>LKMJ01002613.1_pt1 | contig 16613 bp, 12 predicted proteins | sample 643391 | NCBI WGS metagenome assembly LKMJ01 (sample SAMN04112250, study PRJNA286221) | soda lake metagenome | biome: soda lake; feature: Kulunda Steppe; material: water; isolation source: sample PL-Br10 brine of Picturesque Lake | place: Russia: Kulunda steppe | collected 2010-07
ACCGTTGGAATCCCGACCTACAACGAAGAGATCGCGATCGGAAGCGTCGTCGTTCAGGCCCGGCGATATGCCGATGAAGTTGTCGTCGTCGACGACGGGAGTTCTGACGAGACAGTCTCCATCGCGACGGAGGCGGGTGCAACGGTGATAGAACACGAGGTCAACCGTGGAAAGGGAGGAGCTATCCGAACGCTAATGCAGCACGTCCGTGACCAGGACGACGTTGACGCACTCGTCGTCCTCGACGGGGACGGCCAACACCTCCCTGAGGACATTCCTGACGTTGTCGACCCGGTTCTGGAAGAGGAGTGCGACGTCTCGATCGGGAGTCGCTACGTCGAACAAGAGCAAACTGAGACGCCACTACACCGCCGATTTGGGCAGCGCGTCCTCGACTACCTCACCCTCGGTTCGTCGGGGGAGAACCTCTCCGATACCCAGAGCGGCTTTCGAGCTCTTTCGCCGGAAGCGTTTTCCCGCTTGAACCTCCGGACCGACGGGATGGGCGTTGAGAGTGAGATGATCAATGAAGCCGTTGATCACGATCTCGAGATCGAAGAGGTCCCAATCGACGTACGGTACGAGGGGGTTGATGGGCAGACACATAATCCGTTTAAGCACGGGTTGAGTGTGGCAGTGTTCATTCTCCAGCTGATCCGGGACCGGCATCCGTTGTTGTTCTTCGGGGTTCCGGGGGCTGTCGGCTTGATCGCCGGCGGAATTGTAGCACTTCATACTGCCTGGCTTTACCAGACTACCGGTGCATTCCATCAGTGGCGTATCCTCCTCAGTGGTTTCGCGATATTGGTGGGTATCCTCGGAGTGTTTGGTGGCCTGGTTCTGAGTCAAATGCGGAACATGATCACAAAGGTCAATGAATAATCAGATTCAAGAAGACGATGTTGATAGCGTCGCCTTCGTGCTCGGTACCAACCAGAGATAATCGAAATCTTCCAGTAATTCACGAGCGTGAGAAACAAAACATCTCATATGACCTCATCAACACGGAACGGCATTATACTGCAGTCGTTGCTGCCGAGCTCTCCGGTCAGGCGGTTGCCGGAAGACTGGCCCTGCATGCCACAAAGCTGGGACTGCACCCCGTCCGGTCACAGGGGGGTAACAACTGCGCAACTGGATGATCGTGTCGGGATTCTGCCATAGGAGTAGCCTCTCGTGTGTAGTGGGCTCTCTTGGGTCATGGTGTGCGTTCCTGCGGTGTGGCTGGTGTGTCACTCTGTCGTGAAGAGCAACGCAACGATGGCGTCATCGGCGAACACCTCGCGACGTGCGTGCTGGTGGCCCGCGCCGGCGCCGAGTTCAAGATGCTTGCAAGCAGGTACGCGGTTTGTGGACGACAGCTCTGAGTTCTCTCTGGCTCACTCTACAAGATGGGTCAGCGGCGTAAAGCCAGTTGTAGGCGGGGATCACCGAACTCGCGCCGGCGCGCGACGACTTTCCGGTGTTTGAGCCATGCGTCACAGGCGTGAGCGGCGTTGTGGGGGACCGGGGCTCGCTCGTAGGGACGACGCAGGCACTCGCCGGCAATACCGAGTCCGTAGGGGTCATGTTTGGAGAGATTTGTGCTTCAACGACCACCCATCAATATTTGTTCCAGTTCACCGACCCGTCGCTTGCACTGTTCAGATTGTACGCGGCTGCGTGCGACGCGTTCTAGCTACCCGAAGAGGCGTATAATCCACACCTGAGCATAATCTACAGCAATATAGCGTTCGTGGACCGGCTCGCGCTCTCCGTCGACGTCAACGCCCTTCCTGAGGCAATAGCTTTGTCCACGTTGAAGTTGGTGGCGACGGACGGCCCCGTTTCCGAGTGGGAGTAATCGGACACGAGGGCGCACAGATCGCTCGATCCAGGGGTGCGACGGTGACCGAGCAAGAAGAAAACAGAGGGGGAGATGAAGCAGTTCGGACCATCTTCGAGCACGCCGCAGCGACCGAGTACGAAGCGCTTGTACTTCTTAATGGAGATTGTCAGCACTTGCCAAAGGATATTCTCAAGTCGTTGGACTTGTTCTTAACTGTGCGTGTGATATTTCGATTGGGAGTCGGGATATCGGCCAGGAGAAGACCGAAACCCCGGCCTACCGACAGGTTTATTTATTCTCATCGGTATATTGAGACTTCTGGAGACTAGTATTAAATTAAATGTAAGATATTATAGAAAGTGGTGAATGATTTAAGAATATTCGTCTGGTCCCTCTCAATAAGTAAACCAGCAGGTTCATGAGCCATCAAATAAATATCAACCAATTAGGTTAAGAATCATGTCGAAATATCACCACTTAAAACCGACACAATTTTTTTAAATTCATGAAGATCGCACTCGTTTGTTCCAGAGGAGGACATCTGACACAGATGCAGCTGATTGAAGAGGTGTTCGACGGCCACGACACATTCTATATAACTTCAGATAACTTTAGAACGAGGGAAATGGATTCAGAAAAATATCTACTGGATTATATCGGGACCAACCCAGTACTGATGGCTACTGCATTCGTTAAAACACTCAACATTTTCCGTAAAGAAAAGCCCGACATTATAGTGAGCACAGGGTCACAAATTGCAATTCCATCTTTTATAATTGCCAAGCTATTCCGGATAGAGACAATATTTATAGAGAGTTGGTCAAGAATAGAATCCCCTTCAAGAACAGGAAAGATCGTCTACCCCCTTGCAGATGAGTTCTTAGTGCAGTGGCCACAGCTGTTGGAGGAGTATGGATCCAAAGCAAAATATGAAGGGGCTGTTATATGATTTTTGTAACAGTCGGCACGCACAAAGACGATTTTTCAAGGCTAGTACAATCAATTGATGACATAGCTAAAAATACTCGACACGAAGTGATTATCCAGAAAGGCTCCACAGAATATGTACCCAAGCACGCAGACCATTTTGATTTTTGTAGCTATAAAGAAATAGAGCGCTATCATCAAAAAGCAGATATTGTAGTCGCGCACGCAGGCGCCGGCACTATTTTAACTTGTATCAAGAACGAGAACACATGTGTTATTGTGCCGAGGTTAAGCAAGTATGATGAGCACACAGATAATCATCAGTTGGATCTTGCAAATAAAGCTAGTAGCCAAAATGGATTCTTTGTAGTTTCAGAGATAAAAGAATTAAATAGCGAAATTAATAGAGCTCTTGAATATGGTAAAGAAAAAAACACCTTCGAAGCAGGCAATTTCACAGATAAAAACATTAGAAGAGAACTGAATAAAATTCTAAACCAAATTGAAGAAAATAAGCGATCATGAAAGCAGAAAACATAAGTTCAGATCAGGAATTGTTGCAATTTCATTGTAACTTATTCGACTCAAGCGACATAAATTATTGGGTCGATAGTGGAACAATGTTAGGATTAGTTCGAGATGATAAACTCCTACCCCAGCAAGCAGATGGCGATTTAGACTTTGGTATCTTTGCTGATGATCTGGAAACCACAATTAAGTCAGTCAAAAAAATAACAGAATTTAGTAATGATATCCAAATAAAAAAATACTCTGGAGAAATATTTGAAGTAAAAATAGTCCCGAAAGAAAAAAATGTAAGACACATAGGAATCAATGTATTTAGGGAAGGGAAAGGGTATGATAATAGTTGTTACTACTGGTGTCCAGTCCCATATTTTGAGGGCCCATTTTCAAAACATTCTAAGCTCAGCCCTATCAGTGAAGGTATGAAAGACTTGTTGAGATATTTTAATAAAAATAAGTCAGGTGTGGTAGAGGTTGATCGTGGGGTTGTCAACTACATCATAGATATCGGTACTTGGTGGATCCCGTCTAAATACTTCTCCGAGTTTGAGCTGGAGAAGGTATACAATAGCAGAATACCATCTCCTGCATCAGATTACCTAGAGTTTCGATACGGTGATTGGCAAAATCCTACTTCTTCCTGGGATTATTGGTATGATGATGGTGGAGTCATACAAAAACCCCCAAAGGAATTACTCCAATAGGCTCTCTCCCTTCCACTCTGCTGGTGGCTCCTGACCAAGAAATTCCATCATAGTGGGAGCTAAATCCCAAAGATTTCCTTCACCCACCGTATTTTTGTCCGGTATTATCGCGATGGGGCCTCCATTAGGATTGTCCGTAAACCCGTGCATCCCCTCTGGCGCAGATTTTCTGTAAAAATCCGGAGAAACAACCGTACCTGGTTCTGTAGCGATTATATCGTCAGCAAATTGATAAGAAGTTGCTCCTATGTCCATTCTCTCAAGTTGATCCTCTGTGAGAAAAGACAGACCATCGTGATCGTTAATGTACTCTTTGGCTGCTTCTTTTGCCCCCTCACTCAGCCATCGAACCAAAGCACATGTTGAGTTGTAAAACGCAACAAAATCTTGCGTTTCGTTTAGCCCGATGTCACTTCTCATTATCCCTCGTAAATCAATGGCATCAGAGACTTCTTGCATCCCGTGGTCAGAGTAAATAACAACCGACCTATCCGTCTTTTTGTAAGCCTCTTCGATAGCCTCATCGATTCTTTGGAGAGATTCTTTAAACTCAGATGAGGAGGGGCCATGTTTGTGTCCAACATGGTCAAGTAGTGTGAATTTGATTAAAATCAGGTCCTCATCAAAGTCCTCTATTGATGAGAGCTTTTTAAATATACGGTTTTGTGGGCCCCCGGACTTGCCAATTATTTTGAAAGAAATACCTTCTCTCCTAAGAATATCAAATATTGTTGGAATATCTCCTAGAGCACCCTCCTCCGTTGTTGACTTCTTAGGATGAGGTTCAAAATACGGTCGCAATGACCGGGGTATTCTATGTGGAGTAACATTAGAATTCCGTACTATTCGTTCATATCCCACAGTGAATGCTTTTTTTGCAAGTCCGGACGGAATAAGCGGAGTTATCGACAATAGAAGATCACCAAGCTTAGGATCGGGCTCGGAATTGATTTTGAAATCCATCCAAACACCGCTTTTTTTTGGAGGAACACCGCCATACATTGCTGCAGAAATCCCTTTGAAGGCGAATAAATGCTGCAAAGGTATAGTATGTCCCTGAGAGTCCCACTCCTGAATTAGCGGAGTATCATTGCTTATGTGATGTGTGTCGAATGCGTCAACATATATCGCCAGTACTTTAGACATTAGCTAAGTCCATAAAGAGGTCTTGCCGCTCGGTTATATGCCATCTCTGTATCATTGATGTAGCCCTGGACAGAATTTGAATCGGAATCAACGCCAGCGAGACTTAGATAGTACGATAGCTTTTCAGCCACCCGGTCGATACCAGTTCTAAGATTATCTAACAGTAGTAACCAAGAAACATACGCAGCAGAAAGAGAACAAACAATAGAGTTGAATCCGCTTGAGATTCTTAAGCTGCTGTACGCTTTGTAACCCATATCCGGAAACCGGCTCAAGAAGCGTGTAATAGGAGATGGCGGCCATTTTTTTGATAGTATACTAGAAAACATGTCCTTCAAGAATATTCTTTTAAGCCTTTCATAATATGTATCAATATTCTTGGTCATGGAACCGCTCTTGTTCCCCATATTAGTGTAGTAGGATAACGTTCTGAGTAAGTCCTCTTTCGCTTCCTTCCATACAATGCTAGAATCCATTTCGCTAAGCCCCTCAAAATCCCCTTCTAATTTATATCGACTATATTTTTGAACTTTCTCGGGGATTTCATTAAGGCCGGGGAAGTCACTGTTTTTCAAAAATTCTATCCTCTCCTGGGTATCTGCGATAGGATTGGATAATTTGAGTGCTAATGAGTTCCCGATCTCGTGATACGTCTTAGCTGCCTCATAATTAGCAACCACAGGGCGATCATTAATATATTCATGGACCTTACATAGTCCTTTGCACTTCTGTAATAAGTAGCGTTCTCCACTTACCAGTGGTATGCCACCGCTATTTGCATTCATGTCACTTCGTATGTCTTTCCCGGATACATGTAAACTATTATTTGCTAACTCAAACATTTTTAAATCTCGCCACCTCTTGACGACCAGTTCAGGTAGCTGTGCAAGAGAAATGTATCCCCCTTCCACAGTAGATGTGTTTTTTTCAAGACCAAGAGACGCATTTATTTCAGATTTTATATCTGATAGTTTCTCCGGGGATTCCCGAGTTTTATATATGAGAATCATGTCTAAGTCTTTCCATATTTTTGGTCCATCGTCTCCATCATAATAGATTGTACCTTCTCCCCTTCCAAATGACCCTTGAAGATATATCGATAGTGGATTTGTATTACTGCATATTATTTCTCTCGCCTCCATTACACACTTAGATAAATATTCCTCAGCTTCCGTCTCTCTTTGCGGTGTAAACTGGTGGCATGAGATCTCGGGCGATGTATTCACGGAGAGAAATCAGATATGTATGCACATATAGGTTATGTATTCCCAGGATCAAAATGTACTTCACAGGAGCGTCGCACTTTATTATCAAGAAAACCTCAGGAACTTAGACCTTCTAATATATGTAGAGACTGGTTCCGATATCCGTTTTATTTGACGTATCCAAAGAGACGTTGGAGACCGTGGGAGAACCTTGAAGTGAGTTATATCAATATCGGTCAAATATTAAGCCAATGCATGTGAAGCATGTGATACCTACGAAAAACAATGCAGGTGTATTGTCCCAGAAGGCCTGAATGACAATGTGATAGATTGGTAAATTAGGTAACTACAGACGTAGGTGAATGAGATAGCTACGCTGAATAAAGTATAAATGTTACTAACGAAGGGAACTAAAGAGACTCATACACCGATTTCATTCTTTCACTCACAATCCCCCAGTCGTAACTTTTCTCAGCATCTATCCTAGCCTCTTTGCCCATCTGCTTACGAAGTGAGGAATCTTGCAGTAGATTATCGAGGTTTGAAACTAACTGATCAACATCACCAGGGGGGCCCAGCAATCCAGTTTTTCCATGATCAATAAGATCACGAACACCGGGGGCCGTTGTTGAAACCGTGGGTAAACCTGCAGCCATAGCCTCTAACACGCTAGTCGGAAGACCTTCATAATAGGATGGAAAAACAAATATGTCAGAATTTTCATAATAATTGACTAATTCATTTCTTGGAAGAAATCCCGTGAATTCAATCTTATCCTCAACTCCTAATTCTTCAGCTTGATTCTCCAGTACATCTCTGTAGTCACCTTTGCCTGTAATCACCAGTTCCCATTTTGAGCGGTCGGTATTCAACCGGTCTATGGCCTGTATAAGATCAGGGAGTCCTTTGACAGCTGCAAGACGACCAGTATACAACATTCGGTATTTCCCATCATTATTTTTAGATGGATTGAATTCTGCAGTGTCAACACCGTTTGGAGTTACGACAATGTCATTTTCGGAGGTGTATTTTTCAGATAGATGCTTTTTTATACTTTCTGAAACGGTAGTAGTCTTCCGACTTTTATTTATAAGATATCTCTCGATGCGCCGCCCGACTATTGATTGTGCTTCGTTCAAATAGTCAGAAAATGTCTTTGTTGGAATTACTTCGCGCTTGTGTGAAAGAGAAGTATGTACTGTAGTAACAGTGGGAAGGTCGGTCTTTACTGGAGGAGATATCGGTGAATGTAGGTGAAGCATATCCAAACTCTTAGACATTCTCTGCATCTTCCGATCAACAAAAACGCGGTGAATGTGATTGTTAAACGGGTAAGCCCGAAAATACGGACACCAGTGGATAGTAAAATTATCACTCACTTCAGTTTTGTACCGGTTGTTTCCTCTTAAAAAAAGGTAAAATTCGTAGTTGTCATCGGAAAGTTCGCGAGCAATATTGTATGCAAAGTTCCCGATACCAGCTGTCGGCGGATGAGTGTTAGCATGACATATACCAATTTTCAAGATGGATTACCTCTTTCGTCTTATATAACGCTGACGAACACATATGAACGTTCCGGCTTAGAATAGTCCAAGCTATCCATAGAAATGTAAGTCTTGTATAAATCAACAATCAAATAGCAGATGCCTTACGTATATGATTAACACCGTAGCTTATGAAGGGTAGAATGATACAATTGTTAAGCAGTACTAATCTCAAATAGATATATAATTGGATTAATTTGAAGAGCTTAATTATTATACTATATTGGAACATTTGTATCGACCCCCTGATAGCCTCTAGACATTCTGAGCCATAGCGGTTGAGATGATGTATAAATAGACAAACCTGCCATGATTAAAATGTCGAAGTTTATTCATTGATATATCTCTTGGATCGGTGTGTCACCGTATTGGCCTATTTCGTTTCATTTTAGTGCAAAGTCCTACATAATTAAAATTTGTGTTGACTATCCACACCGATCGGTTGTAACAGTCTATGTAGATAGGAGCAATCGATGGCAAGAACGACATCGAACTGAGTTTTAACCGCCTAATACGGAGAAGATTTAACAGCCCATACAGCGGGCGTGGACGTGCTGAAGTTGGTGATGGGAGTTAGTATTCGTCGCGGGATTTGCGCTGATCGACGAACCAGACCACTGCGGACGTGGTGGGAGTCAATACTACAGGCCATCTATCCCGACTGGGATATAAGCCCGGCACAGCGAAGCGTTGGTCGGTCGTCTGTTATCAAAAAGTGACTATACCAACAATTAGTTAGGAACTCCGACAGTATCGGTCTTTGGACGTGAATTTCTGGTTCTCCTTCTCTATTATTTCGAAATCCAGGAGAGATGTTGCTGATCAGTTCCGCTTTTGAGTTCGTCTTGATACCACTCCAAATCCTCAAGCGTGTCGACTTCAAGCCAGTTACCTTCGATCGGAACAGCCTGAACGGACCACCCTGAGTCGATGAGATGCTGAATAAAGTGGGTCATTTCGACTGACGTGGTTCCACCGTCAGAGAGTTCCTGATACATGTCGTGGAATTCGTCCAGGTGGTCATCTCGGATTTTGATAAGGCCGATGTATTGTCCTTCGATCTCTCCGTAATCCTCTGGCGTTGCACCGATGTCCGTGATTCCCCCATCGTCGTCAACTTGGAGTGTTTCAGCATCTTCCAGTGGGTCCTCAAACCGACCAGACCAGAGTGCTTGCCAGTCTAGGTCAATAACGACGCACATGGGCGCGTCACAGGACAGAATCTGACTGACGACCGACTCATCGTAGAGGATATCGCCGTATGAGATGAGGAGGTCCTGTTGGTTGGGGAACTGATCTTCGGCACAGAAGAGGCTGTAGACCATCTCGGTCCCGTCGTAGACCTCATTGTGAACGGTATTGAAGTCCAGATCACGAATTTGATCAGCCCGATAGCCAGTCACGACTAGCTGATCAGTAACGCCAACCCGTTCAAGCGTGTCGACGTTACGTTCAAGCAATGACTGTCCGCCAAGCTCGACGAGTGGCTTGGGTCGGTCGTTCGTGATTGGTCGGAGGCGTGTTCCCTGTCCTGCTGCGAGATGAACTGCTCTTGGTGCGTTGGTGTCTGTCATTAGTTTGGTCCACTGAGGACGTGATTGAGTATCTGACGGTCTATCTCTTCGGAGGGTGACTCGCGCTCTGGATGCCACATAATTCCCCACACTGGCAGGGACTCGTGGACAACACACTCAACTGTTCCATCTGGGACCGTTCCGATCACACGGAGCTGTTCTCCGACATCCCCTTCCCCGATCGCGTAGTCGTGATAGCTGTTGACCGTAGCCTGGTCGGGGAATGTGATCTCCGTGGCTTGGTCATGAAATTCGATGTCGTGGTCGTTGGCGACGTGACCGGTCGCCTGGCTGAGTGAGCCACCGAAGTACTCGTTGATGAGTTCGAGGCCACGACAGACGCCGAGGACCGGAATTTCGTTGTCGATCGCGTAGTCGAGTGCAGCAGTTTCGAACTCATCACGCTCGGGCGCCGGTGTCGCTGGGTCATCCACGCTTGTGAGATCGTTACCGCTCGTCAGGACGATAGCATCGAGAGCCTGCGAGTCCAGGTAGGAGTCGACATCGTCCACGCAGTTGGGAAGTGGTACAGGCGTGTAGCCAAGCGCTTCGAGAAGGACGGTCCACTGCTGATCGAGACAGTCGCGACGCTCACCATATTCCTCGATTACCTCGACACGCTTAGTGAGCCCGACACGGGTCATTGGATAACCCGTGTATCGAGTGCTGCACAGTTCAGCTCAATCACGTCTGCCCGCCGCAGCTTATCGTAGTGATTCTCACCAACACCGATCGCTGCAGGAAGCGAGAACTCCGCCGCGCGGACCGCCATGTGTGAGTTCGAGCCACCGTATTTTGTCACGAGGCCCGCGATGTCGTGGCCAAAGAGCCAATCGTAGCCGGGATCGGCCTGTTCGATCAGGACGACCTTCCCGTCGATATCCTCCGGTTCAACGTCATCGTCGTCAAGTTCGACAACGTCTGTGGTGACTGCCTTCCCCGTCACGAAGTTCGGCTCGCGTGCCGGTCGCTCGAACACGACAAAGTCCGTCTCGTCGTACAGCAGTGGTGGGAGTTCAACCGAGGTAGTCAGCGCGTGTTTCTCACGGCCTTCTCGTACACGGTCGGCGAGCCACACCTCGGTATCTGATGGCGGGTGGTCGAGTGTAAGTTCGAAGAACGTCTCCAGGGAGACGTGGGAGAGATCATCCCGTGAAAGGCCGTGTTGCTCGCCAAAGGTTGCAATGCATTCGAGCGCGTCGCTCAGGTTTCGCGAAAACACGAACTTCGAGTGTTCGCGTCCCTCGATTGCGTCTACGAGGAAGGTGATGAACCGATCGGCGTCTGCCGGCAGGCCGATTCGGTCGAGTTCTTCCTCGATGTCGCGTTTTGTCTCTTCGTCCCACACATCGATCGGGTCGGGATGGTCTTCTGGTTCGGAGCCTGTTTCGACGATCGGGCGAAGGTACTCGTCGGGGTTCTCGCTGTATGCTGGCGAGGTAATTTCGTAAGTCCCCGGACGAAGGTGTCCGTACTGGTCGACAAACGCATCCCAGTCCATCTCGTCTTCGCTGACGCGATAGCCATCGCGCTCGAACTGTCTGGCGACGGTATTGAGTGAGTTCTGGAACGCGCTACGCTGCTCGGATGTGAGGACACCAATTCGTTCGAGTGACCGGAGCAGTGTTGTCGCAACGAATGCGGCTCTGGCAAGGTGGGCAAACGGAAGCGTGCCCAGTCGCCGACAGTCATCGAGGAGGTAGTACGCCTTCTTGAGTGAGGGAAGGTCAGCGGCGATGATCTCTTCGTATCTAGCTTCGAGTTGCTTGATTTTGTCCGTGTCTTCGTTTTCTTCGATGCGGCAGAACCCTTCCTGTGTGATTTCGCGCAGTCCCTCACGGAACGGTTCGAGTTCGTCTTTCGTGAAGCCCGCTTCGAGCAGTGATTCGATCTGGGTTTCGTAGTCGAAGGGAAGGCACGTGAGCACGATGTCGAACTCAACCTTGTCGTGGTACTCTGGGTGCACTTCGAGGCGGCTGAGGTAGTATTCGACAAGGTCAGCCGCGAGGTCGTCGGGGACCGACGCGGGGATGAAGGAGTTGAAGTCCGCCCGAACGTCGACGTATGGCTGGCCGGCGAAGCTTTTCATCAGCGGGTGAGGCCGGACATCGCGGTAGCCGTACTGGGCGCGCTGCTGTGCCCAGGTCTCGTTCATGATGAGATACCGGTACAGGGAGGCGGCGAGCTGACGAGGCTGGCGACCGATAATCTCTGCAGGGTTCCAGTCGGGCATCACGCCGTAGATGGTTCGATCACCAAAGACCATCGGCGACGACTCCTGTGCGACGCGGAACGAATCCTGGCTCTGGTCGAGCGTGGCGAACAACTCTTGATCATCGACAGTGTTCTCTCCCGGGCCGATCGTCATCGGACGGGTCTGCAGGACGTAGACCTCGTCGTTGCTGTCGATGGTAAACTCGACATCGAGGCTGTCGTGTCCGATGAGTTCTTCGAGTTCACGAACTGCGGTCAGGAGTGCTTCCAGTGAGAGGTCACTAGGGTACTGGGGGCGTGCAGTGATGTCTTCGTCTGGGAGTTCGTCGAACGCGTTGGAGTCGTTGGCTGCGATGTCTTTCCGGACGATTGTGGTCTGGAGGTGCTCACCGGTGCCATCCGTGACCGACTCCGTGCTTTCGGTGGTGGCGTCGTAGTTGATGACGTAGTACGGGCTGGCGGTGTCCAGCGAGCGTGTCATGACGACGCCGCTCTGGTCGACATCGTCGATCATCGGCTGGACCAGGACCTGATTGTCGGGGTTATCGTCGTGGTATGAGTCGATCACTTGCTCGACCGCGCTGGAGAGGCTTGTTGGATTGTCGGAAGGAACGTCGAGGACACTCTCGAAGCGACCAGCGTTGGACTCGTCCCAGCTATCTTCGGCGAGTGCGCTCGAACGCACGATGACCGGGTTGCCGCCGAACGTGGTTTTGATGCGTTTGCAGATGACCTTGGAGTCGTTTTGCCAGTCCTCTACAGTGAAGGTGTGCTGGTCGAGGATGGTGCTCTCGGTGACCATCGACTGCAGACGACGGAGAGTGTTTGCCTTCGTGTCGAGAACGAATCGAGAGAGGTCCTCGACGGTTTCGAGTTCGGCCCATTTGTTCCCGATATCAACTGCGTTGATGTCGATGCCGGCAGCCTTCAGAGCGTGAAGGAGATCCGGCAGGTTTGCTTCGTCAGTGAGTGTTCGGGACTCCCAGAGCGACCGTGCCCGCTCGACTGCCTCAGGTGTCAGTCTGAACAATCCTGTGAATTCGGCGTCTGCTTCTTCAGAATCGAGTTCCGTATCGGCGTCCGAAAAGCCGCCATTATCAAGGAGGACTTTCTCGGCCCTGTCGAGGCTTTCGTCGGATCGGTCATGGTATCGTGTTTGCCAACTCCGGTCGACCGCGATGGAGGTTGTTACGTCGAGTGCGTCGACGGCTGTCTGCTCGAACACCGTGTCGGCATAACAGACGTAGACGGGCCTGTCTGCTGGGAGTGGGGCAGTAAAGAGTGAGGCAACCGTTCCGGTCGTCTCCCAGTCCTCGTTTTGTGAGAAGTGGATGTCGGTGTAGGCGTCGACGACCTCCTCCATTCGATATCCTCCGACAAAATGATACTCTGGGTCCGAGAGTGTCTGCGAGAATGCTTCGAGCAACCAGTCGAGGACACGTTTGTCCCCCGACGTTTGTTTCAACGCTGCTGGCTCGGTTCCAGCAAATGGACGGCCTGCACCGAGAATCACAACGAACGGGCGTACCATATACGGTCTGTTACGTTTCGAGTTGATAAAGACACCGAGAAGACAATTTCTGCAGAAACGGGATGACTGCGCTGTCTGGGCGAGGACAGTTTGATCAGACAAGGTTGTGACTGGTTTTGAGCAATGAATGAGACGAGTCGCAGTGTCTACACGTTGTCTTTCGACTGCTCTAGCTAAAGCCGTCGCTGGCGGCGACGGCTGGCCAACTCAACAGATAGCAATCACCCGAACGAGTCCAGCGACTTGTTCCAGTGCGTCCGGACTTTCTGGATGGTTCGCGGCACGCTACCCTTCACCGGGTGGCGTTGCCGCAGCCAGTAAATCAACACCAGTCCGATCAACACAGCCGATCGAATCGGACTTCGATATCGAGGTAGTAAATAGTGTCAGAGATGAATCGTCCCAAACTGTCTTCCGCAACCCAGTCAGAGATGTCCTTTGGGAGGAAATGTTGCTGGTCTTGGTTATATTCAATAAAATTATGAATCATCGACGTATCTTGACTATGTAGACTATTTGTAGTTAGTTAGAATTTACGATATGACTGACGTCTAACTAACTCTCAACCACACCATCTGGCGATATTTTTCGGACGGGCTATTAAACTGGACAAAAATATGGCATCAAGATAGTCAGCTCAAACAGTGTCTTTGGATGAACTTTACCACTCATCTCAGTTATTTTCGAATAGTCTGCTCGTAAAGTCTGGGGCAGAATCGACCCCAAACACTTTTCTTACAAACTCTCTTTCTCTAGTATAAGAGTCGTTATTTATAGAATTCACTATAGAATTTTTAAAATCTTTATATTCCTGTGGTTTGGGGCCTGGAAAGTATTTATTGTAATCATACGCGATTCCCCGATTGGAGGAGAAAGAACTATCATTAACGAACACTATTGGCCGGTCGAATGGAAGATAATCAATATATATTGACGAATAATCGGTTATTAGCAAATCAAAGTAAGTTAATATCTCCGTCGACGAGTTTGAAAAGTTTTGACCTGCGTAACGTATGTTTTCTCCATCGATATACTCATCATAGAATCCCAGATCCTCTTCATTTGGATGCATTCGAATATACATCGTAGCCCCAATTCTGTTTAAAAACATTCTAAAGTCTTTTTGGCTGAATTCCTGAAATGGAAAGAGATTTGTTGTATTCGTATCTTTATGGGTAGGAGCATAAAGGATTTTTTTGCTATCATCGTTTTTAATTTTTTCTTTTGAACTTTCGGGGAGGACGGGTGACCCCCTTTCTTTTTTTATTTTGAATATCCTGTCAAATCTTGGATGGCCAATCTCTTTAAAGAGAGAGGGATGTCGCCCTTCAGCGGATGACCTGAAGAACTTTTCAACTTCTGAAGCAACCGGATAAAGGTCAAAGCTATCTTCCTTCCTGTTTATATAGTCCAGTCTCTGGGATGAATTTTTCAAATTCCCATAGCTTTTTGTTATTATCCCATGATATAAGCGTATAGTTATTTTATTTTCTAAATCTGCTACATATCTGTAAATCTTTATGCTTTTTTCGTTTTTACAGAATAAGTACTTGCATTCTGCTAAATTTCTTATGTATTTGGCGGACCCTGATTCGAGAACATTTACTTCAGGGAAAGAATCCCTCAAATTGATCTCTGACTTAGAATCATATTCACGCATGGACTCAACGATGATATTGATCTCGTACCCCATATCCTCTGCTTGGATACTTTCGATAAGTGCAAACGTATCTGAGTCGATCGTAGAACGACGAAGGACAATTACGATCTTCTGATCATCGACATCTGTTAATCGATCTAAAACAGCAAAAACTGGCACAAGTGAGTTAGCCCTGACGAACCGATACGATCGTTGTAATAGCGTTAAGATGCCCTCCTTCTTGTAGATATCTCCCGATCTTTTTACGAGAGATCTAATCATGATCTGAATCTATCTCGTCTAAGTAAGACACATTAAGTTCTGCTTGAAGTCCGAGCTCTGATGCCCTCTTATCGAGGCCATTGAATTTTTTTGGTTTGTTATTTATATACGTCTCAGCCTTCTCAGCTATTTCATCTATTTTGTGTTGTATAGAGTACGAATCATAGACCTCTACGTCTATATCCAATAACTTGAAAACCCCCTCTAATTTGTATGTGTTTGCGGAGAATGGAATGATAGGTACTCCCCCTTTCGAAGAAAATATCGTTGGATGATATCTCCCCCCGATATACAATGAACTGTTGGCTAGTATACTCATTGATATGTCCATTGGTGTGTTTATACTTACTACAGGAACATCAGTCTTATTCAAAATTTTAGAATAAAGATAACTGTCGTCATTAGACGAAGCAACTAAGACCACCTGTGGACTCATATTTTTTAGCCTTTTGATTAACCTAACGTACCCCTCAACATTATGTTTTGATCTATGCTGGAATATTGAGGTCCCCGCAACACAAATGTACTCTCTGGTTACATCAATGCTACTATCCGGATATGGCAAAATGTTTATTTTCTGATTGTCTATTAATTTCTTGAGGTCATTCTCATCAGTTATAATTGAATGTGAAAAACCAGTATCTGCTGCGACGGTATAATTGTCTATGGTGTCAGGACAAATCTCTGCGGATTTAGGTTCACGGAATACAACCCCATCCAAGGTGGGATATACTTTCTCTATCATCTTTTTCAGCTGGGGGTCGCCTTTTCCAATTGAGTGGTTGACGATATAGCAAGGTGTTTGAGTATACCTCCCCGCAATATAAGCTAAAAACAAATTATACCTTGTCTCTCTACTCAATGATTTATTCATTAACCCCTCTCCGTTTATTATAACCACGTCACTACTTCTAATTTTCTCTACTTCCTCCGACAATATACTCCCGGCCATTACAATCTTAGCAAAATCATCAAACTCTGAATGGACCAGTGGTATGTTATCTTTGACCGAGGATATTAATTTATAAACATCTTTAAAATCCTCTTCTATGACTGAAAAGAGAATTTTTTTTATTAAAAATGGAGCGTATTTACTTGTATTGTGAATGTAATTACTCGATTGTGTGCTCCTGATTTGCTTTTTGTACTTAGTATGTGATATGTCACCACCAAATGAAACAATAAGATTACGCAATGAGTGTGTGGCAGCATGGGATCCCCAATTGGTTCCATCCGATGTGTCATTTATAAAGAAGACTTCCATAGATATCCCCATAATTGCTATCTATATAAAAATTCCCGTTTAAAAAGGGTGTCAACCCTAGCGTGAAGGAAGCGGCCGAGAAGTGTAATTTGGTTGTTAAGCAATGCTCGACCGCATGGTTGAGAAGGCTCGCCACCAGGAAGTATTTTCCCGTGAGGACACGCCGACGGAGCGGCGTGTCCTCGCGGCGTTTTTGTACCATGCTGGCCTCTCATACCGGCGAATCGAAC
>LKMJ01002614.1_pt1 | contig 16606 bp, 24 predicted proteins | sample 643391 | NCBI WGS metagenome assembly LKMJ01 (sample SAMN04112250, study PRJNA286221) | soda lake metagenome | biome: soda lake; feature: Kulunda Steppe; material: water; isolation source: sample PL-Br10 brine of Picturesque Lake | place: Russia: Kulunda steppe | collected 2010-07
AGCCTGGAATGATTGCGCAGGGTTTGTACTCCCTGTTGGTTTATCAGGGCTGGGCTGCGCGCTTGATCATTCAAGTTTGTTGCTTAAATGGTAGGCTTGTGCTCAGCTGCACAAAGCTGCATGTACCATGTGTCCAAATGGCTGTTAGGAGTGTGCTTGCCAGAGAGATGGTAGCATTTAGAAGCAGCACGTGGTGCAAGAGGCTATGGATGTCAACTGGCCAGTCTGTACTCCTATACTTGAGCGCAGCTTTATCCAAGCAGTGCTATCCCTGCAGACGTGCGAAGGAGCTCCTCTGTGCTGGCATGGGCTCATCCTCACAGCTTTGTCTTGCTGAGCCTCTTCTGCGCCAATCTTCCAGCAGCTGCTGCATTTCCTTCTATAAACTGAGCCGAAATTGCATTGACAAACTGTTGGGTGTGTTTCTCTCTGTGGAGTGGGTGCTCTGCAGCTTGCGCATGTGCTTGGGTGTGTTTCCCTCTGTGGAGTGGGTGCTCTGCAGCTTTACGCATCTGCTTGGGTGTGGCAAATGTGGCAAGCGCAGCTGCTGCTCTGGACGTGGATTGGCGTAACAACAACTCTTTCGCGACCTGCTCAACGGACATGATGATTTATGTTTGCCGTGTTGGAGAGTCCACGCCTCTGAAGACCTTCAGCGGCCACAAAAATGAAGTGAACGCTATCAAGGTATGTGTCAGAACTTGCGCCAAAAAGGTAATTTCTACCTCAAGAGGTTAAGCAGCCACGGAGAATGTTATTGAGGGTTAGTGTGCATGTGAGTGCTTACGCCAAGAAGGGAGTCTGCATGTTTCTTAACGTAAGTTATTCAAGAATTGAAGAGCCTTTGAGGAATGCGCATCATAAGTGCAAGGTGTTTGTGTGTGCCTGAGCGTGTGCATATTTGTAGGGATCGACGTTTGCTAACAGCAAAAAAATTTCATATGCTTGCATGCGCCAAAATCGAAACTCAGAATTCACCTCTGGCCCAAGAATCGATAATACAATTATACAAATAAACTTGCAGACATCTTTAATGGGGACGAGCCATAGATGAATGTGCATACTGATGGCATGCAGCCCCATGTCCAGGGCAGTGCTACCCCTGCAGACCTCTTCAAGAGGACGACAGCAGGTTCCCTTTGGAAGTGGTCTGACAGGTTTACTATGAAGATTCAGCCAGATTGGGGCTGTGTGATGGAGTACAAACGGTGGAAGCCAACCTCAGACCCGCGAACCCCAGGAAGATGCAGCGTCACAACTGCATGCAGCAAGCACTGGAAGCAGCTGGGGTTTGCACAATCTCCAAGGAGCATGCCAGGGAGGAGGAGGTGGGGAGGTAGACTGTGTTGGAAGCCAGTGGCCAAGAAGCAGCATATCAAGTCCTACTCAATGGGACCCGAACAGCACAAGCAGTTCCATTGTCTCATGGCCATTCATTTCAACAATTATAAGGTCTCCTTTATCAAGCTGGAGTGCCCTGCGCTTGAGTGAGTTGAGTTCACGCCAGCAGCTCCATGCAAGCAGCCATGCAGCGAGCAGTAGCAGCACCAGCACCAGCACCAGCAGAAGATTTTGAAGAATTGATTTGAAGAGAGCAATCAGCGTTGGGCAGCAATCAGCACTTGCGAGTGGACAGCTAGGGAGTGCCCTGGAACACAGCCATGTTCTTTAAAGCACAATGCACCTGATCAGAAGGGCCAACCTATTAGCATTGAATGAAATTCCAGGCAGCATTTCGAGGGGATATCCAGAGCTGTCTTCAGCATTAAGGGAATTAGGATATGATAAGGTACTATAATCAGGTACTAGGGCATGTGCCCGCACATGAGTAGGAGTGTAATTTTAGTGCCAGATTCAGCACTATACCTGGTAACTAGAAGCCCCCAGCCCCAACAGAATTAATCTTTCACTTTCGATTTTTGTATGGGGGCGTATGTAGGGTGCTGAACCTCCCCTCTGATTGTCATGCCAAAAAAATTTGAAGGTTCAAGGTGGAGTTCTGGCAGATAGAGCAGCTAGAATATAGCATAGTATAGAGCTATATCGCTATACAGCGCTAAATAGCACTATAGATTTGCCTCATATAGCGCTTTCTGCCGATCCTTACATATTTGTTAGCACCAAGCTAGTGACTTGGCACTGCTAACACATACCGCAGTCAGCATTAATTTGAGCACGGTTTTCATGCGCGCAAGATGTTGTCGTGTGCTGTCAATGAAGTGTTTTGAAGGGAGCCCACACCACAGTTCATGTGCAGCAGCCTCACATTTGTGACTCTGCCCTCTTTCACTGCATGCAATTGAAGTGTGTGCTGCTTGTGTCATGCAGTATCGTTGTGTAGATGGATGCATGGAGCATGGGTGACTCGTGTTGTCACAGGAGTATGATCTGTGTCACGACCTTCACAGACTGTGCATGCACATGTTCATGCAAAATTGCATGCACGTTCTTATTTCAAGCCTGTGCACGTGACGTGAAGAAGATCCTATATCTCAGGGCAGTGGCGCATTGCCTGCACAGCGTGATGCGCGACTCAAAAAGTATTGCATAGCTGGCCAATGACTTCTTATCCAATCGACATGGAGAAAAACGATAGCTCGAGGTGCACCCACGCGGGACCCTTGGTTGCGCCTGACTAGCCTTGATGGAGTTATTTTTTTCAGTGTGGCTTGTGTGCAATCAGCAAGCCTGGCACACACACCTCTGTGCACTCGCAGTGGGATCCCAGTGGCACTTGGTTGGCCTCCTGCTCAGATGACACCACTGCCAAGATATGGAGCATAAAGGGCGACGGTTGTGTGCACGACCTTCGGGAGCACAAGAAGGAGGTGTACACGATCAGGTGTGGCATATCTCTTTATCAAGGCCAGAAAATTAGTTTCAACCGCCTGCTAGGTCTTGAGGCTCTAGACCTAGCTTAGAGAGCTTACATGTGTTGTTGTGAGCAGATTGTGAACAATCAGGCGCGACGCGCGATCGCCCCAGCCCGATCTGTCAATGAGCTGCGGTGCCTGCAGCTACACATCATGGCCCTGTATGAAGTGAAGGTGACATGTGTCACCTTCTTCATTGTGGGAAGAATGTACATATATTCATCTTCACTTTCTAGAAGAAGGAGGTAAAGAGAAACCTAGTTGATTAGAATGAAGGCCAAGTCATATGCCAAGTGTCCACCGCTGATTTGTGTTTTTTGCTCGTGGCTTGAGATGCCTCACTAGGCGCCCTTACCAAACATTTTCAATTGCAAGCTCGAGTAGCTGTAGTTGGCCCTGGACAGGTATGGTCGGCTCTGATCGGGCTGTGCAGGGCTGCGCCGGCGTTGAGCATGCAAAGGCTCCCGGATGTTGGAGTCATAGATTAGCTGCATCTTAAGGTGCACAAAAAGCTATTGTAGTGAATAGAACAAGTGATGGTATATTATTATGGAGTATCAAGGAAGCCATTTTTCCTGAATTATCAGCATCTGGTGCATTTAGTATAGCTCCAATGATAGCTTTCAAAGATTCCTTTAAACAATTTAGTAGTGGGAAAGTTCAACCAGTGGAAAAACTAATTATTGGTGGACCTTAGCAATAATATCCTGCTTGGCACGCGAGCAGCAAAGTAGATGCTGGGTGTGACAGGCAGCGGTGAGGGGAAACAGTTGCAAGCGTTGGCTCCCGCATTTTCCTGTGTTCCCTGCATTTGATAGTGGCCCAACATTTGCCTGCGGCCCGTGCACGCGCCCATTGCCTGCAACCCGTGCATGTGCCCATTGCCTGCAACCCTTGCATGTGCCCATTGCCTGCAACCCGTGCATGTGCCCATTGCCTGCAACCTGTGCATGCGCCCATTGCCTGCAACCCGTGCATGCGCCCATTGCCTGCAACCCGTGCATGCGCCCATTGCCTGCATCCCGTGCATGTGCCCACGACAGGTGGAGTCCCACGGGCCCCAACTCTGCCAACCCCCATCTCCCGCTGCTGCTGGCCACCGCCTCCTTTGACACCACCGTGAAGCTGTGGGATGTGGAGCAGGGCCGATGTGTGCACACGCTGCGCGGCCACACCGAGTCCGTATACTCCGTTGCCTTCAGCCCCAACGGCAGGTGTGAAGATGCGTGCTGCATGTTGTGTGCGTGCGCGTGTGTATGTGTGTTTGGGTGTGCATGTGTTCGTGTGTGCGGTCTCTGCGTGTATACATGTGTGTGTATGCATGTGTGTGAGTCCAGCAATCAAGATGCAATGGTGGAAAGAGGGTCACAAATATTTCCGATCACCCTTGCTGTGCAGGTACCTGGCCACTGGCTCATTTGACAAGCACATCCATGTGTGGTCAGTGTCAGATGGCAGCCTGGTGCGCAGCTGCCGGGGCGAGGCTGGCATCTACGATGTGTCGTGGAATGAGGCGGGCGACAAGGTCGCGGCATGCTTTGCCAACCGCACTGTGTGTGTGGTGGACATGCGGCTGTAGGCCCCCCCTGCCACTTGGCGGTCATCCTGGATGTGAAGCCGCGCTGTTTTGCCTGCCGTGCTGCTGTGGAGTCGTGGGATTCGTGAGCATGCGGCTGGAAGGGGAAGGGTGCACATCCCACACGGCATGCAGCTGCGAGGCTGTGCTGTGGGCTGCATGCTTGCTGGCTGCAGAGCTATGCCGCTCTTTGAAAGCTGTGAGCCCTGCCTGCTGGGCATGTAAAAAAGAGAGCTATGCAGCTCAATGAGCGGGCAGCTGTTTGGCATAGATACCTTGTGAGGAGGCAGGTGCGCATGTACCAGGAGACAAGGTGGAGCTTGAGGTGCCGGCGCATTGTATCTTCCCCACAAGCGTGCAGGCTGGAATCTTTTACTGGACCATTGTAATTTTTTTGTACCCCTGTTGCCACCCAGTTTTTTACTTATATGCACGGATTTCCACCCGGCATGTCTTGGGGAGCTTGTGCCAACCACTCTGTGTTGGGACGAAGGACCCCTCTTGACTGTTTCTGAGGGCAGCCTGTCTTGCCAGCCCAAGAGCTCTGCAAGCATGGTAGCCGTGTCTGTCTTGCATGCATGGCATAGCATGGGTCATGCCGCTTCTTTGGGCATGGCTGTCACATGGCTGTTGAGGCCGCGATTTCTGTCTACCAGCTTATTTACGGTCAGGCTGCATGACTGCAGAGTTGAGGTGGAGGTCAACTGTAAGAAGCCGGAACTCGCTGAATTCTTTTGACATCTTGGGTTTTGCTCCCAACTATGATATGCAGTGAAGGGGAGAAGTTTTGGACATGTACAGGTGTTGTGACCCGTTCAGAAGGGAGGCGATGACCTGCCGTGTTGACCTAAAATCAGCGTTCGCTGATGCATTCTTCATTCGTGCGAATTGACTTCATGTAGCATTGACACTCCCTGGAAGAACGGTTGCAGACCAAAACCTTATTTTACCTGTTAAGTTGGATTCTTAAGCTCGAGCTTAAAGGAAGATCTCTTTCACGCTGTGTGCTGCGTCATTGGCTACCTCTGGAGGTCCAACCTGGCCTTTTTTCACAGGCAAATTGTCATTTCAGTGGCATATAGTAGTTATATCCTGACCTACACCTCATGGTGCACGTCTTTCCTTGATTGTGTGACTCTGTGCTTATACCATGTTCTGCGCAAATTTACGATTTAGTTTTAAGGGTTGAACTCCGGCCTGGTTGTTAGAGCTGATTGGTCTGTGGCTGGTCATCACTGGCACTTTACATATGCAGCATGCATGCTTATGCACAATCAGTCAGGCACACGCCGGGGGAGGGAGGAGGGAGGGGGGATAGGGGCGCGCATTCCCTCCTGAGATGCAAGCATGGCACAACGCGCGCCAGCAAGGGTGGCTGCCTGACCTGCATTGTCATAAAACGAAATAACTTCTTCATTATATGCATGAATTTTCATCCTGTACTTGAAGTAAGCAGCCCCTCACACTGAGAAATGAACAAAGAGCGCAGTGAGGGCCACCATGGTCACAATAAGCTGGCTGCCTCACCGGAAAAAGAGAAGGCTCCTCTAGCAGGGATATGTGTTCAAGGGGGTTTGTATAATATAATAATGATTGGATGTGTATCCACGCCAATTGGGGTATCCCTGATGGTGCAGTTTCTTCTTTTTCGTTCGAGCACCGAAGGCAAAACAAAAAGTGTGTAAAAAGGCCTACACCAGCAGTGACAACACTATTGCAGTGTATTCAGGGAGAAGTCTAGAGTTTGTGCAAGCAATTAGCAAAACACCACCATTTAAGCACAAGGAGGTTCGTTTGTGAGGAGCAGTAGAATTCTGCAGAAGATTCGAGCCCAAAATACAGCTAAATAAAGTTGGCCCAAGGGAAGCTTCCACTGCCAGCGGTTAATCGTAGCACAATGAGCTTTGCTAATTCATTTCATACACCATATATTCCCTTTCGCCTGGCAGCCCTAATCCAATTAGCCCAACAAACAGGCTGGCAGTCAACCTTACATGTTTAACACTGGCATGACTTGAAACCTTACCTAACACTGGCATGACATGGGGTAGTGAGAAAATCGCAGATTTGACTTGTACCTTACAGGTAAGCAAGGCTTGCTGTGGGAAACTGGGTAGTTTGTTAGCAGCAGTTATGGACCTTTCCTCGTTTGCGCTGACAGGGCTTTGGTTGGCATAGACTTTGGACATGAGTATTGCATGTTATTCCGAGGTGCGCCTTGAAGTGTAACTGACAGCTGCGAGAGGGGGGGGGTGCTTGGATGCAACTTGAAAGACAGATGAATAGTAATTTACATCAAGCTGTGAACAAAAAAAGCTACAAAAGCCAGGCGTATAGCTCTCAAGCACACAAACAGACGCTGACAAAGACCTCAACAACATGAAAATCCATGTTGACCATAAGCGAATGCATGATCCTTAACACAACGACAGTTCTCAGCCTAGCCGTATATTGCTGCAGTGCAGCATGGCATGGCACGCAATGCACGCAACGCAAAGTGCTTTGCGGCCCAAATGAAGAGAGATAGGTCCAAATTGTCCCCTGGGCATAAGTAATAACTGATGATTCATGTAAAGAGTGTCGGGTTGACATAATTGTCCACCCGCGGATGTCCTTGAGTGACCGGCATGTGCCCTAAGAGTGCAGTGTCCTGTGCCCCACTGCTCTCAGAAGCCGGAGGAACTATTTTGAGCTGCCTTGTTATGAGTGCCTTGCACACTGGTCAACCAAAATCTGGAGGAGAAATCGCAAGGAGCAGGCATGGTCGTCCGCTGCTGTTGAGAGCATCAAAAGGGCAGCTCGAGCTGCACCTGCAAAATCATGAAGCAAGAAATGCCCATATCAAACGTATGTCAGCCTAACTACAGCACCTATCCGCTCCAGATGTGAGGGTGTGATAGGGGATTCAATCAGTTATGACACAGCTGCTCCAGCAGATTAATAGATGGCTGTTGCAAATTTATGTGTCTCGTTCAAATGTCAGGGAAGACAAACATGAAGAGAGGCATGCATGAGGATACGTGCACACGCATGACGGCACTGCATGCCACCAGCCCGGCCTGCACACTGCAGACTCATGCAAGCGCGCCTCGCTCTCAGCAAGCCCGCTGGCCTTTGCATGTGGGTTCGAGATTAAAGATGTTGAAGGATCGTGGTCTTCTGTTCAGATCTATCGCCCTCAATATCTAGCATGCATCCTTCAATGGCCAGCAGATGGAAACACAGCTGCTCTGGCATTGGATTGCTCGCCCCTCTCACCCGGTACGTCTACCAGCAACCTGCCTACCACCTACAATCAACTAGAAGCACCTACCTGACAGCTCTAATCTTCTTCATCCTGTCCCCCTGCCAAAGGCTCCAAGTCACGGTATGGGTTGAGGATGGGGCTCTTGGCGCCTGGCAGCTTCCTGGTGATGGGGTACACCTTGAGCTGCCAGAAGTCCTTCCACCTTTTATGGCCAGCTGCAAACTCCGTTACTCGCTGCTCCTGGGGCCTCAGCTTGTTCTGGGGCTTGTCATAAAGCCGCAACGCCATCTCATCCTTTTCTCGGCGGTTGGGCACGCAGACCGCAGCAGCCGCAGCACTAGTAGACACAACACCTATGGTACACTTGACGCCGATGTCCAAAGACTTCCATGGTGGCAGCTTCAGGCCATCGCCTGAGATGCCTAATCTATTCATAATTGCTACCCTATTTTTTATTTGTAAAGCATCGAAAAAAGCACTCAGTACCTGCTGAGCCATCGCAGATCCGTCTTGGAGGCCATGGAGGGCCAAATAATGGACACCGAGGCTGCAGTGAGGCAGCAGCTTTTGAGGGAGCAGGATCAGGAGCTTGCAGTGGCCATACAGAGGTACTATCATCAGGGGATTAGAGCATGAGCCTGCATATGCAACCCTGTGCTGCCTGCCTGCCTGCCTGCAGCATTTGACTACATTTGAACTTGGCTGGATCCTGGCTGAAGTATAAAGCATGGGAAGCTGGCAGTGAGCTTGCATGTGTCGCTCAAGCAAGGGAGCACAACAAAAAAGAACAAGCGTGCGCTCGCCAAGCATGCGGGTGTACTTTCATCCACGCGCGTGCATGCATGCACATGCGCATGCGTGCATATGTGCACACAGATTCACAGTTGCACATACCGCACACAAGCAGACGCAAGTGCACAATGTGCGCCCCCACACGCGCACGCACATGCACGCGCGCGCGCGCGCACACACACACACACACACACACACACACACACACACACACACACTCGCGCGCGCACACACGCGCATGCACGCACGCAAGCACACCCACACGCACACTCTCACACGCTGCTATGACAATATTGTCAAAAATATCCTGGGCAGAAATGGTTACCCTCAAAAGTACACTCCTGGTCTATGTGGTGCCACAATCACGAAATTGTGTGAGGTACACTTCATGTATGGTGCGTAAACATTTGCATGCATGCTTGTTCGGCATCTCGTGCACAAACTGTTGCAGGCACGCATGCTCCAAGAGCGCAGAATGAAGCACAACAGTGGCGCGAGGGAGCCTCTATTGCTCTGATGTGCAGCATGCCCTCACAACGCAATGGCTGCACATGTCTGTGCAGTGGCCACAAACGCTCCCTGGCGGAGAGCGGCAGCACAGACGCACAAGCACACAGCCAGGACCCTGTCCAGCTCAAGGTGCGTGTCAAGCACCGGCATTGAGGGATACTTGGGCTTTGCTTGTGCACATGCATTGTGCACGGCTGCAAACACTGCACTTTTGGTCCAGAGTTGAGAACACTGCACTTTTGGAGAGAAGTTGAGAAACACTGCACTTTTGGAGAGAAACACTGCACTTTTGGTCCAGAGTTGAGAAGGGCTGCGAGAGCAGCCCCCATGCCCTGTGCTGTGTGAGTGATGGGGGAGGGCTGGCGTTTTGCCGGTGTGTGCTGGGTGCCTGTCGATGGCCTTCCAGCAAAAGCCAACCTGCCACCAAAACCAAATCAGCCTCTCTCTTGCAGCTGGTCTTGAGGCTTGACGTGCCTGCTGCCGCGCCACGGTGGCTGGATAAGGACACACCTCCTGGTGGGGTCAACCTGCCTCAAAATCTGCGCCCTGTAGATGCCATGCACTGAGGGGCGCCTGCATGCTGTGTGGTACCCCACGTCATGCACACATGGCGTGCACGCTCAGCTCTGGTTCCCGCAATTGAGGTGCTGGGGGGGCAGCAGCCTTCCTGTGAGCCTGTGTGCATGTGTGCTGCTGCGGTCCAAAGGCTGCATGTGTGGCTGACGGATGTTTGGCGCCTCACAACGTGCTCAACCCACTCCACTTGCCGCACGTGGCGGTGCCGCAGGAGAAGCTGCTGCGCATGTCTGAAGAGGTGAGACATGCGCGGCAGCAATCCCCGCCCCCCTCCGGCGCAGACCAGCACGCGCGCAAGACGGGGACTGGGGACTGGGCGCACTACCAGCCCCCCTCTGCCGTCCTCGCCCAGATTGCGCAGCAGCAGAAGCAGCAGCAGCAGCAGCAGCAGCTGCCCCCCCCACCCCCCCCCTCCCTGCAGCCGCAGCAGTCGCCGCAGCAGGAGCTTCCGCCCCCGCCGCCTCCCCCACCGCAGGGCAACCAGCAGCTGCCCCCGCCTCCGCCCCTGGGACATGCAGCTGCTGGGCCCCTCCAGCAGCAGCAGCAGTTGCCCCCCCCTCCTAGGAAGCTTCCGGGTCCCCCTGCCCGTCCGCCCGGCCCGCCCCGCCCCCCTGGTCAGTGGCTGGAAGTGACGCCATACCGTGCTGCTGGCCGGGCTGCAGCACAATGAGTGTTTGTGTTTGCGTGTGCGTGTTGAGTGTGTGTGTGTTGCGTGTGCGTTTGTCAGTGCGCGTGTGTGTACATGTGTGAAAGAGTGTAGATGTGCCCCCGTTTGCGCCCCCCTTTTCAAGCTCGAGCTTCCACTGCGCCCTTGCTCATGCCACCTCTCCCTATTCCAAAACTTGCGCTACTACCGTACCCTTGCGCGTGCCACCCCTCCCCGTTCAAGCTCGCGCCACCACCGCGCCCTTGTCTGTGGACCTCCAAGTCTTCAAGCTCATGCAACATCTGCACCCTCGCTCGTGCGCAGGCCCCCCTCCAAGGCCCAAGGGTGGTCCGCCTGGCCCCCCTCGCCCCCCTCCAGGCCCTCCCCCCACAGCCCCGCCAGGCGCCCCCCCAGCCGCCAGCCGCCAGCAGCTTCCGCCGCCCCCGCCGGCACCGCAACGGCCCGCAGCAGCAGCTGTGCAGCCTCCGGCTGCACAGCAGCAGCAGCAGCCACAGAGGGTCGGGCACATAGTGGGGGAGGATGGATCTGGTGGACCATCAGCCGGGGGCGGGCAGCAGCCGCCGCAGCCGCAATCAGACAAGGCCTGGTCGGCGGTGGGGGGTGTGCAGACGGGGGACGCGGACAGCTACGCGTACGCGCAGCAGGCGTACATGGCGGGCGGCTACGAGGCGTATGCCGCGTACAGCCAGCAGGGCATGTACGACCCAAGCAGCATGTACGTAGACCCCGCCCAGCAGTACGGTTACCCTGCAGCCAGCGCTGCCAATGGCATGCAGCCCATCAGCCCCTCCCAGGCGTCAGTGCCTGCCCAGCCATCCCCACAAGCAGCCCACCAGGCAGCCGCGCCAGCAGCTGCTGCGGCGGCCCCCCCGCAGCGGCGCGCACACGCGCAGTACTCCTCAAAGCCGGTGCTCAACCACGCTGTGCAGCAGCAGGCGCAGCAGCAGAACCAGCAGCAGCAGGAGCAGCAGCAGGAGCAAGAGCCTGCAGGCGGGCAGGCAGCACCTGCTGCTGCGGCTACGTCACCAGGCGCTGCAGAGCCGGTGCGTGTTTTGAGTGTGTGCATGTATGTGAGTATGTATGTGTGCATGAAATCTTGCGTGATGGTGGTGTTTGTCTGTGCATTTGTGTATTTTTGTTGTGTGCGCGTGTCTACATTTACGTGTGTCTGTACATGAGCATAAGCAGTGCATGCCCACCTTTTCACTATGCATGTGTTGTGTACAGCTTGATGACAGAACTTTCATGGACTGCCTGCGCTGTCTTCCTCACTACCAAATGCGCACCCCCCATGCACTGCTTGTTTTGCAGGCGCCCTCCAAACAGATCTGCCGCTTGCTGCTCTGCCTGAGTTGCAAACTTTAGCACCATCACTTGTGCACCCGCTTGATGTGCAAAAGGCCCCCAAAAGCAAGATTTACTGCCGCGCTGCTGCTGGTGCCATCGCCACCACAGGCATGTGCTGTGTGTGCCACACTCCGTCTCTTGTGTGCCCGCTTGATGTGCAGGCGGCCCCCAAGCGAGAGCTGCCCCCCGCCCTGAAGGCCCGCCTCGCGGCAAGGGGAATCCTGAAAACAGACGGCCCTGTGGCGCCAGCTGCGGCTGCGCAGCGCTCCGCGTCGCCGGAAGTGGTTGCGGCCAGCGCCCCTGCGCCAGCTGCCGCTGCACCCGCCGCCCCTGCTGCGGCTATGTCTGCACCGGCCTCCATACCTGCTCCTGCCACACCTGCTGTGCCTGGTACGTAAAGGGGGGTTGCTTGTTCCTGTGCATGCGTACATTCATGGACCTGGCCGAGCTGCGCATGGTAACCTTGCTGACGCATGCGCATCTGCGATACACGGAAGCGTGCGCGCACACGCGCGCGAACATGTGTGTGTGACAAGTATCGGAGCAGGTGAAGGAATGCAAAATCACTGGAACCAAGTGCTTCAGTGTCTGACATGCAAAAGCATGCGCATGGTGCCTCTTGGCGCCCTCCTCCACGCCCTTCATCCCAGCCCTGCACCGGCTCCTTCACTTCCATACTGTTGGCACCACCCGGCACCTCAACTCTCCAATCCCACCCCAGCTCCTCCGCACCCTGCATCTTGACCCCGCACCGGCACCCTGCCTTCCTTCTCCCCTGGAACCCCTACCACCCCCACCACCACCCCGCTCCTCAATGCCCTGCACCCTGCTTCCTTCTCTCCCCTCTGCAGAGCCTCTACCCCCCAATTGGCATGAGGCCGTTGACCCCACCTACAACCATCCCTACTACTACAACCCCACCACCGGGGAGCGGTCGTGGGTGCGGCCCAAGGTGCTGCCCCCCCTGGCCCCAGGTTGGGAGGAAGCCAAGGACCCAGCCAGCGGCGTGCCCTACTACTTCAACGCCGCCACAGGTTGGCGAGCGCGCATGCGCTGTGTGCTTGGGTTTGTGTGTGTGAGTTTGTGTGTGTGTGTGTGCGTGCGCGCGTGCGTGCATGTGTGTGTGCGTGTTAGAGCTCGGCAAGCGGCGTGCCTTATTACTACAATGCTGCCACGGATAAGTGAGCCCAGGGTGTAAGCGTAGAGCCCAGGGTGTAAGCGTAGAGCCCAGGGTGTAAGCGTGGATGTGCGTGTTAGAACTCGGCAAGTCGCGCACTCTGCTCAGTTGCTATGTGTATGTACGTACATGCTTGTAAATCCATGGGTGTGCCTTTGAGTGGGTTGCCTAGGGTACGAGTAGCAGCTGCAGTGTAGGTTGGGGAGCATGATGGTGCAAGCACGCGTGTTATTGGTATGTCGCGCACATTTGCGTGCTGGAGTGTGTCGCTATGTGTGCATTTGTGTGTAATGTGTGTGTGTGTGCGCATCTGTATGTGTGTGTGTGTGTGTGTTGTGCATGTTGTGTGTGTTGTGCATGTTGTGTGTGTTGTGCATGTGTGTGTGTGTGTGTTGTGCATGTGTGTGTTGTGCGTGTGTGCATGCCTGAGCGCCGTTTGCCAAGTGCTCTGTGATGTGTTCATTGCAGGTGTGGTTCCCTTTTGGCGTACTCCAAATGTGCTCCACGTGTGCTCCATGTGTGCTTGACTTGCATTGCTGATACACTTTCCAAAATATACTCGATATCAAACACGGCGTATGCTTGCCCACATGCATGCTCATACAAGCAATGTACTAAAACACTTACGCGCAGGCCAGCGTCAGTGGGAACGGCCGTCCGCCGCCTCACAGCCGACCTTCATTGCCTCCCCAGCGTTTGCTGGCGCGCGCCCCGGCTACTACTTCGCCTTAGGCAAGCAGGGCCTGGGCTACTACTTGGACGACCCCAGGAGGATTGCGGAGGTGCGCCTACTGCGGCAGTGGCTTGGGGCTCACAGTGTCATTGCCTGTGGCAGCAATGGCTTAGGGCCCACAGTTTCACTGCCTGACATAAGGATGGCGTGCAGTGCTGGCCCGTGTTCAGCACCTTCTGTAACCCCAGGTCCTATGATGCCTGGAAAAAGACAGGCGCGGGCTGCAGGTCTGTGATCAGTGCTATTTGCCGCGCAGGCATTTGTGTGCCGCCTTCATCAGGGTGCTGTCTGTGGTGGCGTGCCAGCCTGTAGGGCATGCCGCTTGACACGCGCATGCGTGCCCTTCCTGCAGGTGTGCTTGCTGCCTTCGAAAGCCATGCCACACAGGAGAGGCGGTTCATGGCATAGCGAGGCAGAGCACGGCATGCCATGTTCTTCCGGGGGGCATGCTGTCCTGTTGATGCCGCATGGATTGATGCGCGCACGCCTGCAACGCTGTGTCCTGCAGGAGGCCGCATCCGCTCCCAAGCGTGCGCGCGTCAGCTTTGCAGATGTCGGGGACAGCGACGAGGAGGGCGGAGGGGGCAAGGGCAAGGACGGCGGCCCTAAAAAGACCCGCTTGGAGCGGATCGCTGAGGCCCAGGTGTGTGTGCGTGTGTGTATGTGTGTGTGCGTGTGTGTGCGTATGTGTGCATGTGTGTGCATGTGTGTGTGCGTGTGCGTGCTGTGTGCGCAGGTGGTATGCCCGTGTGTCTTTATGAGTGTGTGCTTGTGCAAATGTAAAAGGGCTCGTAGAGAGCGGCTTGCTAAGGCCAGAAGGAGTGATTGTGTGTTGGTTGCATGCACGTGTATGTGTGCACACATGTCATGGCTTGATGGGCTTGGGACTATCAGTGGGATGCAACGCAGCGAAGATACCAACAGCTTGTGTATGCGCACAGGCCACCAGGCAAAAAACAATCATACCTGCTCCAGCTCCCAACACGCCTGCTGTTACTTTACCTTGCCATGCAGGCCGCCAGGAATGCCAACCGGGGACGCAACAAGAAGGCAGCCGCCGCTGCTGCTGCAAAGGAAGAGCTGGACCCCATGGACCCGGTGCGTGCATGTGTGCTGCTGCTGCTGCTGCTGCTGCTGCTGCTGCTGCTGCTGATGCTGATGCTGATGCTGATGCTGGTGATGATGGTGGTGCTGGTGGTGATGCAAAGATGCAGGTGCTGCTAACTTCATGTCTGTGGAAGTACCGTTTTCGTTTTATGATAAAGATTCAATACCCTAGTAGCACTTTGCATCACTTTGTATGAGTCCCTGCCTTGTTCTGTAGACTGGCAACACTCATTTCCACCCAAAGGCTTCCGTGCGCTCTTGGTGGCTTGAGTCATCAGACAGCTGGAGCAGAGCAAGAAAGGCCTGTGCATACCACCTCATACCTTGGAAATATCAGATCTGCAGCTTTCAGGTCCAAGAGGGGGCGCTGCGTGAAGCACGCCGCATGCTTTGTGGTGCTCAGCAGCTTTTGCCACGCAAAAGGTGCGCCATCACCCCCGCGCTCTCTACATTGGCGTCAGGTGTGCGCCGGTGTGCAACAGGCCATGCAAAATAAGGCAGGCCCCATGCAACATTGACCACCCCTACGCACGCAGGCGTCGTACTCGGATGCGCCCAAGGGCAGCTGGAGTGTGGGCCTGGAGGGCGCGCAGCCGAGGGCGGCAGACACCACCGCTGGTGGACCACTGTTCCAGCAGCGGCCCTACCCGTCTCCTGGGTCCGTGCTGCGCGCCAACCAGAAGCAGCTGGACAGCATGAAGTAGTGGGGCAGTTGCCAGCTTGCAAGAATGGGTAGCCGCACGTCACATGCTGTGCTGCCGACACGGACAGCGCGCCACTGACAGGGCAGCAAGGAGGTGGCAGGTGCGGTTCAAGGGATGTGTGCTCTGGAGCAGGCGCCCCCAAGGGACATGCTTGCATTTGGGAGCGCGCGCGCCGGTGCAGGCACTCGCAGCAAGCGCAGCCCAGCGCTCAAGAGCAAGTGGGCCCGAGAAGGCTTGAGCTGGGCCAGGCTTCCATTTAGCAGGAGGTCGCAGCAGGGGATTGTAGCAACAGCAGGAGATCACAATGGCAGCAGGGGATGGCAGCAGCAGCAGCAGCAGCAGGGGATTGTCGCAACAGCAGGTCTGTTTGTTGGGTGCTCTGGCGGCGCAGTGAGTGAGGTGGAAGCCATTGGCACCGGGTGCAGAGATTGGCTGGCTGTGCAGGGATTGGCTCACTGACTGTGCACTCCCTGGCTGACTCAGAGGGGTACGTAGCGTGGAGCCAGATGGGCGCTGGGGCAGCTATGTGCCAGGTGGGGGCCTACAGCTTGCGTGGCGGTAGACAGGGATTTCATTTTGATAGGATCGCAAGCACAGGCGTGGTGCGCATGGGAGTGAGGCGATGTTTACTCATGCTGTGGGAGTGCCCAAGCTGTGTAAATGTTGATGAGAAGCCAGTGGTTTACGTAATCATGATACGTATTTTTTGTTGATGAAAGGATTCTTTCATTGACAAACTGAATGTCTTCCTCCTTCTTCCGTAAGCCAACTGCACTACGCATCAAAGCATGTGTCCTCTCACACTCAGCGGCCAAAAAGATTAGTGTTCCATTACTTATTGCTAGTAGCAATTGAACATATCCTTATTCCTGGCAAGTCACCTTCAGGTCTTTACAGCTGCATTTGTGGACAATGAAGCTTGATAATGAAAGAAAGGAGAAGAAAAACTACGTAGGCAGTGAAAACATTTCCTACACCTTGAAGTAAAACGGGGCACCTACTAGGGCCTAGGCACCATATGTCATGTGGTATGAGTCATACCGTATGACCCCTCCACTAGCAAAGGAAAACAAAAGGAGTCAGTGGGGATCAGTACTACTGATATTATATCATTGATATACTAGTATAACTTCTTTGTAGTGCCCCACTCCTGGTCTTTTATGATGATCTGTTACAAGGTTTACAAGGTTTACAAGGATAAGGCCTTCAGTCAAGAATTGCGACTGCTAGCCTGCTCATAAAAAACGATTAATTCATGAAGAAAAAAAGGAAGTTTATGGTTGTTCTGGTTTAAAAA
>LKMJ01002616.1_pt1 | contig 16596 bp, 17 predicted proteins | sample 643391 | NCBI WGS metagenome assembly LKMJ01 (sample SAMN04112250, study PRJNA286221) | soda lake metagenome | biome: soda lake; feature: Kulunda Steppe; material: water; isolation source: sample PL-Br10 brine of Picturesque Lake | place: Russia: Kulunda steppe | collected 2010-07
AAACTGATACGGTCGTCGTCCTCGCTGGCGACGAACCGCGACCGTCTGCCGATGACCTGCGCGTTGCTGTGCTCTTTTCGAACGTGACGGCAGTGCCGCGAATTGAAGAACTCAAAGAGGCGGCCGTCGCGGCGCTTGCGGAACAGTCAGCGGAGTGAAAAGGCTCAGAATTTGTCGTGCCAGACGATATAGAACGTGCTGAAAACGAGGATAAATAACAAGCCCAGATAGGTATTGGCAACGACCATCAGGATAAAGCCGAATAACATCGTCATGAGCAAAATCGGGTCGGTGTAGACGGTCTTGAGTTGCTCGACCACGGTCTGTTCTGTATCAGTCATGGGCCTCCCTACGATACCGAGCTAATAAATAGTTCATACTACGGGACGAACGAGAAGCTGGCCGCTATGGAGGGTGACAGTTATCGGAGGGAGGGCTGTGTCACACCGTTACCCAGCTGTGCCAACAGTGAGGAGAGGTGGATTCGGTCGTTCGTTCCCTCGTGTAAGTTCATATCAACCTCCCCCGCGAGCCGATGAACGGCGGCAAGTTCCTGTCCGCTGTAGCGAGAGCGGGCGACGTCAAGAATGGATTCGAGGACTTCGTCGCCGCTGTATCCCTCGTCGACGAGTAGTTCGTCCAGCGTCGACCGGGCATCGGTGAAGTTCCCTGCCTCGGCGTCCGTAATGAGCTCCTGAATCCGTTCGTCAGTGCCAACACTGGAGAGCGTCTCGTAGGCCGTGTTCATGGTGATTTCGCCCTCCTGTTCTGCAGTGGTCTGTGCCCCAAGGATTGCCTCACGCAGGTCGCCGCCGGCAGCACCGGCGATATATTCGAGCCCATCGGCCTCGTACTCGACCGCCTCACGAGTGACAATCGTTTCGAGGACCGAAACGAGTTCGTCCTGCGTCGGAGCGCGAACAGGAACCGGGAAACAGCGGGACCGAATCGGGGAGATGAGCGCAGAGGGCTGACGTGTGATGATAACGAACTGCGTCGTCTCGTAATACTGTTCCATCACTCGACGGAGCGCCTGCTGGAAATCTTCTCGCATCCCTTCAGCGTTGTCGAGGACGACTGTTTTGTACGAACCCGATACGGGGGCGTAACTCGCTGATTCCTTGAGCACGTGGTTGATGAGGTCGGCTTTGGAGGACTCACGCCGTCGTTTCGAGTCGATAAACGACGAAAACCGGGGGTCGTTTGCGATTTCTTTTTTCGTGTTATCAAAAAAGTCGGCGACGTTAATTTCGATTCTATCGGCATCCGGATTTTCGTGGGTCTCATCGGTAAGCGCCCGAACTGCGGCGGTCTTTCCGCTGCCTTTCGGGCCGTGGACGACGAGGTTCATCGGTTCGGACAGCGCACGGTCGAGTGCATCACGCACCGCTGGCTGTGGAAGCTCATCGAGCGACGGTGCGTGCGTCTCGGTCCACAGCGGAGCGTTCATTGGCGTGGCGTAGTCCGTGCGAGGATAGAAACGTTTGGGTCTGCACTGAGTGTGAGTCCGTTCTGACAACCTCAACAGGGAGAGGCAATCTGAGCGAAAATAAACTGGTCGGAGAATCAAGCAGTCACTGCCGGACCGGTCTGTTCACCGAGCGCGTCAGCGGCCTGCTGGGCTTCGGCCTGTACGAGATACGACCGGTCACCAGTGTAGGACGCAGCGGCTTCGAGCGCTTTTTTCGTCCCAATCTGACGGAGTGCCCACGCTGCGCTGGCGCGGACGGTTTCCGCATCGTCTTCATCGAGGACCTGTGTGAGTGGCTCAATCGCTCGCGTATCGCCGATGCGGCCGAGTGCACGAGCGGCACCGGACCGGACTTCCGCGTTATCGGCGTCCAGTCGCTCGGCAACAGGTTCCGTCGACTCGTCGCTTCCGATTGCCCCCAGTGCCTGGAGTGACGTCTGTTCGAGTTCGACATCGCCACCGCCAAGGAAGTTATGGAGAGTGTCACAGGCACGGTCATCACCGATGCGGCCGAGGATACGGACTGGCTGGAGGTTTCGTCGTTGAGCGAGGCCGTGTACCTCATCGAAGGCCTCCTCCGGTGCGATGTGTTCGAGTGCATCGAGAATGTTCTCCTCCATGAAATCCGAGTCGAGCATCTCCATTGCGAGCAGCATCGGCTCGACCTCGCCACGGAGTTCGTACTGTTTGATTGCGCTCCACTCCGGCGGGAAATCCCGTCGGTTTTCGGCGGTAAGCACGTCATAAAATCCGAGCCGCCGGAGCTGTTCTCTCACTTCCAGGTCGTCGAACACCTGTGCGTCGTCAAGTTCGCTCGAAAGCGTATCGGTGGCATCCAGCAACGTTGCAATCGTCTCCGCATCGTCATCGGGGTCAAGTGAGGAGCCTTCTACGGCCTCGGCAGCGTTCGAGAGGGCAGCCCCAACGGCTTCGATGGTCTCTTCATCAGCCTCGCCATCCTCGCCAGCGTCCCCGGGTCCGACGCCGAGCACAAACACGCCGTCGCCAGCGTCAACAGAGAGAGAATCCGTGGAAATCTCCTCGCTCAGCGTCTCGACCAGCGTTTCGACGGCCTCGATTACAGAGATGAGACCGGTTTCGGTCCACTCGCTCGATTCGACTGTTCCGCTCGCGGTGGATATTTCGTCAGCGACATCCTCTGCGTACGGTCCTCGTTTTTCATCCGCGTCGTCTTGCAGGTCGGAAATTCGGTCTTCGAGTTCCTCCCGCGGAGTCTCTTCGTCATCATCGTCTTCTTCGTCTTCAGCCTCCGCCTCACCCTCGAAGGTCGCTGCCTCAAGGTCGTCGCTAATTGCAGCCAGCGTGTCGTCGATTTCATCGAGGTCGGCTTCGGTCTCGGCCGCCTCGACGGCATCGGCTACCTCGTCAAGCCGTTCGTGGAATGAATCCGGCCCAGTGGTCATAATTCACACTGCGGCGCATCAGGGCAAAGGCGTTTCCCTTCCCATCAGGAGAGAACAATCGTGCCCCCTATATTAGTACACTCCTAACATTCGGCCATGAATCGCCGGAAGTTTCTCGCAGTAACCGGTGCTGGTGCGAGTCTCGCAGTTGCCGGGTGTCTCGGTGCCGGAGACGAATCGACTGGTGCGTTCGACGTCGAGATGACTATCGATAGCTACCGTCCCGAGGAGTTAACGGTCGAACCCGGTACCACCGTCGAGTTCGGGAATACGAGTTCACACGCCCATAACGTTGCCGCGTTTCAGGATGCCTACCCCGACGAAGCTGAATACTGGTCGTCCGACCCTGAGGGAAGAATTGGGTCAGAGCAGGAAGCCATCGACGACTGGTACTCGACAGACCAGTATACGAAACTATCAACTCGCGATTCGTTCGAGTATACCTTCGAACACGAAGGGAGATACGACTATTACTGTGTTCCCCACATCGAAGCAGAGATGATTGGCGCGATTATTGTCGAGGAGTAACCGGTACCGACAGCCCACTCAGAACCGCTCTTTTAGCCGCTCTCTCATCACGAGCAGACACGGCAAGACAGTTACACATGCAAAGAACGCGAACACAATTGCCGTTCCCGTCACGATTCCGAACCGCTGGAGAGGAGGGGCAAGCGAGAGCGCAAGGACGCCAAATGCGGCTGCAGTTGTGCCAGCACTTGCAAGCAGCGCACCACCGGTTCCGGTGATTGACGCCTCCAGCGCCTCATCGAGTGTTTCGTGTCGTTCCCGTTCGTCGATAAACCGTTCGCCAGCGTGGATACTGTAATCGACCCCAAGCCCGATTGCAAGGCTCGTGATAACCGCTGTCTCGCTGTTAAATGGAATATCGAGCAGTGCCATCGCACCGATGAGCCACGCGAGGGCAGCCACAACCGGCGCGAGGACGATGGCCCCCAGCTCTGGCGAGCGATATTTCGACCAGAACAGAAGCGTCAGAAACACCAGGATGACAACGAGCGTGATACTGAACGCCTCGACAAGGTTGTCAAGGAGTGCATCCTGCAGGACAGCCTCGGTGACCGGGGTACCTGTTGCAACCGCAGTTATCGCCGGTGCGGCGCTCTGGATTTGGTCGGCAATCCCAGCAGTGTCAGCAGCGATGGTCTGTGATGACTCCCCGCCCCGAACGCTCAGTAATAGCCGTGCAGAGGTGATTTCACCCTCGTCGTTTCGACTGAGTACCTCCGCTGCTGCCTCCTCGTCGAGTTCGAACAGGAGGTCATAGACCGCTCCGACATCTTCATCCGGCAAATTATTTCCTGTCGTGTCACGCTCTTCGATGGCGTCAGCGAGTTCATCGTGCTCGGCTGCAGCCTGCCACAAGACCGTGTGTGGGCCGTCAACGGCAGCGGTTCCATCCGGGCGGAGCGCAATCGAACTGTCGTCACCGATGTCAGCAGTTGCGTCATCGATAGCGCGGAGGACATCACCATCAGTGACATCCCCCCGTATCAGTATCTGTGACTGTGAATCACCACCCTGTAGCTGGAAGTTGTTGCTCAGATACGCGAAATCATCGGCAATCGTGTACGAACCCGGTTGGAGTGGGCCGGGAAGGTAACTTGTCCACTCGGGCGGGTCCTGCGGGAGGAAATCCGCCTCGTTGAACTCGGTATCGATGGTCGTTGCACCGTATGCACCCCCAGTTGCGAGAAGGAACGCAACGATGATGACTGCCAGTGGTGCTCGTGAGGCAAAGGAGGCAACCCCCGAGAGCAGTCGGTTCGCAACTCCTTCGCCAACGCCGAAGGCCGGTTTCTGTCGACTCCGGCCGAGGCGACCCTCGATGAAACTATCTATTTCGACCTTGAGCGCCGGAATAAGCGCGCCAAAGATGACAAACGTCGCCAGAATGCCACCGGCGCTAAGGACAGCGAAATCCTGAATCGCCGGGAGCGGACTGACGATGTTCGAGAGGAAGCCGACACCGGTCGAAAAGGTCGCTGCAGCGATAGCCAGAATGACGCTTGCCAACCCGACGGTCATCGCCGCTCGAATCCGGAACTCGGGAGAGATACTGGTAGTCGAATCCCCACCAGTCGCTGCATCTTTCGTTTCCGAATCGATAGCATCAGCTTCTTTCTGTTGTGTATCCAGTCGTCCGTACCCTGCCTCCCGATACCGCATTACGACGTGCAACGCGTAGTCGATACTCAGCCCGATAAGCAAGAATGGGACCGCGATGAGGATGACGTTCATCGGAATGGCGAGCCAGCCCATAATCCCGGCCATCCAGACCAAGACGGCCACGATGCCCGCAAACGCCAGCAGAATGTCGATAATGTCCCGGTAGGCAATCCCGAGCACGAGCAAAATCATCGCGAAGGCAAACGGCGTAATAATCGCGAAACTATCCCCAGTCGCCTGACTTGATGCCTCGTTGCTGATTCCCTGCCCGAACATGAAGGCATCGTCAAAATAGGTATCGAGAATCTGGTTGATTTTCACCTGTGCGTCGTATGCAGCCTCCGGGTCCTCGTCCTCGCCGCTATCGTCGACCTGCAACAGCAGGGTCAGGCGGGCATCGGAGGTCGTCTCACCCGGTTCGTATCCCGTCGGCAGGAACTGATACGGGTCCTCGCCACCGGGGAATTCCGCATCAGGGTCGAGCACCGATGCGAGTAGTTGGTCGAACTCCTCCTCAGAGAGCCCGGAGAGGGCATCTATTTGCTCTTCAAGCGTCGGTTCAGCCTCGGGTGGCGGTCCGTCACCTGCAGCCTGAAAGAACGCGGCCGTTCCAACGACGTTTTCCAGCCCGATGAAGCCATTCCCGTCGAGCGTTTCGGCGAGTTTATCGTCCTCTCTGACCTCCTGTTGGAATTTGAGACCATCAACGAGCGATTCCTGTGTCAGAACGTTTCCACCCTCATCGCGAACGACAATCTGGGAAACGACACCATCCTGTGTCCCGTAATTTTCGGCGATAAAATCGCTAGCTTCCGTTTCAGGCGAGTCTATCTCGAACTCGCCGAGACCTGCATCGTCCATCTCCCCCATCGCCACGCCAGCACCCACTAACACGGTCAACAGGAGAATGACCAACACCACCAGCTTGCTTCGAGAAGCGACAAAATCTGCGTATCTGCTCGCAATCTTCCCAGCCATTATGTGACCACATCCTCGCTAGCGACGAAATAACTGTTCATATTTAGCTACTAACACAGTCAACTAATAAGGCTTCGACCGACCATGGCGGGGAGAAGCCTCGTCGCTTTATTCGTGTGAATCCGCCCCGTTCTATTCGTAAATCAGAATCGTCGCGAGGTCGCTTTCGATGACGGTAACCTCCTCACCGGATTCAGCCTGGTGTTCCTCGATAATATCAACGGCGTCGCCCGGAATTGTGACAGTCTCGCCTTCCAGTTCGACCGATATCTCACCAGCAGCCTGCTGTTGTTTGACAGTTTCAGGGTCCATCTGCGAGAGGGCACCGATAACCTCGCCAGCGCGGTCTCGGAACTCCGGGCCGATAACCGAGTGGTCCGGGTCGATATCCACAGGGACGAGTTCGACAGTCGGCTCGCCTTCTTTGAACTGGACAGGTGCATTTGTCGCCTCGCTCACGTCGTAGGTATCGATTGCCGTTTCCGGGGCCGAGTCTGAATAGACTTCAACGCGGTCAAGTTCCGCGTTGAGTGCCATCCCTTCGTCGGATTTCCAGCCACGGATAGTCGAGGCAACGTCGGCAATCAGGTCCCCCGCTCGTTCGCTCTCCTCGTCTCCCATTGCGAGGTCCGGCCATTCGCTTTCGTGAACACTGCCTGCAGTTCCGGGGAGGCCGGCCCACGCCTCCTCCGTGAGGAACGGTGCGAACGGTGAAAGCATCCGAATCGATGCCGAAAGGCTCTCGAACAGTGCCTGTTTCGCTGCATCGCGCTCCCCGGGACGTCCCTCGTAGAGACGACCCTTGATGAGTTCGAGATAATCGTCGGCAAGGTCGTGCCAGACAAACGTCCGGATTTTTCGGAGTGCGGCGTCGAACCGGTAATTCGACATATCCTCGTCGACTTCCGCAGCGACCCGCGTACATTTCGAGAGTATCCAGCGGTCCACATCACGGTAGGCTGGGTCAGGAATTGGTTCGCGGTCGTCAGCGAGATGCTGTGAAGCAAATCGCGTAATGTTCCACACTTTGGTCTGGAACCGGGACGCCGATTTGACCTCCTTCCACTGAAACTGGATGTCGCTGCCGGGCTGCCCACCAAGTGCCATCGCCTGCCGGAACGCATCCGCAGAATACTCCTCAACGACCTCCTCTGGCTGGACGAAGTTATCCCGTGATTTCGACATCTTGTTGCCGTCGTCACCGAAGACCATCCCGTTGATGAGGATATCCTCCCACGGAATCTGGTCTTCGAGCGCAGCAGTCCGAAGCAGGGTGTAAAACGCCCACGTCCGGATGATATCGTGACCTTGCGGTCGAAGGGACGTTGGTGTGAACGACTCAGCCGGCCAGTTGCGGACCATCAGTGGAGAGATGGATGAATCCATCCACGTATCCATGACGTCGGACTCACCACGCCAGTTATTACCGCCACATTCCGGACAGGAACCAATTGTTGGGTCGACATCAGTTGGTTCGACGGGGAGTTCGTCCTCCTCGGCGATATGAACGTGTCCGCAGTCTTCACAGAACCACGCGGGAATCGGGGTTGCAAAGACCCGTTGCCGAGAGATAACCCAGTCCCACTCCATCCCTTCTGTCCAGTCTTCGAGGCGGTCATACATGTGCTCAGGGACCCATTCGACATCCTGTGCAGTGTCGAGGATTTCATCCTGGTCGACGGTGACGAACCACTGCTCTTTGGAGAGAATCTCGATTGGAGTGTCACACCGCCAGCACTGCCCGACGTTTTGCTCGGTCGGTTCGCTGTCGTTGAGATAGCCTGCTTCGTCGAGGTCCTCGACGATGACCTCCTTTGCTTCGTCGATATCAAGTCCATCGTACTCGCCCACATCGCCAGTGAGCCGACCATCCTCCGAAAAGACCATCCGGAGGTCGAGGTCGTACTCGGCCCACCAGTCGACGTCCTGTTTGTCCCCGAAGGTACAGATCATCACTGCACCGGTACCGAATTCGCCATCGACGTCCTCGTCGCTGATGAGTTCGATTTCCTGGCCAAAGAGCGGAACCTCAAACGTCTCACCGACACGTTCAGCATACCGCTCATCGTCAGGGTCCACAGCCATCGACACACACGCCGCAAGCAGTTCGGGACGAGTGGTTGCAATTTCGATGTCGTCGTTGCCGACACCGGGGAAGGTAATGTAATAGAGCGTTCCCTCGATTCCCTCCTCGGTTTCGACTTCCGCGTCTGCAATCGCCGTTTCACAGCGTGGACACCAGTTGACTGGGTGTTCGTCCCGGTAAACGTAGTCCTCGTCGGCCATCCGGACAAACGACCGCTGGGTTTCACCCCAGTATTCGGGGTCCATCGTCTGGTATTCGTGGTTCCAGTCGATGGAAAACCCGAGCGTATTCATGGTATCTTTCATCGCCCCAATCTGGGATTCCGTGTGTTCGATACAGAGGTCACGGAACTCGCCGCGAGGGACGTCAGTCCGGTGGATGTTTTCGTTCTCTTCGACTTTCACTTCCGTCGGCAGTCCGTGACAGTCCCAGCCCTGTGGGAAGAGCACATCGTCACCAGCGAGTCGGTGGTATCGAGCGGCAAAGTCCATGTAACACCAGCCAAGTGCGTTGCCGATGTGGAGGTTCCCCGTTGGATATGGTGGTGGGGTGTCGATGACGTACTCCGTATCCGAGTCGCCATCATACTGGTAGATATCCTGGTCTTGCCACTGTTCTCGCCATTGCGGTTCCACGGCATCGGGGTCGTAGTTGTCAGGTATGTCGGACATAGCTATGAGTTGGGTTCGTCAGGTGCGCCGGTCAGTTTTCGATTCGAAAACGGCTCCACAGGGAGCACAGCGTTGTCGGTCAGGCCATTCTTTGGTGAAAAGATTGCTAGTCGGTCAGTGCGACCGACGTACTACCGACGAACGTACCATATCTGTGGCGTAGACGGTGACTCGTATAAATTTTCGTTTTTCGACGGAGATTCAAATCATGAGCTGGACGTCCGATTCGCCCAGGTGGCGTAAGGCGGTCGCCGCGCCGACGCCGGTCGTGACACCCTCGTAGAAATCTTCGTCGTCGTAGTCCATCAGGTCAATCGTCATCTGACAGGCCTGTAACTCGACCCCCATATCGAGCGAGAGTTTCACTAACTCCTCGATAGTTGCTGTATCGTTATCGGCGATGCGTTTGTTCATCATCCGGGTCGTCATTCGGTCCATGCCCGGAATTGCGCCGATGATATTCGGGACGGGCATGTTCGGATTTCCAACCGAACTCAACTGCAGCTTTCGAGATTTTTCCTCGTGAAGGATGTCGAGCCCCCAGAACGTGTGAAAGACAATGACTTCCCAGTCGAAAGCAGCCGCCGTGCTGGCCAGAATAAGCGGTGGGTAGGCCATATCGAGCGTTCCCTTGGTGGCGATGAGCGTCATTTTCTTTTGTCCATCGTCGGCGGCTGTCTCAGACTCGGCGAACTCCGCTAACTCAGCAACCGTCGATTCCAGCTCGTCAATGCGTTCGCGAAGTGCCTCAGTGTCCGTCGTCTCATCGTCGCCTGTGCCCTCACCACCATCGAGGTCATCAACCGATTCCTGTGAGTCTGTACTCATACTATCCGGTTTTTTCGACGTAATGTCTATAGACGTCACCATCTTCGACTTGTTCACGCAGTTCGACGCCAGCCGTTCCCTCTGCCCAGCCACGAATGTCGCTCATGCTTCCGGAATCTGTGGCGAGAACTTCCAGAATGTCACCTTCCTCAAGGTCATCAATCGCCTGTTTCGTCTTCACGACGGGCATCGGACATGATACACCTTTTGCATCCAGAGTCTTCGTAATGTTAAATTCAATTGTCATGGTTATAGTTGCCCGTATATTGGGCCTGTCGTACAATATTGGGTAAAGAGATAAAAACCCATCGGTGGATTGGATAGAAGCACACCCCAGATCTACTGAATATCTACTCATACTGAAGTCGCTCAAACAATTAAATCGATATCGTACACCGCCGATGCAATGGACATAATATTGTGCGTTGTGCGAAATACCATAAAAACAATTAAGTGAGTAGAGCACTGACCAGATGGTAGACAGATGAACCCAGAAGACTTCCCGACACCGGATGTGCCGGTTGATTCCATTACGCCCGCTGAGCTCAAAGCACAGATTGACAGCGGCGAGTCGGTGACACTTCTCGACGCACGGATGGGAAGTGAATACGAAAAATGGCGAATTGATGGTGGGAACGTCACTTCAATAAACATTCCCTATTACGAGTTTCTCGACGACGAGATCAGCGACGATGTGCTCGAACAACTCCCGAAAGAGACGAAATTTACCGTTCTCTGTGCAAAAGGTGGCGCAAGTGAGTTCGTCGCTGGCTCACTTATCGAGGCAGGATACGATGTAAACCACCTCGAAGAAGGAATGAACGGCTGGGCAAAGATTTACGAAGCTGTCGAAGTTGAGCAATACAGCGGCCCCGGAACTGTGTTGCAGTACCAGCGTCCATCCAGTGGCTGTCTGGGCTATTTCATCTACGATGGCGACGAGGCTGCTGTAATTGACCCGCTTCGTGCATTCACGGACCGATATCTCGAAGATGCTGAAGAACTCGGTGTTGACCTCACGTACGCTATTGACACCCACATCCACGCGGACCACATATCAGGTATCCGAAATCTGGTTGCAGCAGGTGTTGAAGGAGTGATTCCACAACCGGCAGTCGACCGCGGCGTTACCTATGCGGACGAAATGACCCTGGCCAAAGATGGCGATACGTTCGAGGTTGGAGATGCGACCATCGAGACTGTCTATACACCGGGGCACACGTCAGGAATGACCGCATACCTCATCGGTAACTCGCTGTTGACGACTGGCGATGGACTGTTCATCGAGAGCGTTGCCCGACCTGACCTCGAAGAGGGTGATGATGGTGCGCCGGAGGCAGCACAACAGCTCTATCAGTCACTGCAGGAACGAGTGTTGATACTCCCTGAGGACACCCTCATCGGTGGTGCACATTACAGCGACGGGGCAGTCCCTGCCGCTGACGGCACATATACCGCACCACTCGGAGACCTTGTCAAGCGAATGGATGCGCTGCGGATGGATGAAACGGAGTTCGTCGAACTCATCCTCTCAGATATGCCGCCGCGACCGGCCAACTACGAAGAGATCATCGCAACAAATCTTGGCCAGCGGGAAGCAGATGACGACGAGGCGTTTGAACTTGAACTGGGACCAAACAACTGTGCTGCCAGCCAGGAATCGCTCGCCGGTGACTAACGACAGTTTCGACCAGCATGGTAACTGAACTTATCGACCCGTCGGTCTATGACGCCCTGTTCCCCGAAGGCATCACACGCTATGCAGTAGGGGGCGTATTTGTCGGACTTGGTGCAGCAGTCATCTATTTCGGTACCGGAATTATCGCCGGCGCAAGCACCTTCCTCGAATCGTCGCTCTCGTACGTCTCCGACCAGTCACGTTTCCAGCGATATCGGTACGACCGTGACTGGCGTATCGTCTTCACAGTCGGAATCATCCTCGGAGCAGCTATCTATGGTGTCTTCTGGCAAGGCGAACTCTGGACGACCGATGTCCAGCCAGTGCGCTTGCTGGTTGGTGGCCTGCTTGTCGGAATCGGAACCCGAGTCGGAAAGGGATGTACCTCCGGTCATGGTGTCTGTGGTGTCGGCTCCGCTTCGAAGACATCGATTGTCGGGGTGGTAACGTTCCTGCTGGTCGCCATCGGAACAGCCCAGCTAGTAATGGCAGCAGGGGTGACGCCATGAGCGGCCCTGATACGCAAGGGAAACCTCCGCTGTTCCTGCCGCTTGTTCTCGTCGGTGGCATCCTCTTTGGCTTCGGGCTCGGATACAGCCATATGGCACGGCCGGAAGTCGTCCTTGATTTCCTCCAGTTTACTGATTTCGGGCTCCTGTTCGTGATGTTCGGGGCGGCCATCGTCACTGGCCTTGGCTTTGCTCTCATTCCTCGCCTCCGGTCGTCTGCCCCATTGACCGGACAGGAGTACACCCGTCGGCTCAAATCGTTCGACAGGAACGTCCTTATCGGTGGTGCTATCTTCGGTGTCGGCTGGGGTCTCTCGGGTATCTGTCCCGGTGCAGCCTATGCCAGCCTCGGCATCGGCAACATCACCATCCTGTGGGCACTCGTCGGCATGTTCGCCGGTGCGTATCTACAGGGAATCTGGCGAAGTGACTGACACAGATAACCGAAACTCCATCCTTCTCAGTTTCTGGCGCACGGAAAGAATAGACGATAGACAGGAATGTAGAGTTATTATATTCACATACGTTACACATATATTTTCATTGGTTAGCTATCCCATACTCAGTAGTAATATTGTACAGTATTCCCAAAATTGTTATATCCCCCCATCTCATTCCTTCAATTGAAGAGTAATGTGTGAGTGTACGAGGTTCCACGGAGGTGAAAACCGATGATAGAGCTCGGTGCTATCCCAGCAGCAGTCCAGGCGCTGCTTATCGTCGTCGCTGTGTTGATAGAAGCTGTCGTCCTGTACGTTGGCTATGGCTATCTCGAAGACATGGTTGGTCCCCGGTTTATCGAGACGATAGAGAACTTCTAATCAATGGAGCTACTCGGACTTCCCCCTGAGCTGGTATTGCTGTTCGTGAGCTTCGGCTTCATGGTCGGGGTGTTTTTCGGGTTTTTCGGCATGGGTGGCTCTTTTCTGGTGACACCAGCCTTGCTTATTCTCGGCTATCCAGCCCCCGTCGCAATTGGCTCCAGCATGGCCTTTGTCTTTGGGACAGCCGTTATTGCGACGCTCAAACACCACGATGTCGGGCAGGTTGATTACAAGCTTGGTGCGTTAATGTTCATCGGCATTGCACTCGGTATCGAAGCCGGCAGTATGCTGGTTTTTTTCCTCGAAGAAATTGGACAGGCAGAAGTTGTGGTCGGGACAGTGTATGTCCTGTTGCTCGCGGCGATTGGGCTGCTCTTCACTCGCAGCGCAATCAGACAAGGTACCGATGAAGACGATGACGAACCCGTTGATGAAGACGAGATACCCGAGATTGCCAAACGGATTAAATCGTACAATATTCCACCCATGGTAACGCTCACTGATGGCAGCAAAGCCTCGCTGTGGACCATCTCAGGAGTTGGTGGCGGCGTGGGTGTTGTCTCCGGCTTCCTCGGTGTCGGTGGCGGATTTATCCGTATGCCGGCAATCTATTATCTGATTGGTATCCCGCTCGCTGCGGCTGTTGGGACGAGTCTCTTCGGTGCGTTGATGTCGGGGGCAGTCGGTGCGTTCACCTATGGGCTGTCCGGCGTTATTGATTTTGGCGTCGTAACTGCGCTGCTCGTTGGGAGCGCCCTCGGAGCGCGTATCGGCTCTGCTTCGACCGCGTATGTCGATGAAAACGATGTGACGATTTACTTTGGCATTATGCTGTTGCTCGCCAGTCTGGCCGTTGCCTTCGGAGAGCTGGCTAGCTGGCTAGAGATGCCGATATTCGACACACTGAGTTTCGTGTTGTTGATTGGGTCCTCAGTGTTTGTTACCTCTATCATCCTCTATTACGGTATCAAGGCTGTCAGAGAGGGGCCGAAACCTGAGCCACAGCCACCAGTCACTGGTGATAGTTGATATCAAAAAACAGCCTTCGTTCTCCAGACCAGAATTTGTACAGCGGGTTATCTTGGCGGAACGAGCATCACGTTACCAGTTGCTCGACTGACAATGTCTTCGGAAACACTGCCAAGCAGCAACCGGCGGAGCCGACTGTGTCCGCGACTGCCGACAAGTATCGTCGTCGGACGATACTCCGATTCAGCTTCGAGAATGCCAGTTGATGGGTCGCCTCGCCGAACATCGACTGTCGTTTCTATCCCCCACTCTTCGAGTTGGCCGGCACGCTCCTGTAATTGTTCTCGCAACCCATCATCAGGGACTTCCGGATCTTTCGGCGTCTTGATATGGACGAGCGTCGCCTCCTGCATCGCATGACGAAGATACGAAAATGCCTCAAACGCCCGTTCAGCATTTTCCGAAAAGTCCGTCGCGTACATCATTCGCTGGAAGAGGTGTTTGCGAACGACATCCGGGTTGTCAGTCGCTCGTTCAATCCGGTTGACGAGCAACGGCCTGACAGTCGTTCGAGAGAGATTTCGCGTCGTTGACCCAATCAATCTGTTTTCCAGTGGACTCTTTCCACGGGACCCGACGATGATAAGATCCGCAGCGACAGTCTCGGCGATGCCGTTAATACGACGGTGGGGTGTCCCGCGGACAACGTGGGTTTCGACAGCAAAGCCTTCAGTTTCGAGTACGGTTCGATAGCGTTTGAGCCCGCGCTTCCGTCGTTTTTCGAAATCGATACCGGGCATCCCCGAATGGACGTTTGCTGGAACGACAGTAACCAGATGCATCTTCGTGATACCGATTTCCCGGAGACACCGAAGATGCGTCTCCGTCTCAACTGCTGCTTCGCTGGCTGCTGATAAATCTGTCGCGAGTACCGCTTTCATACCTAGCATACTGGGCCTATCTTTAATATTGTTTGGTTTACCCAATATTGGAGCTGTGGCACTGTTGAAACGCTGCACTGTCGACCGCCAACAATTTAGGACGGTAGCACCAGGGACATGTATGAGCAATCTGACTGCAACAATACACACCAGCCACGGTGATATCGAAGTTGAACTGTACGATGAGCGAGTCCCGAACACCGTCGGGAACTTTGTCGAACTCGCGACCGGCGAAAAAGAGTGGGAGCACCCGAAAACAGGTGAAACAATGGAGGAGCCACTCTATGAAGACGTTCCGTTCCACCGTATCATCGACGGCTTCATGATTCAGGGCGGTGACCCAACCGGAACCGGCCGTGGCGGACCGGGTTATACCTTCGACGACGAGTTCCACCCTGACCTCCGCCACGACGGGGCGGGTGTCCTTTCGATGGCAAACCGTGGACCAGACACCAACGGCTCACAGTTTTTCATCACGCTCGATGCACAGCCCCATCTCGACGATAAACACGCTGTCTTCGGCGAAGTCATCGACGGGATGGACGTCGTCGAGGAGATTGGCTCAATCGAAACGGGACCGCAGGACCAGCCGAAAGAAGACGTCGTTCTCGAATCCGTTGAAGTTCACGAGTAACCTCTCTGCAGGGACATAGTAGCGTGACAGAGACCACCGGTTTGATTATCCGTCGTCGTGAAGACGGTGTATGACCGAAGTGGAAGAAATTGACCTTGGAGAGGAAGACCCGGCGGAACTTATCGAGAAGAATGGTCTTTCGAAACTGTTTGCAAACCGAGTCCGGGCACGGTTTATTGTCACGCTGTTTTATGCCGATGACCCGCTGACAATCCCCGAAATCGCAGATTCAGTGGGAATGTCCCAGACGGTAACTCACCAGGCAAAACAGCAGTTGCAAAAGTTCGATATCATGGAGCAGGTGAACCGAGAACGCGACGGCGAAGAGGCATTCCGTCTTCACGAAGATGATGAGCTAGTTACCCACCTTCGACAGGTTGCAGAACTCGCAACCGACCGACATTACCAGTAGTTACTCGATTCGGACGGTCGTCTCGTCGTACAGCCCACGCGCTTTCGCATCAGGCACCGCAATCTGTGTGCTCAAACGGTATTCCCCACACCCGGCCGGTTCCCACTCTCTTTCCGAAATCTGAAACATCTGACTCCACGTTCGACGGAACCGCTTTTGCTCACCGCGGTCAAATTTGAACTTGCCAGGGCCAGTTGATGCTGTGTTTGGGACATGAGATGCTTCCTCCAGGTCGTTTACAGCCCACGACCACACAACCTGAGATGTTGTCGGGAGCGACACGGGAAACGGTAGGGCGTTGCGCATTCGAATCTCGATAGGAATGGGTTCATCCTGCTCGTATACCTCTTTTGGCGTCGAGATAGCAACAGAGATACCACGATACCGAATTCGGGTCGGAACAAGCAAGTTGCTCAGCGTCATTGCGGGTAGCGTTCGAGACGCCTGTGGTTTTGCCCGCTCTTCGGGCTCGTTTGGACGGAATGGGTCCTCGTTATCCCGGTCAAGCGCTTCCGACTCGTAGATTCGGCGCATTATACGGATAGTGGAACTGGACCGACAAAACGGTCACGGCCGGTGTTCCGGTTCGACGGAGCCATCCTCGTACCGTGGGTCATAGAGGTGGCAGGCCGCTCTGCCGTTTTCTATTTGCTGCAGTTCGGGTTCGTGGACAGTACATGGTGTGACAAACGCTTCGGAAAGTGTCTCCTCTGCGGATTCGAAATCCCGCTCGGCGAGCTGTGAAAGTGCATCGGAGAGGATGGTTTCGGCGTCCGGGTCGCTCAGCGGTTGCGGAATATCGAATAGCTCGCGCAAGGCTGTATCTAGCCCCTCTGTGCCAGACTCGGTAGCTATCTGGTCCAGAGACAGCTCTCGATTGATCACTCTCAGCCGGAGGTCCAGAAGCGACCGCCATTCCGACTGCTCGAACGCGAAATCTGCAGGTGGGATAACGCGTGGACACCGCGTGTGGAACGAACAGCC
>LKMJ01002617.1_pt1 | contig 16594 bp, 25 predicted proteins | sample 643391 | NCBI WGS metagenome assembly LKMJ01 (sample SAMN04112250, study PRJNA286221) | soda lake metagenome | biome: soda lake; feature: Kulunda Steppe; material: water; isolation source: sample PL-Br10 brine of Picturesque Lake | place: Russia: Kulunda steppe | collected 2010-07
CCCCCAGCTTCATTTGCCGTTGGCCTGCTGGTGCTCAGCCCTCCCCAAGCGTGCTTTCCAGTCACAAAGTGGACAATTGTACTGCATGCATGCTCTGTTTTCAGCAACCCTACCCATTGCCCCCAGCTTCATTTGCCGTTGGCCTGCTGGTGCTCAGCCCTCCTCAAGCGTGCTTTCCAGTCACAAAGTGGACAATTGTACTGCATGCATGCTCTGTTTTCAGCAACCCTTCCCATTGCCCCCAGCTTCATTTGCCGTTGGCCTGCTGGTGCTCAGCCCTCCCCAAGCGTGCTTTTGATGCATGCAGTCTTTGGGATCTGCCTAGGCATTCTAAGCTTTTCTTACCATCCCCCCATGCTTGTCCTCTGATCCAGGTCCGTGCTCTTGGCCCTGCAGGCTACGCTACCCTCACATTTATGCCTTTTCAGCTATCGTTTATGATCCTCGATACCCTTCAGTTTTGCTCATTAAGCAGGAACAACTTATATACCTCACACCCCCTACCTCATGCCTGTGGGCGCACCTTGAAATGAGGTGAAACCTCATCCTCATCCTTACCCCCATCCCTACCTTCCTGCTCCAACTCGCAGCTGGCCGATGAGTGCTGGTGGCTGGACGAGGCACTTCCCTTGGGACTTGCACCCAGTGCTGCATTGAGCAGGTAGGCCCCTCACATCCTCCTCCATCTTTAATTATGTCAGAAAGGGGCAACAGGGCTCCTTCTGGGCCTGCTTTGGCTAGACAGGAACTGGAGCAGTGGCTAGACAGGAACTGGAGCAGTGGCGCTTGGCACCACAGCAAGCGAGCACTTTCATCCCTGCTGTCAGGGTACAAAACAAAGCCAGCGCTCAGAGCAGATAGGGGCTAAAACACCAGCCTGTGGTTCTGTTCAGATAAGGCAATTTTAAACACCCAGAGCTTGCGTGCTGTTTTGATATTATGCCTTTCTGCGTTTGTTGTTAAATTGTGTGCGTGCATCTCATGTTGGCTTCAATTGAGCTGAGTGTAAGCATTGTTTCCTGGCGTGTTGCCTCTTTCACAACACCTGTGTCTTGCTTTTACACACACTGCGTAGAACTTGAAAGGCTGAGCAATGACACTTCTGGGGCGCCTTGCCAATTCGAATGCGCCTGTGTGATGGATCAATAGTTTGAGGGCCTGTGTTCACAAGACTTCCCCAAGCCATTACTCGTACGAGTGCACAAAGTGCACGATTTGGAGGATGGCGTTGCTGCTTTTACGGTTCACGCCATTCAAATTGCGCACCTGAATGATGCCCGTCCCTGCACTCCTGCAGCAGCAAGGCAGGCAGCTTCATCGTGGGCAGGCTCGTGCGTGGAGCAGCACGTGCGGTGGATTGGATGGTCGACGCGCATGCACCCCCGGCAGTGCCCTCAGGTGGTGTTCCTGACGCACGTGCCGCTGCTGTGCATGGCCCCCTTAGCACTCCCTGCACCATGCATGCATGTCACTCCCTGCACCATGTGAGCACGTCCAAAATGCAAGGGGTGGTTATTGGCGCCTGAGCTAAATGCATGCCTGGCCCAGACAATAGACATGTCTCCACGCCAGTGTTTACTCTGCCCTGTCTAATGGCTTGAGCGAGGGAAGCCTTGGAAATCTCCAGCTGTAGTGAACGCTGTCTGATGAATTGAGCAAGATGTGTCTTCAGGCTGCTGGATCTTGCAAACAATGTATCACCACCACAGCAGCATGTTGCTCTCCAGCATGCTGCTCCCCAGCATTTCTTGTTGCATTGCAAGGCGCTGGACATACCTTTGCTGCTGTGGCTACCCTGATGCACAAACCCATTCGCTCTTTTGCACAAACCCATGCGCTCAAGCCCATGCACGCAAGCCCATGTGCACGAGCCCATGCGCCCCTGCGCTTAAAACTATGCGCTCTCTGCTCTGCATTGGCCTCCTTTGCTGATATCTTCTCTGCACGCAGAGGGCGCCATCCATGAGGTGCTTCGTGACGTCTTTGCTGTCTTGGACGCCGGTAATGGTGATGGTGATGAAGGTGGAGATGCATCGGGCCACCTCCATCCCCATCAGTTGCGGGCCGTTGGCAGCAGGACACGCTCAGGCAGCAGGACACGCTCAGGCAGGGTTGGCAGCAGGACACGCTCAGGCAGCAGGGTGGCGGGGGCAGAGGGCCAAGAGACCTGGGCCTTGGATGGCCAGATGCCATACCAGCCGCTCAGGAAATCAAAGGAGGCAGTGGAGGAGGGAGAGGAGCAGGAGGAGGAGGAGAAGGAGGAGGAGGAGGAGGAGGAGGGGGGGCAGGATTATGAAGCCGTGACAGATGAAGAAGAGGGTGGCAGGGAAGAGGTGGAGGGCCGCAGGGGAAGCTATCAGGCTTTTGGCTGGGAAGAGGGGTGGCAGACACCGCCTCGGGAGCTGCAGCTGCCTGCCTTTGCGCGCACGGCTCCCCTGGGTAGCTTACTGGCGCGGGTGGCCCTGAACTGCCTGGTGCTCAGCAATCCAAGGGCCGTCGCAGTGCTGTGGCTCAGGTGCACACCTGCATGCTGAAGCATGCGTGTCCATGCGTGTATAGCCATTGCATCTGTGCACACGACCTGCCCGGGTGTGTCCTTGTGTGTGAGCAGGTGTGTATGTGTGTTCTGCATGGCGCGTGTTGTTTTCTGAAGGCTTGTATGATTGCACGCCTGTGGCATGCTCTGCAGAGTGTGTATGCACGCACAGAGATGGATGCGTTTGTGTGCGCAGGAGTAAGAGGAGGAATGTTGATGTCAGTAATACCAAAACATATACTTATGCCGTCCATGCAATGCTGGTCAAATCCTCCGGTGCTTGGCTTGAGTGCTTCTTGAAACTTGGATGCTGAGGGTGTACTTCCCTCTGATGCTCATGATCAAAGCATCCAGACCATACGCCCTTCTGTGGCACATACACGCACACACACCTGCCATGAACCTGCTAAGACTAATTTAGAGGAAGACTAAATGAAGGGTACTGGCAGGGACCAGAAATGAATGCTGTTGTTCTCTCAACATGGCAGGAGGAGCTGCGACTCTTGCCTCGAGTCTGATAAGATGCACACAATTGTTGCTTTGTGGCCCTTTTCATCCTTGCCTCTGGTGTCACAGTGGCTTGTTTGTGCTGGCATCCTGAGCATTTCAATGTCCATGTAATGCACGCATCTGGCTTTGTACAGTGTGCGCACTTCATGCAGATTGAGCCTCAGCCATATGCTTACGTGGGTGCCTCGTTCAGGCTGATCCATCGATGTTGGATCCGTAAACGTCTTTACCATGTCCAGCCATCCACAGCCGGCTCCAACTGCCAGTTTTGCCATGTGCCGCACTCTTGCACTTTTGCGCGCCTTTATACAATCAGCATAACAAGCATTGTAGGTCCTGATGCAGCCTTGCTGCACACGCAGGTTCGTGCAACACAGGTCCATGGGGCATGGTGTGCTGCACACACAGGTCCATGTATAACGTGCTGTACACACAGATTCACGTATGATGTGCTGCACACACAGGTCCATGGGGCGTGATGTGCTGCACACACAGGTCCATGTATGATGTGCTACACATACAGGTTCATGCGCGATGTGCGCTTCAGCTTTTGGGAGGCGTGCAGGCCGCTGCCCCGCATGGGTGGCAACCCCCCTTGCCAGAAGCAGCAGCAGCAGCGGCAACAACGGCAGCTAGTGCCCTTCCAGCCCCGCCAAACAGATGCCCAGCATCATGATGATGATGATGATGATGATGATCATCATCATCAGCAGCAGCAGCAGCAGCAGGGGTGTTACTCCCAGGGCCTTCGTGTGCCCTGGGACCGTGCCCTGGTCATGGGATGCTTCAGCCACGCCCTTTGTCCTCCAGACCCGCACCTCACGGCCGCCCAGGTTCTGCAAGGCACGGCTGCCCTGCACAACACAGCCGCCCAGGCGCTGCAAGGCACCTCCGGCAGCGCTGCAGGGGGCACACCCCACAGCGCGGCATGCGTGCCAAGCGGCCAGGGCCTGTGCCAGCACGTAACACAGCAGCCTGAGGAGCAACCAGCGCTGTGGCCTGGTGCCGGCTGTTTGGGCTGCGGACGCAGCCTGGACCTGAATGATGAGGGGCCGGACTTGTCTGCCTGCCTGTTGCACCAGAAACTGCAGGTTGGGTGCGCGTGCCTGCCTCTGATGTGCCGTGCCTGGGATGTGCATGCTCGAGGCTCTTCCGCCCTGATGCTGCGTAATGGAGCACGCAGCTATGCTAAATTCCTGAGGTCATGTGCGCGATGGGAGTATGGGTTGCCAACGTGATGGACTTATGGACTTCCAAGGTATTGAGGTCATGTGCGCAATGGAAGTCTAGATTGACATTGTGATGGACTTATGGATTACCAAGGTCTTGGGGTCATACGCGCGATGGAAGTATAGCAACTGCCTGACCACAGGTGTGACCACAGGTGTGACCACAGGTGTGACCACAGGTGTGACCACAGGTGTGACCACAGGTGTGACCACAGGTGTGACCACAGGTATGACCACAGGTGTGACCACAGGTGTGGCCCCTGTGCAGCCCCGCTGTTCCTGGATGCATGCATGCTCAGTGGTCTGGTGCTCCCTCCTGTGCAGGTCTTGAATGCATGCATCCTCAGGCGCCGTCACAAGGACACAGCCAAAGCAGCAACAGCAGCAGCGGCGGCGGCGGCAGCAGCAGCAGAGGCGATGGTTCCTCTGCCAGCGCTGCCAGGGACAGGTGGGCAAGCAGGATTGCGAGAGGCCGATCCTGCACCCCTGCCTCCCATCACTCTGTCAGCATCAAGGTCAGCAGCGCAGGCAGCAGCTGATGCCGCAGCGGTGACGGGCAGCGTGCGCAGCGGCTCCGGCACGTCGTCCTTCCATAGTGCCAGTGAGGATGAGGAGTCGTTTGTGGGGGCCAGCAGCTGGGAACGGCAGCCGCGGGGCGCCCTGGGAGTGCTGCAGCCAGGTGACTTCAAACGCATACCAACACCACTGTACGCCCCAAGAGCTTTTGGTCTGTCGCTGGGAATGTTGGTCGGGCAATGTGTGGCTCACCATGCATGTTCCATGCAGCCTTTGACACATGGACGCGGCATGCACACACGCGTGGGTTGCTGTGCTTGTGCAGCTGAGCTGAGCCAGTGCACAGTGGCAAGCCGTGGATCTGGCATCGCCTGCAATGTACGTGCACACACTTTCAAGTCCTGGCTGGCGCATGTGTATTTTTGCACCGGTGGATGGTAAGCTGTGGCTTTTGGGGCCTCCTGGCGTATGCAAGTGTGACTCAAATGCATAACTTTGTAAGGAAACACCAGGCACGCGCCACATTAGTCTGACCTAAACCCAGCCTTGTGTGGGGACACAACAAGGCTCAACCAAGCATAATTTGTTTTTGTTTGAATGGACAAAAGGTGAGCGCGCCCTCTATGACCGTGATGAGACCAGACATTTGGCGTTGCACAATCTTTGGACGCACTCACTAACACAAGCACACTCACCCGTATGCATGTATGCACGCACAAAAGCGCACGTGCACAAACATGCATGCTGGAGCATATTCATGAACACTTGTGCATACACACACATGCACGCTTCCGCATAGGTGTGCGTGCTTGCTCTTTGTCTGTGTGTAAGCCTGTAGCCCTGGCATGGCACCCCATGCAGTCTTTTGTTTGTGTGCGCCCCATGTGCCCCCCAACCCTGATGCCCCGCGCCATGAGTGCATATGTATGCGCTACCATGAGGCCTCTGCAGCACGTTAGTGAGGGTTCTGTGTATGTACATGTGTGTGCAGGCCTTTAGTGAGGGTTTTGTGTATGTACATGTGTGTGCAGGCCTTTAGTGAGGGTTCTGTGTATGTACATGTGTGTGTATGTACATGTGTGTGCAGGCCTGACCCTGAGGCGGCACCCCAGCCGGCCCGTGTTTGTGCCGTTGGTGCAGCCCTCCCCGCTGCTCTCGGAAGACAGGCACGTGGAGACGGCTGTGCAGCAGCAAGCCCTGCACGCCCTGGTGTCCACATCACGCGCCGCGCAAGGTGTGCTCACCCCATCCACTGATGCGCGCGTGTGGCCGTGTGCTCCATTGCTTGGCTGAAAGTGCGCAAGTGCTCCGTGACCCTCTGCTGCACTCACTCCAGTTTGCACGCGCCTTGCGCGTACCCGTGGCTGAGTGATCCTGTACCCTGCAGGCTTCTGGGTGCCCAATTGAAAATGGGCAAGTTGCCTCCGCTCACGTGCCTTGGCCTAGGGTGCAGCCTGTGCGACGGCCTGCATGCAGCACATGTGCGTGTGTGCCACACAGGCCCAGTGCCTCAGCTTTGGCTTTCACATTTGCGGGCAGTCAATACTTATTGCGTTGCTGCTGCCGCCTCCACCACCCTGGACACAAACAAGGAGCACGGCAGCCCAGCCACTGCTACCCAGTGCTGCTGTGCTGCCTCTTGCCATCGCTCTGCACACGACAATGGCAAGGATGGCTGTGCACCTGGCCTCTGCCAGTGTGCTAGCAAAGGCAGCCCCGGCCTCAGATCCCCCCCTCACACCCAGCACCCCTGCCCACGCGTCCCTGCGCCTCCCCTCTACCAGGCAGCCCCGCCCTCCCCAGCGACGCTCAGCTGAGCTCTGACATGGCCGCCTTCAAAGCTGCAAACCCGGGGGCAGTGCTGGTGGACTTTTTGGCGTGGCGCGCACCCAGCCTTGCGCCTCTAAGTAGCCAATCGGCGCACCTGGGGCTGGCCAGCAGGGACCATGAAGGCATTTTTCAAGAACAAGCGTCGCCGCCATTACCACGGCAACGACGGCGACATCGGGGAGCAGAACAGCGGCAAGAAGAGCAGCATCAGCGCCAGCAGCAGCAGCAGCAGCAGCAGCAGTGGCAAGTGGAGCAACAGCAGCCCCTCAGTGCCTGGGCAGCCCTGTGGGACTCCACAGCGCCCTGCACCGCTTGGGAGCAGAAGGACTTGCAGGTGTGCCTTTCTTGTGCTGAAAGGTGTGTTCGTCCATGAGTACCCGTGTGCGGTCGTTGCTCAAGTGTGTGTGTGTTTGTATGTTACTCACGCACAAATGATCGCATCATCACGGTGGAGGCAAGAAGCTGCAAGCATGCACCCAGGTACTTGATCTTTGCTTGCTCTGGCTTGTGTTGGGCAGTGCATGCTAGGCACATGCGTTTTGGTGCGCTGGTGCCTTTTGTTGGTTAGGGCTGGACTGATGCCTTATTCCAGCTGTGCCTGTACCAGTTCCTGGGGGAATTTCTGCCAGTCTCTGGTGCAGCCAGGCTTAAAGATGAACAATTATTTGTTGTGGAACAAAGGCAGCGGGGGCTGTGCAGCTGCCCTCTGCCGGTGTACCACCTTGACTTCTGCCCCAGCACGCTAGGTTGGCCTCTGCTCCAGCGCGCCACCTTTGAAAATTCTGCCACAGCATATGGTGTTTGTCGGCCTGAGTTCTGCCAGAGCGCACGGCAAATGCGGGCCTGTGTCACAGCATGCAGCATGTCAGCCTGTGTCACAGCTTGGCACATCTTTTGGCCTCAGGCGCTTTGAAGCAGAGGCTGTGCCCCCATGTGCCTTCGCTCATTGCTTCCTGGCAATGGGACGCTTTCAGTTAGTCAAGGGGGCAGGCCTGTACTCCCCTGTCTTTCATATGTCAAGCAGCCATGCTACTGGACGTCATCCTCTGGGTTCGATCCCTTTGATCTCAAGGGTTCAGATGCTAGGGGTATTGCAGATTCATCCTTACCCTGAAAACGGGGGAGTCCTCAGGTATCAAGGGGTTTCCAGCAACCTTAATTAAAAGAGCCCAAGATCATGGGGCGGACATGCCCGCTTTCAATGACCTCCATCTTATTTTGTTGTGCAGGTGGTAGCACGGCTATGCTTGCACGAGAGAGGAGGACCCATGATCCTGAACCCTGCACATGGCCCCTTGCCTCGGGACTCAAACTATCATCTTCATTATTTGATGAGTCTGATCTAACACTTGAGCAACGACCGGTATACACCAGCTCATGATTGTCAATATCCCGTAGACTTGCCTAATACCTCAGACAAACTGCAGACGCTGGCCCCCCTCCCTGTGTTCATGATGCCTGCAGGACCCGGTGTTGGAGGGCGAGCGCATCTTGCATGAGCTGGAGACGCTGGCCCCCTCTGATCTGTTGGACCAGCTGCTGGGTGTTGCGTTGTCCTGCGCGCTGCAGCTGTTGGCCAGCAGCACGGGCGCACAGGTGCCGGCGGTGGCAGAGGTGGCGCTCAAGTACCAATGGTGCGTCTCGCCTGGGTTGTGCACGGGGTAGCTGCGCATGGCCAGAGGACTTTGCGCATGGGTGCGCGCATCTGTGTGCAAGCGTCGGAGGTGCAGAGTAGACCAATGACCCATAGCACACACCCATTGGCCCTTGACTCCATTCTGGACTCGATGAGGGGCACCGGGACATACACACACTTCCGCAAGCACAGGCGCGGGCTAAAGAGCTGACACTCATAGGTGCACACTGTGTGTGCCCAGCCTGCGCAGAAGCAGCGGGAGGGTGCGCATACATGCACAGGTGCTTGGCCTCATTCACAAACACACCCACGCACTTGCATGGATGCGTGCATGCACACTTACATACACACTCGCACGCAAACATGCATGCACACGCATGCTCAAGTGAACACACATACACACACCTGCACGCGCGCGCGCACGCAGGGCGCACCAGAGCCTCGTCAGCAGCGCGCAACGCTTGTTTCCCAGCACGGCCCATGCGCCAGGCGCCACCGCCTCCACGCGCCGCGCGCTGTGCTGCCCGCCGTTGCTGGGCCGGCAACTGAGCGGCTTTGAGGAGGGGGCGCTGGAGCTGCTGGCCGAGGAGCTGTGCTTCTTGGAGCAGGTGCATGTGCCTCTGGTGGGCAGGATGGGGGGGCCGTTGGGGAGCAGGGGTGTGAGGCGTGTGAGGGGCACAGTGCGAGTTTTGCATTGCTGTTGGGATACAGTCATTCCTTGGGAGCTGTGGACGGGTGGCTTTGGGTGCAAAGATTGGTGTGCATAGGCAATGTGGGGTATGCAATCGACGCAGCTGGGAAGGCAGCCACAGAGGAAATGTGCTCCTTGGAGCAGCTGCTGGTGCTTTTTGTGCTCGTGGTGCTTATGCTGGTGCTTTGCTGGTGCACTCCTGGAGCAGGTGCAGGTGCAGGTGCTCATGGTGGGCGGGACTGCCCAGGGGATGTGGACTTGGGGTGTGAAGGGGGAGGGGTGCTAGGTATTGCTCGGTTTCTGTGGGTGTGGTTGGATCAGATTATATAGACTGGGCAGCCAGCGCTGGGGTGCCAAGGGCGAAGGGCTGTGCATCACACATGCCGTTTGCGCATGGTGGAGGAGGAGCGACTTGAGCAAGAGTGATGGGCTGTTGTCAGCAAAAGGAGGTGGGAGGTGTGCTGCTTGCAGGAGAGCAGCGCTCCATCAACAGCAGGCATACGCATGCACTGCCTCGCAGTGGAAGTCCCTTTTGCTGCCTGCGAGCTCTTTTGCTGCCAGCGCTCACAGGCTGCGTAGCGCAAGTCGGGTTGATGCCACTTGCTGGGCAGCACTCACACCCGCCTGCACTCCAAGCGGCCTCGTGTCTGTGGGCGGTGGTGCTGCTTGGATGCAAGCCCTTCCACCTGCCACGCTGCTGCGTAAGCCACACACTTGCTCACACCCGCTTACCTGTGCAGGCCGTGGTGCTGTCAGAATCACTGTGCCGCCGCCTGCCAGGCTGCCCCAGCATCTGGGCTGAGGTCATGCAGCATGCCATTGTAGGGCGGGAAAGCGAGGAGGACTGGGGGGAGGGAGGCAGAGAGGGAGGCGCAGAAGGTGCACAGGCTGCACGTCATGCAGAGGTGATGCAGGGCGTGGGCAAGCAGCGCCTGGAAGACAGGCACGGACAGCAGCAGGCTGCGGACGCGTCCCCTGCACAGCAGCAGCAGCTGGAGTGCCGGCGCAAGGCAGGCTCGTCCATCCCAGCCGCGCCTGCTGCCGCGGTGCCTGCCCTTGCGCCCCCGGCCCCCCTGCGTACTGCTCCTCCAACTCCACCGCGTGCACCTCTGCCCGTGCCTCCGCTGGTCCTGCGCGTGTACCAGCCAGTTGCGCAGGTCACGTCCCCCGCTGCGCGCATCGCACTTGCAGGTGAGGGTCGAGAAAGCACCATTTTGCAGGTGATGGGCGGCGCGCATCACACTTGCAGGTGAAGGCGGGCCTGGAAGCGCACCTTGCAAGCTGGACCTGGAGCAAACATGTGCCATGGCCTGCCCTGTGCCCCGCATCCGCAGCCCACATGTGCCCAGCGGCTGCCTGGCACATCCACGAGGCGGAGGCCACTTCCCTTTTCTTTGGCTCCCACTCGGTGACCATAACTCCTGTGCAACACCAGAAGAAGGGCAGGCTTGCAGGCTCACAGGCAGGCAGACGTGCCTCTGCGTGCCCTGCGCCCTCAGAAGCACAGCGGTATGCTGGAAGCAGCACCTACACTGAACGAGTCCCAGAGGGGCTGGAGGCCTTCCAGGGTCATCAGCAAGGGCACCTTCCTACACCGCAGCCACATCTGCCTCCGCTGCGCGCGCCAACCTTTGATCACACAGGCGGAGTGCAGCAGCTGGGATTGCCTGACGGGCAAGCGCGCGCACTGCGGGTGATGCAGCGCGTGCTTGAGCCTCACTGGCCCCCTGCCGTGCATCGCGAGTGGGTATTGCACGTGCAGCAGGGTAGCCGCCCTTCGTTGTGGCAGCAGCAGCAGCAGCAGCACTGGCAGCACCCTGGGGCAGGCAGGCATGCCGTTCCTGCGCCACGGGGGATGCAGGCGTCCGCCTTACCAAGTCGCATGTATGTGTCGCAGGCGCAGGGCGAGATGCGGCTTGCCACGCTGCTTGTCAAAGAGGAGTGAGGGCATTGGCACTGCTGACAATGCTCTCGTTGTGTTCAGTGTCCACAATTCAGTTTGTTAACGTGCAGACACTAGCAACAGCTTTCTCCTGTCTAGGCAGCTTGAAACAACCCCCAATCATCAGGATGTTCCTTATTCTGAGTCCTTCTTACTTCTGGCTGCATATCCTATCCAAGTTCACGATCCAGATCGGCCCGTTTATTTCAGTTCCGTGGGACATTGGGCACAACAGGAAGGGGGGGCATGATGGACATCTAATTCGCATTCAATGCTTTGGTTTTTCATCATGGAGGGCTCGTGATGAGCCCCTTATGTGAGCTAAAACGCTCCCCTTGGATACAAGGGGCTCACATATAAATATAGTTCCATAAGGATGTAAAAAATACGCCCTCATATCCTGGGCAGCGCGCAGGGCAATTACATGAGAGGGGCACAGCTGGCTAACACGCACTAATGCAGCACCTCGAACTGTTAGATGCAGGGGTCAGTAATGGGACTGCAAGGTGCCCCTTTTTGACTAATAAGTTAAAGTACAATGGGTTTAACCTTCAGCCAGATGGGTTGACTGCTGGGCTTGCTGGACACTGCCAGCCAGACAAAAAATATCCATAGTCTCGGAAAGAAAAAGGAATGATTTGCATGTCTGCTATGCTCATAAGCTTGTCCAGACCAGACGTTCTCTTGAGCATTCTCCCCACCTTCAAACCAATCAGGAGAGGTCTGCTAGCTTGTCTACTCGCAACCCTCCTGATCCTCACTGACCCCCCCTTTTCTTTTCTGGTGAAGGGGCTTTTCTTCCCAAGTGGCTCCTTTTCCTTAATTGATGTGAGGAGCCTTTTGCTGCTTGCGTAGTTTTTCTTTTTTTCTTTCTTTGTATGTCTGCTTCAAGAGAAACGACCTCACATCCTCAGCCCCGATGTTGTCAAAGTAAAAAGCGCCTGTATCTCCAATATAAGTCCTACCAGTACAATCAGCGAATTGTTCTGCAGATCTCCTTCTAAAATAGCACATTTCTCAGCAAGGGCATAAAAAAGGACATGCTTTCCATCCTGGACATCATGCAAGTCACATTTGTCACAGCTTTTTTGACCAATAAACAAAGGGTTTGATCTCACTGCCTACTAGGCTCCATGGTAAAATCGTACTGCCAAAGCTACAGAGTAGTAGCCTACTGCCAAAGGTACAACAGCTAGGTCTGTTGTACTGGTTAGACGGTGAAGACAACCCTTAGTAAGCTGCTGCCTAGTAATGTGCCACAAATTACTACGGGCTGTACTACTAGCTCACTGGCAGTACTGTCGCACTGGCAGTTGTAGCTTTGGCAGAAGGCCTAGCCTAGCCTACAAGGCTGCATTGTATGTAGCTTTCTCCTTTTTTCGCGCCTTCGAGGGATTGCGAGGCTGTAACTCTTATACACAAGCTTTCTTGCAGGGGCTCCCTTTTTGTAACTCGGATTTCACTGCTGACCTGCGGTTTAGGATGAGAAAAGTGTGGAGGGACATTCAATGGCAAGTTGCTGACATTAAACCTCTGGAAGCAACAACAAATTGGTGACTTATCATTCTTGGTTTACCTGCCCCCTCTTGGATCTTCAAGCTGCGGAATGGGGCAATTTTGCCCCCCTGATACCTCCTCGCTATCTGCACCTTGATCTCCCTAAGCATGTTACGAGGAATGTGAGCAGATTTCGCTTGCGAGCTCATACTCTCGCGGTGAAATCTTCCATCTGGCGCGGTGGAAATGGCCACTGTGACATGTGTTCCTGTGCTGCTGTTCAAAATGAGGTGCATGTTCTTTTTCACTGTCAAGACTTGTTTGTATGCTCTCACAGAAGAAAGTACTCTTCCCTTTTCTTCCCTTTCTGCCAATCCTTTTCTATGGAGGCCCCTTATATTTCTCATGCCGTGCCTAGGCAGACTGTCTTTGATTTTCTTTCTCAGCGGCACAATAGACTCTGCCATTTTATTTCGGACATTATGGACTATTTTTTGGCTGGCGAAGACCAGCAACAAACCAATCAGCCTAATGACCTGCCTGGCGGTTAACCCTTATCTTGTAATCTTGTATGTAGCTTCCTCCTCTTTTCGCTGGAAGCATCATGTCTCCAGCAACCTACGGGGGCTTCCTAGGAGGCGTCCCAGTTCTTATAGTCATGTAAACTATGATAGTTGATACTTGCTACCACTGGACCCCTACCAGGAGGGGCCCTAACGGCTTGTTTTTCCTCAAGGAGGCTTAACTTCAAGGGTTAACTGAAGCCCCAGGAGAAGATTTTGCATCAGTGCGGAATATGCTGTGGGCAAGGTATCAACATAGGACACCATATCTCTGAAGGGATGGCAGAAGGTCATAAGAAATGGACAACCTAATGGGCAGCTCCAAGATAGATAAAGGATACCTTAGTCCACTATCTTGCTTTGTGCGCATCTCTGATCAGCGAAGACAAGCAAGCATAGCAGATGAGTAAAAGAGCAAGAAATGAATAAGTCAATGGATTTGTGTCAGGAACGGATCACGTCCACGTCCACGTCCACAAAGCCCAAATACAGGCACTGCCTGGCAGTCTTTGCAGGTTGACCCTGTCACGTATTAAGTATGTCTTGTCAGGAAGCTGTTTAGAATGCGAAGCATAATGCACAGGCACCAGGTACGCAAGCGCTAGCCCTAGGCCCCAAAAATCCCGATATCAAGACAAGAGGGTTATCAATTAGCAACCCAATCTTGACCCTCGCCCCCACCGCCCGTTCAGCAACCCTGCTGCAAGGGTTGTGACGCACAGCAGCACGGGGCGAGCAGCTTGCAGATCCCAGGCTCAGCCTGCCTGTGACTGCCACATCACACGGACTGTGACACGCGCACGGGCTGTGTGTGCAGCTCGCTTATCCAAGCAGCATCCAAGCCCACTGCACTGGCGAGCTCCTCGGCAGCGGACAGCAGCTCGGCCATGGCCGCGCTTGAGCGGTGCACTGGCCCCACTTTGGGCTGCCCCGCGGCCCGCCGCTGCTGCTGCCGCAGCTGCTGCTGCTGTTGCAGGCGCTGCTTGGCCGACGCCTTCTTGCCGGCATCATTGCTTCCCCCCGCCCCTACGCCGGCGGCAGCCTTGGCCTTGGTGGATGGCGATCTGCCAGCTCCAGGGCTGGACTCGGTGCTGCTGCTGCCCAGCCGGTTGCGCCGCGTGCTGCCGACGCTGCCCCTGACGCTGGCTGCCTTCGGAGACGCAGCAGGCTTGCTGCCTGTCAACCCCGCGGCTGATGGCAGCACAGGATCACGGCCGGCCGCCGAGTCGGCCTGGGCAATGCGTGAATTGCTGCCATCACCGCCACAGCCTCTGTCAGCAGGGCTCAAACCATCACCCGCACCGCCTGCTGAAAACGAGGTGCTGATGTGGGTGAGATCCAGGGTGAGGGCGGGCTTGCCGGCACGGCTGCGCGCCCCCCTCATGGCCTCCCCTCCTGCACCTGCGCTGCAGCCGCCGCTGGAGCTGCCAGTGCTGCTGCAGAGCGCGCCCGCAGCATGCACCGCACGCACAGCTGCGTGCTCTGCAGCAGCCGCAGGCACACCCGCTTCCAGCCCCTGTGTTGGGGGGTCCCTGCCGCTGCTGGCCGCGGCGCCGCCTTCCAGCTGTGCAGGGCCGCTGGCGGGGCTGCCGCAGCTGCCTCCCACACGCCCAGCAGCGGAGACTGCACCATCATCACTCATACGCGAGCGCCGGCGCCCGCCCCGGACCCGTGCGCTTGTGGTCCCAGGCGGAGACTTGGGCTCCTTGGTCAAGGCTTGGGTTGCACTGCCAAGGCTAGCAGCAGGGCAGCAGGCGCTGCAGGCCGGCTCTGGAAGCTCGACAGTGGCGGGAGGCGAGGCTGCGGGATCAGGTGCAGCAGGGGCAGGCGTTGATGGCGATGGGGGATGCCATGCGATGATGATGGTGATGACGATACTGATTGCAGTAGGGTGTGGGTAGAAGGCAGGGGATGCATGGTGCGCCAATGCCTTCGAATTCACTTGGATAGGAGTGGGGTGGGGGGGTGAACTAGGTGAGTGGCTGCTTAGCAGGAAATTGCAAGACAGGGGCGGGACAGCTGGAAATTCAGGGGCAAGGATAAGGACAGAGGCAGATGGTGACAACGGCAGAGGACAGAAGCGATTGGGGTGATGTTGCAGGGCTGGACAGCACATGGCTCCGTGACACCAGAGGCTGCAGGCTTTCATGGCTGCAAATTCGTTGATGCCTGTGCTGGTCAAAGTTCTCAGTCTTGGCAAACCCGAGCGCAAATCTGAGAGGCGCCTGCGTAAGGGTATGGTGCCGCACACCATCGTTGCCCTCTACCAGAACAGCCCCGAGCCAACATGCCACACACTACCTGCATTTTCCATTTCCAAAAGCCTGGAGCATATAACCCCTTCACCTGCTGCCTTGCCTGCTGCTGATGCTGCCTGCACAAGCTGACTGGCTGGTGTGATGGAGAGGGTGGGCGGTGCAGCTGCTGTACTGGGAGGCTGAGCAAGAGAGCCCTTGGGAGAAGCTGCTGCTGCAGCTGGTGGTGGTTGTGGTGAAGGCATACCGGTGCCCGCGCTGCCCGCTGCCTGTGTCACCCGTGCGGTCGGAAGTGCTACGCTCGCAGGGTGAAGCGCTGCTGCTGCTGCTGCTGCTGCTGCTGCTGCTGCCGCGCAATGCGTGGTGGGCGCGGTGGCCAAAGCTGAGGCAGATGTGGGTGCGGCTCCGGCGGCGCTGGATGGGCTGGCGATGTTGGATGGGCCGGGGGCTGCACCTGCAGGGGCAGGCCCTTCATTGGGTGTGGTGGGGGCTATGGAGGTGGGGCTGGCAGCGCGGGCGTTGCTGGTTGGGCTGGGGGCTACAACTGCAGGGGCAGGCTCTCTGTTGGGTATGGTTGGGGCTGTGGAGACAAGGCCGGCAGCGGTGGCTGCAGGCGCAGCAAAGACGCGGGTGGCAGCTGTGGGTGCATGGGCCGCTGCTGAGGCTGCTGGAGCGGGGCTGGCGTCTGCTGCGGTGGCGGGCGCAATGGTCAGCGGGGGCACCGCGCTCATTCCTTGCCTCGGTTGTTGGGGCGGTTGGGAAGGCTGGGGGCTGGGGCAGGTGACAGCAGCGGTGGGAGCTGCTGGGGTGGGTGCTGCAGATGGAGCACTTGTCGTTGTTGCCGTTGTTGTTGTTGTTGTTGTTGTTGTTGTTGTCATTGTTGGCATCTCATCATGGCCTTGGTGGGGGGGTTGGGAAGGCTGGGGGGCAGTTCGGGTGGCAGTGGCAGCAGGGGTGGTGGTGGTGGTGGTGGTGGTAGTGCCACTGGGGCACACACTGTTGTTGCTTTTGGGGGTGCTGTTGGCGCTGATGGTGCAGGACCCAAGGGCGGAGGGCTTGGGCGTGCTGGGCGCCGTGGAGGCCTGCAGAGTGGCGCTGGGCACGTTTGCTGTGCTGGGTGTGCTGGCAGGGCTGGGCGGGCGGGCGGCAAGGAGGGGCGCATTTACTTTTGGGGGGGCAGAAGAAGACGTTGAAAGGGAGGTAGCTGGGCTGGCGGCGCCGCGTGCAGGGGCTACTTGTGCGCTGGCCCCTGCTGGCATGAAGGCAGGCACGACGGACGTGGCGGGGGGTGCAGAGGCTGTAGAGGGGTCCGCAGCAGAGGTGGGGGTGGGTGGTGTTGCGGAGCTGGCAGGTGAGGAGCGGGGCGCGGCGGCTGGGGCATCTGTTGAG
>LKMJ01002618.1_pt1 | contig 16594 bp, 17 predicted proteins | sample 643391 | NCBI WGS metagenome assembly LKMJ01 (sample SAMN04112250, study PRJNA286221) | soda lake metagenome | biome: soda lake; feature: Kulunda Steppe; material: water; isolation source: sample PL-Br10 brine of Picturesque Lake | place: Russia: Kulunda steppe | collected 2010-07
AAAAAGTTGATGTCCGGATTATCTGTGCCACCAATATCAACCTGGAAAGAGCGGTTCAGGAAGGAAAATTTAGAGAGGATCTTTACTATCGTCTCAATGTTTTCCCCATTAAAATTCCCCCTCTTCGCGAAAGAAAAGAGGATATTAAGGCTCTGGTCAGGCATACAATTCGCAAATTTAATCAGGAATATGGCAGGGCAGTGCAGGGAATTGAGCCTGAAGCTCTGGAAATTTTGCAGGATTATAACTGGCCGGGAAATGTTAGAGAGCTGGAAAATATCATCGGCCAGGCCATGATTCACATGAATCTGGATGAAGAATACATTGTTGAACACCATCTTCCCGTTCTTAAGGAAGAAAGAATAGAAATCCCTGAGGTGGAGCCGGTATCCTCAACTTCGCTGGACGATCATTCCTTAAAGGAAATCATTGAGGAGACTGAAAAAAAATTGATAATCAAGGCCCTCAACAAAACCGAAGGAAACCGCACGGAAGCAGCTAAAAATCTTGGCATTGCTGTCCGCAGCCTCTATTATAAGATGGATAAATACGGGATAGATTGATAAGTTCCACCGGTAATCCCTGTTTACCTCTGAAAATTTTTGCCTGCAATAAATTGCAGAACCCTGTTTTTTCTGCAGACATTTTCTGACTGGTATTTCCATAAAATTATTAATAATCTTCCGGGAAAATAAAATCTCAATTTTCTATCACCGCAGTCTCAGGCTTCGCGGTGTTTTTTTATTTTTTTTATTATTAAGACCGAAACTGGTATGAATCTTGCATATATTATTAATAGTGAAAGATAAATATCAATTTATCAAATATCAATTTATTAAGGGGGTCAATTTATGCAGATATTCGAAAAGATGAAGGAGCAGGGTCATGAACAGCTAATTTTTGTTCAGGACAATAAAACAGATCTCAAAGCAATTATCGGCATTCATAATACGGTGCTGGGTCCGTCTCTGGGTGGCTGCAGAATGTGGGATTATGAAGATGAAGAGGAAGTCATTATAGATGTGCTCAGACTTTCTAAGGGCATGACCTATAAAGCCGGCATTTCCGGAGAAGATTATGGGGGTGGAAAATCTGTGATCTGGGGTGACCCGGAGGTTCATCGAACCGAGGGTCTCTTTAGAGCTCTGGGACGTTTTGTCGATTCTCTGGGAGGCCGTTATACCACCGGAACAGATGTAGGCACCCAGCCCGAAGATTTTGTGATGATGCGCAAGGAAACACCTCATGTAGGAGCACTGCCCGAAGAATACGGCGGGGGTGGAGATTCCTCTGTACCAACGGCCTATGGAACCCTGATGGGGATAAAGGCCAGCTGCATGTATAGATACGGAAGTGATGATTTAGAGGGTAAAACCGTAGCAGTTCAGGGTCTGGGAAAGGTAGGATTAAAGCTTGCCCGTCACCTTAAGGACGAGGGGGCTGAATTGATCGGTACAGATGTGGTGGAAGAAAATATCAAAAAGGGCAAAGAAATAGGAATGGAAATTGTAGAACCCGATGCCATCTATGATGCAGACTGTGATATATTTTCTCCCAATGCCCTGGGAGCGGTGGTTAATGATGATACCATTGACAGATTTAACTGCGATATAATCTGCGGGGCAGCCAATAATATTCTGGCTGAACCTGAACATGGCCGAAAGCTGGCCGAAAAAGGAATTCTCTATGCTCCGGATTATGTGGTTAATGCCGGGGGATTAATTCTGGTTTGTGATGAAATGCAGCCCGGCGGTTACAGTGAAGAGCGGGCAATGAAAAAGTGTGAGGGAATTTATGACAGGCTGCTTCAGGTATATGAACTGGCTGAAGAACAGGATATTCTTACCATTCAGGCAGCAGATAAATTTGTAGAAGATAGAATAGAGACCATCAGGGTGACCAACACCATCCGAAAATTTAACGAATAACAGGATCAAGCTCGAGTTGAGAGGAGGCTGCCGAATGATTTCCAGTATTACCGAACTTGTTAATCAGGCCAAAGAATCCCCTCCCCTGAAGCTGGCTGTTGCTGCTGCCGGAGATCCGGCTGTGCTTGACAGTGTATTCCGGGCCTGGCAGGAGGGAATTATAGAGCCCATACTGGTGGGAGAGAGGGAAAAAATAGAACAGGCCAGAAACAGTATTGAAAGCAGCCTGGAAGCCAGAATTGTTGAGGTTAAAAGCAGCAGAGAGGCTGCCAGCCGGACCATGGAATTGATTTCCCAGGGAGAAGCAGATTTTCCCATGAAGGGCCTGCTGAGTTCGGGAGAAATTTTAAAAGCGCTGCTGAATAAGGAATACGGCCTGCGTCAGCAGGGGCTTTTAAGCCTGGTAACCATGATTTATCTGGAAAGGGAAAAACGCTTTGTGTTTCTCACCGATGCCGGTCTGAATATTGCTCCTGATCTCGGCGACAAAGCAGAAATAATCAAAAATGCTGTAGTTATTGCCCGCAGTATTGGTATTAAAAAGCCCCGGGTGGCACCCCTGGCAGCAGTGGAAACGGTTAATGAAAATATGCCTGTCACCCTGGAGGCGGCTCAGCTTTCAAAGATGGCCGACCGCGGCCAGATTAAAAACTGTCTGGTCGACGGCCCCCTGGCTCTGGATAACGCAATTCTATCTGAAGCTGCCGAGCACAAGGGGATTACCGGAGAGGTTGCCGGCAGGGCAGATATTCTGCTGGTGCCTGATATTGAAGCCGGCAATATTCTCTACAAGGCCTGGATACTCTACGCCGGTTTTCCTTCTGCCAGCCTGGTATTTGGGGCCAGAGTTCCGCTGGTGATGACTTCCCGGGCTGACAGCTCCGAAACCAAGTACAATTCAATCGCTCTGGGCAAACTGGTAATCAGAGGCCTGGATGAAATTTCAGATTGATTTTAAAACTTTATAAAAATAATAGGGGGAATTAATGATGACAAAGGTATTTGAACTGATGCAGGAACATGATTTTGAGCAGGTTGTTTATAATTATGATGAAGAATCAGGTCTGAGAGCAATTATCTGTATCCATGATACCACTCTGGGTCCTGCTCTGGGCGGGACCAGAATGTGGCAGTATGACAACGAAGAAGAAGCTCTGGTTGATGTGCTCCGCCTGGCCCGGGGCATGACCTATAAAGCTGCGGCGGCCGGACTGAATCTGGGAGGCGGCAAGGCTGTGATATTTGGAGATGCTGACAAAGATAAGAGTGAAGGTCTCTGGAGAGCCTTTGGACGCTTTGTTCAGAGTCTGAATGGCCGCTATATTACTGCCGAGGATGTTAATACCAGCGTTGAGGATATGGACTTTGTTGCCCAGGAAACAGACCATGTAACCGGGCTGCCGGGAACCAGTGGAGATCCTTCCCCGGTAACTGCCATGGGGGTCTGGAAGGCCATGGAGGCCAGTGTCGAAGAGGTTTACGGCACCAGAGATTTAAACGGCAGGACCGTTGCCATTCAGGGAGTGGGCAGTGTTGGCTACTACCTGGCCCGGCATATAGCAGAAGAGGGCGGTAAACTGATTGTTACCGATATCAAAGAGGATAAAATTAACCGGGTTAAAAGTGAATTTGGGGCTGAGGCTGTGGAACCCGATGAAATTTATGGTGTCGACTGTGACATCTATGCTCCCTCTGCTCTGGGTGCAGTCATCAATGATGACACCATTCCTCAGTTAAAGTGCGACATTGTCTGTGGGGCTGCCAATAATGTCCTGGCCGAAGAACGCCATGGTGATATTCTCCATGAAAAGGATATTCTCTACGCCCCTGATTATGTGGCCAATGCCGGCGGCCTGATGAATGTTTATGATGAGATGCAGGAAGGCGGCTACAATAAGGAAAGAGCCCTGAGACGGACAGACAGGATTTTTGCTAATATAAAAACTGTCTATGAAATCAGCAAAAGAGATAATATTCCCACCTATAAAGCTGCTGATATTCTGGCTGAAGAGCGCATAGCCAACATCAGAAAGGTCCGCAGCAACTATATCATTAGATAATAATTTAGGCAATCAAATGTTTCCACTGCATAAAGTCGAATTTGACGAAATATCGCAACTATAATCACTGTCATAGCAACAATCCTGCTAAAAAGTTTTACCGAAAAATTATTTTTCGCAGCATAATCATCAAATGATTGCACTGCATAAAGGCGATATCATCAAAATTTCGAAATTATAATCCCCGTCATATCAGTTATCCCGATAATCAAATTGCCAGTAAAATGACTTTTCGCAGCGTAATCATCAAATAGTAAATTTAAAAAATCAAAAATCAGATAATTAGACAGTTAAACTAAATCAGTGATTGTTTTGAACCAATCAAGAGAGGTGTTGTTATGACCGAGCCCAAAATTCTGGTGATCAATCCCGGTTCCACCTCTACCAAGCTGGCCCTATTTCAGGGGCTGGAAGAACTCTTTGCCTCTACTATCAATCATGAGCAGCAGGAACTGGAGAAATTTGCGGCAATTTCTGACCAGCTGGAGTTTCGGCTGGGATTAATAGAGGATTTCCTGGTCGAGCAGGATATTGCTCCCCGGGAGATTGCAGCCGTGGTAGGCCGGGGAGGCCTCTTAAAACCGATTCCCGGGGGGACCTATGAGGTTAATCAGCAGATGCTGGCTGACTTAAAGGAGGGCCTCCAGGGCGAGCATGCCAGCAACTTAGGCGGTCAGCTGGCCCATGCTCTGGCGGAAAAGGCAGGAGCCCCTGCTTTCATTGTAGACCCGGTGGTGGTGGATGAACTCAGCCCGCTGGCCCGGCTTTCAGGCCATCCTGATCTGCCCCGCCGCAGCATCTTTCATGCCCTCAATCAAAAGGCTGTAGCCCGGCGCTACGCCAGAGAAAAGGGCAGCAAGTATCAGGAGGTGGAGGTTATTGTAACCCATCTGGGCGGTGGAATATCCTGTGGCCTCCACCGGCAGGGCAGGGTTATTGATGTTAATAATGCCTTGAGCGGTGAAGGCCCCTATTCTCCCAACCGCACCGGAGGGCTGCCCACCCTGGATTTGGCTGAACTCTGTCTCAGCGGGAAATATTCTGCCGCTGAAATGAAAGAAAAACTGCTCAAATCCGGAGGGGTGGCCGGCTATCTCGGCACCACTAACATGATCGAGGTGGAAAAGAAGGCCCGGGCCGGAGATGAAGAATATGATAAAATATTTCGGGGAATGGCCTATCAGGTCAGCAAGGAAATTGGCTCGCTGGCCGCTGTTTCAGGTGATAAGCTCGAGGCAATTCTCCTGACCGGCGGGATTGCCCATTCTCGCTATTTTGTCAGGCTGGTCCGGGAAAGAGTGGAGTTTCTGGCTCCAGTGAAAATCTATCCTGGAGAAGAAGAAATGCAGGCTCTGGCAGCCGGTGCCTATCGGGTTCTGACCGGCCAGGAAGAGGCCAGAGAATATAACTAATATATTTTATACAAGGAGGAGAGATATCTTGGCTGAAAAGAAGACAGTCGAGAAAAAAGTTGTTTTTGATGAAGAAAGATGCAAGGGCTGCGAACTCTGTGTGGATGTCTGCCCTGTTGATATAATAAGAATGGCTGAAGATAGAATGAACAGTCATGGTTATCAGCCGGCTGAAGTCCCTGATGAGGATCAGGAGAAATGCATCAGCTGTACCCAGTGCTATCAGATGTGTCCCGATGTCTGCATTACACTCTATAAAGAAAATAAAAAGGATTGAGGGGAGGATTATAATATAATGGCAGAAAAAGTTTTGATGAAAGGAAACGAAGCCATCGGCGAAGCTGCAATTCGAGCTGGCTGCCGCTATTTCTTTGGTTATCCAATTACACCGCAGAATGATATTCCGGCCTATATGGCCCGGGAGCTTCCCAAACATGATGGAGTTTTTCTCCAGGCTGAAAGTGAAGTTGCCGCCAGCAACATGGTCTATGGAGCTGCCGGGTCCGGAGCCAGGGTGTTAACCTCATCTTCCAGTCCTGGAATAAGTTTAAAAGCCGAGGGGATTTCCTATATAGCAGGGGCAGAACTGCCCTGTGTCGTGGTTAATATCATGAGATGCGGCCCCGGCCTGGGAGGCATTCAGCCCTCGCAGGGTGATTATTTCCAGGCCACCAAGGGCATGGCCCATGGTGATTTCCATATGATAGTCTATGCTCCCTCCACAGTTCAGGAGCTGGTGGATCTGACCTATAAAGGCTTTGATACCGCGGACAGATACCGCAATCCCGTCATGGTGCTGGGTGACGGCATGCTGGGTCAGATGATGGAACCGGTGGAATTTATGGAACCGCTTGATCCGGCTGAACTGCCCAAAAAGGAATGGGCTACCGATGGAGCAAAGGGTAGAGAAACCAATGTTATCAATTCCCTGGCACTGGCTCCCGAGGAGTTGGAAGCCATGAACAAAAAACTGGAGAATAAGTACAAGAGGGTTAAGGCCAATGAGGTTATGCATGAGGAGTACCGCCTGGAAGATGCTGAAATTGCCGTGGTGGCCTATGGCACCTCGGCTAGAATCTCAACCAAGGCAATCGATATGGCCCGGGAGCGGGGAATTAAGGTCGGTCTGATCAGACCGATTACCCTCTATCCCTTCCCGGAAAAGGAGATCGCAGCAACCTGTGATCAGATAAAGAAATATCTCACTGTAGAAATGAGCACCGGCCAGATGATTGAGGATGTCAGGCTGGCTGTTAACGGCAGAAGACCGGTTGAATTCTTTGGCCGGCTGGGAGTGGTTTTTGAAGCAGAAGAAGTTTTACAGCGCCTGATAGCCCTGGGGGGTGACAATTAATGAAAAAGATAGCTTCCTATCCTGATTCTCTCACAGAAAAACATTTTCATTACTGCCCGGGCTGCACCCACGGCACGGTTCACCGCCTGATAGCTGAGATCATGGATGAACTGGAGATCAGAGAGGAAACCATCGGAGTTGCTCCGGTAGGCTGTGCGGTGCTGGCCTATGAATATTTTGACTGCGATATGCATGAGGCCTCTCACGGTAGAGCCCCGGCAGTGGCCACCGGGATAAAAAGAGTTCATCCTGATAAAGTTGTTTTCACCTATCAGGGCGATGGTGACCTGGCTTCAATCGGTACGGCAGAGATAGTTCATGCTGCCAACCGGGGAGAAAATATCACCACGATATTTATTAATAATGCCATTTACGGCATGACCGGCGGGCAGATGGCACCCACCACCCTGGAAGGACAGAAAACTACCACCACACCCTACGGGCGTAATTTGAAGGAAGCCGGCAATCCCATAAAAATGACGGAAATGCTGAGCGTTCTGGATGGTCCTTCCTATATTGCCAGGGTTTCGGCCCATAGCCCGAAACACATTCGTAAAGCCAAGAAGGCCCTGAAAAAAGCCTTTCAGATGCAGCTTGACGGAAAGGGATTTTCTTTGATTGAAGTATTATCCACCTGCCCCACCAACTGGGGGATTAAACCCAAGGATGCCCTGAACTGGCTGGAGGAGTATATGATGCCTGTCTATCCTCTGGGAGATTTGAAAGATATTAAGGAGGTGGAATAGATGCATGAAGAAATAATAATGGCCGGATTTGGCGGTCAAGGTGTAATGTCCATCGGCCAGCTGCTGGCCTATTCCGGAATGACCGAAGGCCTGAATGTTTCCTGGATGCCTTCCTATGGTCCTGAAATGAGAGGGGGGACGGCCAACTGTACTGTTATTGTTTCCGACAGCAAAATTGCCTCACCCCTTACCAGTAAACCTGATTCGGTGATAGTCATGAATCTCCCTTCTCAGGATAAATTTTCTCCCAAGGTTAAGGAGGGCGGCCTGGTTGTCACTAACACATCTTTAATAGAAAAAGAGGTAGAACGGAAAGATGTAGAGGTTATTAAAGTACCGGCCAATGAAATTGCCAATGAACTGGGAAATACCAGAGTTGCCAATATGATAATGCTGGGAGCCTATCTGGCCCGAAAAGATATAATTGATCTGGACACGGTTAAGGATTCCCTGTCCAGTGTCCTGCCGGAGCGCCATCACGGCCTGATTCCCCTCAACGAGGAAGCTTTGGATCGGGGATTTGAGCTGGTTAAGGAGCAGGTATCTGTTAAGTAACCTCACATGACCCTTCGGGTCAGACCGGGATATGAAAAATTCACCTGCTATTTGTTTAGTTAAAACTAAATACAGTTAAGCTGACAGGCAGGAATTAAAATTGAGGATGGTTCTCAGAGACATAAAGGGAGGAGGGAGCCATCCTCATTATTTTATTTTTCCTCCTGGTATGATATAATTTAAAGCAGTAAATTCTGGAGGTGCTCCCGGGAGATGAATCAAACTGCTAAGCTGCTGGAAAAGCTGGTTGAAATAGAAAGCCTGCCCCGCCAGGAAAAAGAATTGGCGGCTCTGCTTAAGGCTGAACTTAAATACTGCGGCCTTGAGGTTCAGGAAGACGAAGCTGCTGAAAAGCTCTCCGGCAGCAGCGGGAATCTCCTGGCCTGGAAAGCGGATGAATCCCGGGAAATGAGAGGTTTAAAGAGGACCTCAGCCGGAGAACGGGGCAGCGGCCTGCTGCTGGTAGCCCATATGGACAGACAGTTTCCGACAGCAGCCGGGAGAATTATCACCAGCCAGGGATATCTGGAAAGCAGAGGAGACTCGGTGCCGGGAGCAGATAATCTTGCCGGAATCAGCGTTATTTTGGGATGGCTGCGTTCCAGCCGGAGCAAAATTCCCAAAGACTGGGGAATTGCCCTGACAGTTGCTGAAGAGATCGGTCTTCTGGGAGCTCGCTGTCTTCCCGAGGAGTTTTTATCCCGTTTTTCCCGGGCCCTGATACTGGATGGTGAAGCTCCGGTCGGAACAATTTACACCTCGGAACCTCCGGTTTCTGTTTTTTCCCTGCTTCCTTCTGAGAAAATGACAGAAACTGAACAGAAACAGCTGCTGCAGGGTCTCATGTCTTTAATTTCTTCAAAGACCTCTGCTGTTAAAACCATTTATCTGGACAATCCCCTGCCGACTGCCGGAATTAAAGCTTCTGGACTGCTGGCAGCGGTCAAAGGTCACCGCCAGATGGCTGTTAACAGTTGGAATAATATACTCCAGGAAGTTTTGCGGGAGAGAAATTTAAAAGCAACGGACATTAGCTCCCGGCTACTATTTTCCTATCCCGGGACAAATTTTAACGCTCAGGAGAGCTGGCTTTCTCCCCTGAAACAGGCTTTAGCAGAGAACTCTCTGGAGCTAAAATTTCTCCAGAGTCCGGGAATTAGCGAAGCAAGTGTTCTCACTGGCCGGGGTCTCCCGGCAGTCAATCTGGGAATAGGGGTTGAATCTGCCCATACCTGCCGGGAAAGGGTTAAGCTTACTGAATTACATAAAATGATCAGGGTTTTAGAGGATCTCAGCAATCTGTCAGGAGGTTGATGCTAAAATGAAAGATCTGCAGGAAAAAGTAGTAAGTACCAGACAGGCCTTTCAGGGTAATATTTTCAATGTTCGAATTGACCAGGTCGAACTTCCCGACGGCAGCAGTTCGGAGAGAGAAGTGGTTGAGCATCCCGGGGGAGTAACGATTATACCGGTGACGCCGGAGAAGAAGATTATGATGGTGAGACAATATCGAATTGCCACCGAAGAGGTGCTTTTAGAGCTGCCGGCCGGCAAAATAGATGGTGAGGAATCTCCGGAAGAAGCTGCCCGCCGGGAACTTAAAGAAGAAACCGGTTACTATGGGGGAGATTTTCAGCATCTTTTTGACTTTTATACCACACCGGGATACAGCTCGGAACTTCTGCATCTTTATCTGGCTGAAAAAATTCATCAGGGTGAACGGAAGCTGGAAAAGGGAGAGTTTCTCAAAAATGAAAAGATAGCAGTTGAAAGAATTCCTGATCTCATTTTTTCTGGCCAGATTAAGGATTCCAAAACCATAGTGGGACTGCTAAGCCTAAAAGAAATAATTGAGCAGTCCAGAGAACAGGGCAGACATTAAAAATTAAAATATTTAATGAATTGATTAATAAAATTAATATTTTTCTTGACAAAATTAATAATATGTCGTATAATTTTATTGAGAGTAGTAATATATTCTCCAGAAGGAGCATGTAAGGAATATATGCTGAAGATTCCAGCAATAAAAAGCAGGTGATAAACTTTGGCTCATAAAATAAGTAAAATAATTGGAAAATGTCCGGTATGTGACGAAAATATGTATATCACCGAGCTGAAATGCAGTCACTGTCAGACGACCATTAGAGGTAAATTTGAGCAAGATAAGTTTTCCCGCCTGAATCCTGACCAGTTAAAGTTTGTCGAGGTATTTATCCGTTCCCGGGGAAATATAAAAGAGGTTGAGCGGGAAATGGGAATATCCTATCCGACGGTTCGTAATAAGCTTGATGAGGTAATAGCTGCTCTGGGATACAGAGTTGAAGACAGTCCTGATGATGAAAAGGCTGAAAAACGTAAGGAAATCCTGGATTCCCTGGAGCAGGGTGAGATTGACTCCGGAAAGGCAGTGGAGCTCTTAAAAAATATTTAAGGAGGCCGGATTAATTATGTCGGAGGAAAGAATTAGAATTTTAAAAATGATTGCCGAGGGTAAAATTTCCCCGGAAGAGGCTGATGAACTGCTTGATTCCCTGGACCAGCCTGCCCCGGAGACAAGAAAAGAGGACAGGCCCCGCTTTGTTAAAATAAGAGTGGAGGAGAAAGGTGAAGAGAAGGTCAACATTTCTCTGCCATTAATGCTGGTTAAATCCTTTATGAACTTCATTCCTTCAGAAGCTCGAAATAAAATGGAGGATAAAAATATTGATATAGAAACAATCCTGGCTGGCCTGGAAGAAAATGGCGGCACCGGTACTCTGGTTGATGTGGAAGATGATGATGAGCATGTGGAAATAAGAATTGAGTAATTTATAAGAATTGAGCAACTTAAAGTATTATCCGTAAGTATTATCCGAACTATTTTACTGGATAACAAATAATATTTTATCCGAACAATTACAATATATGTCATCTTATTTTTCTCCGTTTTTCTCCGGCTGTTCTCCCAGCCGCTGGAACTTTTTATTTTTATTAATTTTTTTCTTGTTAAATTTTTAAAATAGTAGTATAATTATAAATGACACTAATTGTTAATGACAGTATTTTAATCAAAGGGAGAACAGCAGAGGGGGATTTAAAATGAGAAATAAACTGCGTGAAATTCGTAAGGAACAGCAGGTTGCTGTCAAGGATCTTGCCAGAAAGACCGGCGTAACGCCCAGTATGATTTACCAGGTGGAGAGAGATGAAAAGGCTCCTTCCCTGAAACTGGCTCAAAATATTGCCCGAATCCTTGAGAAGTCAACCGATGAGGTATTCCTGCCCAATAAATCAGGCAGAAAGAAATAAAAAATATAAAAAACCTTTTTTTAAGATTTTTAAGATAACAATCCTTAATAACAACCCTTATTGTAACTTTTCAAAATATATATCAGAGCTATATATCATTATAAAACTGCTTTTCCTCTCAGTTTATTTTAGTCTGCAGACCTGTCTGCAGATTTTTTTTGTGATAAAGGACTTTTCTCCGCCGAAATTTTCCCGGGACAGGCTGCTGTATTAAACCGGAGAAATACTGAGGGAGTCAGAGCCTATTATCTCCTCTAATAAAGAGGATTTTCTTGATTTATCTTGAAATATTAAATGATAGGAGGTAACAGGATGCAACCAATAAATAGAGCGATCATTATTGTACTGGACAGCGTGGGCATTGGAGAACTTCCCGATGCTGCTGATTATGGAGATGTCGGGGCTGATACCCTGGGCAATATTGCCAGGGAGGTTGGGGGCCTGGATCTGCCCAACCTGGAAGCCCTGGGCCTGGGAAAAATCCGGAATCTTTCGGGGGTGAATGCCGGGCTGACAGCTGCCGGAGTTTACGGCAAAATGGCCGAAGCTTCCGCCGGTAAGGATACCACCACCGGTCACTGGGAGCTGGCAGGTTTAATTTCCAGCCAGCCCTTTCCCACCTATCCTGAAGGTTTTCCCGAGGAGGTTATCAAGGAATTTCAGGAGAAGACCGGCTACGGGGCTCTGGGAAACAAACCGGCCTCCGGTACTGTAATTATTGAAGAGCTGATTGAGGAACATCTGGAAACCGGAGATCCCATAGTTTATACCTCTGCCGACAGTGTATTTCAGGTTGCTGCCCATGAGGAAATTATTCCGGTTCCGGAGCTATATGAGATCTGCCAGACCGCCCGGGAGATTCTAACTGGAGAACACGGGGTGGCCCGGGTAATTGCCCGACCCTTTATAGGTGAACCAGGAGATCTTTCCCGAACCGACCGGAGGAAGGATTTTTCTCTGGCACCACCGGACAAAACCCTGTTAAATATTCTTGAAGATGACGGCCAGGATGTGCTGGCCGTGGGTAAAATAAATGATATTTTTACCGACAGTGGAATCACAGATTATAATCATGTAATTGATAACATGGAATGTGTTGATGCCACCCTGGATTATCTCAGGCAGGATAACCGGGGTCTGATCTTCAGCAATCTGGTGGAATATGATATGGTCTACGGCCACCGCCGGGATGTTAAAGGTTACTATCAGGCCTTACAGGATTTTGATCGCCGTCTGCCGGAAATCCTGGATTCTCTCAGGGATGATGATATGCTGGCTATAACAGCAGATCACGGCTGTGACCCTACCTTTAAAGGGACAGACCACACCCGGGAGTATGTTCCCCTGCTGCTTATCGGTAGTAAAATTAGGGAGGACCTGGATCTGGGCATCAGAGAAACCTTTGCCGATCTGGCAGCAACAATTGCCGATATTCTTCAGGTTGAACCCACAATTGACGGTACCTCTTTTAAAGATGAAATCCTGCTTTAGTCTTTATTTTCAAGGTAATCGAACTTTTAGAAAGAGGTGAAAATTCATGATGGAGGAAATTAAAAAGGCAGCTCAATACATTAACGACCACAGCAGCAGTGAACCCGAGCTGGGATTAATTCTGGGCTCGGGACTGGGGGTGCTGGCTGAAGAGATTGAAAATCCTGATATCATACCCTATCAGAAAATACCTCATTTTCCTGAATCAACCGTGGAAGGCCATGCCGGACAGCTGGTAATCGGGGAACTGGAGGGCCGGCAGGTGGCTGCCATGCAGGGCCGCTTTCATTACTACGAAGGCTACAGCATGCAGGAAATTGTTCTGCCGGTGCGGGTGATGAAGTTGCTGGGCTGTCAGGGACTGCTGGTCACCAATGCTGCCGGGGGAGTGAACCGTAATTATAACCCCGGCGATTTTATGCTGATTGCTGACCATCTCAACCTGACCGGTGACAATCCTCTGAAAGGTCAGAATCTGGAGGAGCTGGGCCCCCGTTTTCCTGACATGACAGCAGCCTACGACCCCACCTGGAGGGATATAGCCGATGATGTGGCGGCCGAAGAAGGGGTTAAACTGCGCTGCGGCATTTATGCCGGGCTGGGAGGGCCGACCTATGAAACTCCGGCCGAGATCAGAATGCTGGAGCGGCTGGGAGCCGATGCCGTCGGCATGTCAACTGTTCCCGAGGTCATAGTAGCCAATCACATGGACCTCAGAGTTCTGGGAATTTCCTGTATTACCAATATGGCAGCCGGGATTTTGCCCAAACCCCTGCACCACAGCGAAGTTATGGAGATTGCCGACCTGGTCAGACCTGAATTTAAAAAGCTGATCAAAGCCCTGCTGCGGGAGTTGAAGCTGGCATGAGAATGTATGACCTGATCTACAAAAAGCGGGAGGGAGAGGAGCTGACTCCCGAAGAAATTTCCTATATTATTAAGGGCTACACAGCTGATGAAATTCCCGATTATCAGCTGGCAGCCTGGGCTATGGCTGTCTTCTTTCAGGGGATGTCCCCTGAAGAAACCGCCCATTTAACCCGGGAGGTGGCTCATTCCGGTGATACCGTGGATCTTTCCGGCATCCCCGGCACCAAGGTTGATAAGCACAGCACCGGAGGAGTGGGCGATAAAACCACCCTGGTGCTGGTGCCGCTGGTGGCGGCAGCCGGTGTGCCGGTTCCCAAGATGTCCGGGCGGGGACTGGGCCATACCGGGGGCACTATTGATAAGCTGGAATCGATTCCCGGTTTTCAGACCGAAATAGACCGTTCCCGCTTTCTCGAGCAGGTTAACGAGATAGGTGCAGCCATTATCGGCCAGACCGGCAACCTGACTCCGGCCGACAAAAAGCTCTATGCCCTGAGGGATGTCACTGCCACGGTGGACTCCATGCCGCTGATCGCCAGCAGCATCATGGGCAAGAAGATAGCCGGAGGAGCCGATGCCATTGTGCTGGATGTCAAGACAGGCAGCGGATCTTTTATGGTAGAAAGAGAAGAAGCCAGAAAGCTGGCCCGGTTGATGGTTGAGATTGGACTGGAGCTAGAGCGCAAAACGATAGCCCTCCTGACCGATATGAGTCAGCCCCTGGGATATACCGTGGGCAATGCCCTGGAAATGAAGGAAGCCGCTGCCACCCTGAAGAATCAGGGGCCGGAGGATCTGACAGAGATCTGCCTGAAACTGGGAGCGGCCATGCTGACGGCCGGGGGCTATAGTGATAGTATGGCTGAGGCCGAAGCAGAGCTGACCGAAGTTCTGAAGTCCGGCCGGGCTCTGGAAAAGATGAGGGAAATTATCACTGCCCAGCAGGGCAATCCTGAAATCCTTGACAATCCGGAGCTTTTACCCCGGGCAGAGCTGATCGAAGAGGTTAAAGCAGTAAAATCCGGCTATATCAGTGAGGTTACCGCCCGGGAAGTAGGCCTGATTGCCATGTCCCTGGGAGCAGGCCGGGAGAAGAAGGGTGACAGTATTGATCCTGCTGCCGGGGTTGAGGTGCTGGTTAAGAAGGGAGAGCAGGTGGAGGCTGGAGAAACTCTGGCCCGTCTCCATACCGCTGATAAATTTAACTCCCGGCTGAAGGAGGCCCGGAAACGGCTCAGCCAGGCTGTTAAAATCAGCCCGGAACCGGTTTCCCCCGGAGAAATAATTCAGGAAGTTATCGAATAATCAGGTAACAATCCAGCAGCATTCCAGCAGCATGTCAGGATTGAAACAGGTCAGGATTGAAACAGGTCAAGATTGAAACAGGTCAGGCACTTCCGGACAAAGGTAAGCAGACAGGATTGAAAAAAGCAGATAGGAGTGGAATAAATGACGGTCTTTAATCAGGAGCGTTTACCAATCGAGATTTTTCAACTTGATGCTGAAAGAATGGTAGACGGCTGGTACTCTGATGTATATTTTCGCAACATCTCCAGAATTTTAACCGCCCTTTCCCAGGAAGGTTATACTTACAAGGAAGAAAATATCGGGGATATCGAGGTGGAAATGCAGATATTTCCCCGGCGCCAGCCCTTCTGCATTGTGGGTGGGGTTGATGAAGCCCTGGCAATTTTAAAAACCTGTACCGGCTATAAGGATGACGATGGTAATTTTATCAATACCTTTGATGAGCTGGAGGTCTATGCGGTTCATGATGGAGTTAAGGCCTATTATAACGGCGACCCCAGTCGGGTCAACCCGGTAATTAAAATCCGGGGCTGCTACCGGAATTTTGCCATCCTGGAAACCCCCATGGTTGGTTCTCTCACCGAAGCTTCACGGATAGCCACTAATGTTTATCAGGTAGAAGAGGCTGCCAACGGCAAGGATATTCTCTTTTTCCCGGCCCGCTTTGCCCATTACAAACAGCAGGCCCTGCACGGTTATGCCTATTCCCTGGGTGTCAAGGCCTATAATGAAGATTTTGAGACCAAGAGCAAGCGTTATATCTCCACCGATGAGCAGGGAGCCTGGTGGGGTGGCAGGGGAGCAGGAACTGTCAGCCATTCCTATATTGCCTGTTTTCTGGGTGATACAGTAGAGGCCATGCTGCAGTTCAGCCGCCAGATGCCGGCTGAGATCAGCCGGATAGCTCTAGTTGATTTTGACAACGACTGCATCGGGACCTCGCTTCATGTGCTGAAGGCCATGTATTTCAAATACCGGGAACTGATGAATGAGGATAGGCCGGAGGAAGCTTCTAAATACCGGCTATTTGGAGTCAGACCCGATACTGCTTCCAGCCTCAGAGATGTAGGGGTTGAGCCCCTGGGAGATAAAGAACTTGACAATGGAGTAAATGCCAGACTGGTTTATAAAATGCGGGAAGCTCTCGATAATGCTTACTGGGACTGGGATATTGAAGATGACAGAGAAAGAGAGAGGGCCCGGGAGTACTGTCAACAGGTTAAAATTATTGCCACCGGCGGCTTCAAGCCTAAAAAGATTAAAAGATTTGAAGATAGCCAGGTTCCGGTGGATGTTTACGGAGTAGGCAGCTGGCTGCTTTCCAACAGTTCTCTGGAAGGCACAAAAAATGACTTCACAGCTGATGTAGTTCGGGTCAAGGTTGATGGTGAATGGATTAATATGGCCAAGAAGGGCCGGAAAGCCTGTAAAAATGATAAACTGGAATATGTAGAACCGGATTCCATCAGGTAAACTGCATCCCGTTAGGGGGTTTTTCATGGAAATTATTGTTTCTCACGATCTGACAGATTTAGATGGGCTGGCTGCCATGATAGCTGCCGGCAAGCTCTACCCTGCCGCC
>LKMJ01002620.1_pt1 | contig 16593 bp, 12 predicted proteins | sample 643391 | NCBI WGS metagenome assembly LKMJ01 (sample SAMN04112250, study PRJNA286221) | soda lake metagenome | biome: soda lake; feature: Kulunda Steppe; material: water; isolation source: sample PL-Br10 brine of Picturesque Lake | place: Russia: Kulunda steppe | collected 2010-07
ATCGAGGAGATTGCTGTCGCAAACCGCGGTGGTGGGCCGTACGATCCGTTGAAACTTCTCATTGCGGATGCCATCGCCGAGGAGACTGGTGCAGAAATCAATCTGATACAGGCGATTCCCGCGGACGCACCGGAGAAGAGACGCGAATCGGCTGAGTCGTACCACACTGACCTCATCTCGACGCTCACCGTCTCAGCACGGTCGACGGTGCTTGAAACTGACGATCCGATCGACGGTATCGCGAGATTCGTTGGCGACGCTGATCTCCTTATGACGGGTGTGAGCCACCGTGGTCTCCGCGACGAGATATTCGGCGGGACTGCGAACCAGCTAGTCGATGCAGTCGACTGTACCGCGATCCAGGTCCAGACACACGATGCCAGAAAACGAGGCTTCGTCGAACAGCTGTTGATGGAGTACGTCTTCTAGTCGTCCTGTGGGTTTGCCGCACTCGCGTCGCCGTCGGTCTCTGATTCCTCCACGGCTGTGCGTTTGTCGCCAGTCGGCTTCCCGAACAGCCGCGTTCGGAGACTCCGTTTGCTCGGTCGCTCGGAGAGCAACACCGAACAGTCGACCTCGTCGACGACATCGAACACCAGCGAGTCCTGTAGCAGTCGTCGCAGCAAGCCACGTCGTGTCGCACCCATCAGCAGTAACGTGTGCTCGTCGACTTCGGCCTCGATCGCTGCTTCGACATCGCTCGTCGCCTCGACGATGAGGTTTGCGTCACCGAGTCCGTGATTGTCCGCCCAGTCCCCGATGAAACTCATGCCTTTGGCCTGGTCGGTTGCTTCGTCGACGATATGAAGCACCGAAATCTCGGAACCGTGTATTTCCCGCAGCGCCTTGGCTGCCTCCGCACTGAGATCCGAATCCGGCCCACCCGCAGTCGGAAGCAACACCCGAGATGGATCCAGGCCGCGGTCTTTGAACACGAGGAAATCACACGGGAGATCCATCGTCAACTCGTCCAGCGCGCTCCCGGTTCGGCCGCTCGCCCACGGTCGACGTGGCGACCAGCCCATCACAACCGTGTCGACACCCAACCGCTCGGCCGTATCGAACAGTTCGTCGAACGGTCGGTGAGAGACGACGGTGTGTGTTTCCAGCTCCACGTCGTAGTCGGCAGCAGATTCCTGGGCACCCCGCATTAGCTCGTCGCGTTCGTGATCGACCCTGTCTAGCTGCTCGGAGACGTATTCGAGGGATGTCTGATCAGGGACCTCGATAATGTGGACAGCGTGTACCGTTCCGCCGTTGTGTTCTGCCATCGTTGCGCCAAGCGAGACGAGTTCGTTCTCCGTTGATGGGTTCGTGATCGGCACCATCACGTTGTACCCACCCGCTGAATCCGGTGAGGCCGCTTCTGCTGCCGAGACGGCGAAATCCGGCATCTCCTCCGGTCGTTCACGGATGTACCGCCCGAGTGCGCCTTCGACCGTCGTCTGTCCACGGGCGTACAGAAAGTACCAGGCGACTGCACCCAGCACGAAGAGGAGACTCAGCACCTGTGCTTCCCACCGGATGAAATAGATAAGTCCCAGCGAGGCCGTTGCCCCGATGATCGGTGTAATCGGATACAGCGGCACGGTAAAATCAGGGTCGTACTCGGGAACGTCGCCTTCTCGGAACGCTATCAGGGCGATGTTCATCAACGCGTAGACGATCAGGTGCAACACACTTGCTGCCGTTGCGAGGATCGCGAGATCCTGACCGAGGACAACAATGAACACCAGGATCATCAACCCGGTGACCAGAATCGACCGGTACGGCGTTGCAAACTTCGGATGGATGTCGTTGAGCCAGTCTGTAACGATCTTGTCTCGGCCCATCGCGAAGTTGATCCGCGCCGAGGAGAGAATCGATGCGTTCGCCGAGGATGCTGTTGCCAGCAGTGCTGCAAAGGTAATCATCGTTACGCCGATTGCATCCAGCACCGGCCAGCCCGAAAAGGAAAGCTCCGCAACCTGTGAGACCGGGACACTGTCATCGAGGGTGTCCCACGAGATGATCCCGACCATCAGCGCGACCAGGATCGTGTAGATGACCGTCACGATGGCGACACTGCCAACGACTGCAATCGGGAGATTCCGACTCGGATTTTTCATCTCCTCGGCGACGGTCGCAATCTTCGCGTAGCCAAGAAACGAGACAAAAACAAGTCCTGTCGCCGGCAAGATCGCGTCGTAGCCCTGCGGCGTAAAGCCGTCTGCGGTCAGCGTCCCCCAACTGAAGGAAAACCAGCCGACAAACGCGAATACGGTCAGTATCGAGAGCAACAACAGGACGATGACGGTCTGAATGCCGCCAGTTTCTTTCGCTCCGATGTAGTTGATCCCCACAAACAGGACGCCGGCTATGATCGCGCCGATCTGGATATCGGTCAGGACGAACAGCCCAAAATTGATCGATGGGATCGCAAACATCGTCCCTGCAAGCAGATCGTCGGCGAGATAGCCACCGAACCCGATGCAGTAGAATGCAGACGCAAAGGCAAGCCCCAGCCAGTCACCAAGTCCCGTGATCGAGCCAAACATCGGGCCGAGCCCGCGGTTGACGTAGTAGTACCCCCCCACCGGCTTTTGGCATTGCCGTCCCGAGTTCGGAGACAGCAAGCGCGTTTATCAGCGCGATCATCCCGCCAATAATGAACGAGACGACGACGATCGGACCGGCCTCCTGGGCTGCCACGCCCGGAAGGACGAAGATCCCCGCACCAATCATCGTCCCGATCCCGATCGTCATCGCCGACAGCAGCCCAAGATCCTTAGCGAGTTCCTCGTCGTCGCTCATCGCAGTTCACCTGTCAGATACCGCCCGCGTTCACGAGAATGAGGATTTCGCTCGCGTTCACGGCTCCCGCCGCTTAGGCTACTTACACGCTCGTCTTTGGTCGACATCGTGTTGTTCGTATCCGTCAGGCGGTAGCTCATACTACCCAGATGGTTCACGAAGTGGTTTATCATTTTGGGAACTGTCTCGAGACGCTCCGGTTGGAAAGTGGCTTGTTCGTTCACATCCCGATTGTGCATACAGTGTTTCCAGTAGTCCCGGTGCGCCATCGAGTCCGCTTGCAATGATCCGAACACGCCATCGAGTCCGCTTGCAATGACCCGAACACGCCATCGAATTCAGTTCTTGCTCGATTTGTTGCTCGTTGATAACGGATATAATGATCGAGCGAGAGATGAGAGTATGCGCGTTGTCATCGTCGGTGCCGGCGAAGTGGGGACTTCGATCGCCGGCAACCTGGCTGACGATCACGATGTCGTCATCGTCGATGTCGATCCCGAGCGCACAGAGAAGCTGCAGTACGAAATCGACGTACTGACTCTCTCTGGTGATGGCACCTCGCTTGGGATACACGAGTCAGCTGGGGTCGACGAGGCGGATATGTTTATCGCCTGTACAGACGACGACAGAACGAATCTGGTCGCCTGCGGGACGGCAAAAACACTCGGGACGCCGTTTACGATCGCTCGCGTGAAATCTGTCGACTACTTCGAGACCTGGGACCGCAGCCAGGGTGCGTTCGGTGCCGACCATATCGTCTGCTCTGATCTGCTGACTGCGGAGAACATCGTCCGCGTCATCGGCCTGCCGGCTGCGCTGGATCTCGACCCCTTTTCTGGGGGACTCGTCCACATGGCCGAGTTCGAAATCCCGGCAGACAGTCCGATTGCGGGAATGACTGTCGCAAAGGCTGACCGGTTCGACTCGCTGACATTCGCTGGGATCTTCCGGGACGAACAGCTGTTGATTCCCGATGGTGAGACGAGAATCGAAGCCGACGACCGAGCAGTGGTCATCGGGAGCCCGGGCAGTGTTCAGTCGTTTGCGATGGATATTGCACCCGAGTCAACACCCGACGATGCCGACGAAATCGTCATCACGGGTGGCACAGAAATCGGCTTCCAGACTGCACGGCTGCTCGAAGACCGTGGGATGCGACCACGGCTCATCGAAGCCAACGAGGCTCGCGCCAGGAAGATTGCAGAGGCGCTGCCGAAAACGATGGTGATGCAACACGACGCCACTGATACAGAGTTTCTCGCCCGGGAACACGTCGACGAGGCAGACATTGTCGTCACAGCGATGAACTCCGACGAGCGAAATCTCCTGATTTCGGTGCTCGCAAAACGTCTCGGGGTCGAGCGCGTGGTGGCAGTCGTCGACAGCTCCGCGTACGTCGATCTGTTCGAGGAAGTTGGAATCGATGTCGCGATCAACCCCCGAAAAGTGACCGCAGAGGAGATCACACGCTTCAGTTTCGACAGCGTCGCAGAGAACCTCGCTGTCCTCGAAAACGATCAGGCGGAGGTCGTCGAGATCGAACTCGACAGCGACAGCCCGGCACTCGGCAAAACACTCCAGGAACTCGACAGGGAACTGGCTGGACAGTTCGTCGTCGGGGCGATCACCCGCAACAACACACTCGTTACACCCCGCGGTGAGTCGACGTTCGAGGCTGGTGACCACCTCGTCATCTTCGTCGAAACATCGTTTGCGGACGAACTGATCGCATCGATCTAAGATGGTCTCTTTCCCACATCTCCGTGTCAGTGTTCGGGCGAGTTACTATCTTACCGGTCGAGTGCTCATCTATCTCGCTATCCCGCTGGTGTTTCCGCTCGTCCTCGCACTCTATTACAATGAGCCACTCTCTCCGTTTGTCGTCACCATCGTCGTGACACTGCTTCTGGGTAGCGTGCTGAGCTACGTTGGTGGTCAGGAGGCAAATCTCGGTCCGCGAGAGGCGTTTCTGGCCGTTGCGATGATCTGGTTTCTTGTCGCCGCTGTCGGTGCGATTCCGTTCATCGTGGCCGGAAACGGAACGACTGCCAGCCCGGTTAACGCCTTCTTCGAGTCGATGAGTGGGCTGACGACGACGGGTGCGACCGTCTTTGCGGATTTCTCCGTTCACTCGAACTCGATTCTGATGTGGCGACAGCTCATCCAGTGGCTCGGCGGGCTGGGGATTCTGATTCTGGCAACGGCAGTGCTCTCCTCGGTCGGTGTCGGTGGTGCACAGCTAATGGAAACGGAGACACAGACCAGGAATGTGAACAAGCTGACGCCACACATTTCAGAGACTGCTCGACTCATCTGGGGGCTGTACGTCGGGATCACGGCGCTCGCAGTTGTCGTGTTTTACAGCCTCGGACTCACTGGAGTTGCCCCCAACATGGATCTGTTCAACGCCGTTGCGCATGCGTTTACCTCGGTCGCGACTGCGGGATTCTCTCCGGAATCAGAAAGCGCCGGGGCGTTCACACCGATTGCACAGTGGGCGATCATCCCCTTTATGCTGCTCGGTGCGACGAATTTTATTCTCCTGTATCTGTTCGTCCACGGCGAGCCGATGCGTCTGCTGAAAAACGATGAGTTTCAGTTCTATCTCGGCACTGTCGTGGCGTTCAGTACGGTCGTGACGGCGATGCTCGTGATCGATCCGAACATCGGCTTTGCAAGCGAGGAGACCGTTCGCCACGCTGTGTTCAACGTCACGTCGATCATCACTACCACCGGCTATGCGAGTTCGGACTTTGTGGCCTGGTCGGCTGCGGCCCAGTATCTCCTCTTTTTATGTATGTTTCTGGGCGGGATGGTTGGCTCGACGACCTGTTCGATCAAATCACTGCGGTGGCTGGTCGCGCTGAAATCGCTCCGTCGCTCACTGTTTACCAGTATTCACCCGGAGGCCGTTCGACCGATCCGGATTTCCGGCAGCCCAGTTGCGGAGAAGACTATCCGCGATATCTACGCCTACCTGCTTCTGAGCATCGTTATTTTCTCTTTGCTCACCATCTTCGTTGTCGTCGACGCTGCCCGCGTCCAGGATGTCGATATTTCGGCGTTCGAGGCAATGGGTGCCGCAGCCTCTACGTTTTTGAATATTGGCCCTGCATTCGGTTCCGCTGGCCCGTTCGGAACCTACGATGTCTTCCCAACGAGTACGAAAGTCGTAATGATCGTGTTGATGTGGATCGGCCGGATCGAGATCATTCCCGTGTTGGTGCTCTTTACGAAGGCGTTCTGGACATCCTAGGGGCTCGCACAGTCGGTTTTGCTTTCAGTCGAGATCGCCGAAGACGCCCGTTTCGAGGTCGAGATCGTCTCGTGGCTGGCCGGTACAGGTCAGGAAATACCCGTCTGAGATCGCCTCGTCGTCGAGTGGGCCGTAGTCGTTTTCGGTCATCTCGACCTGTTCGCTCGCATCCCCATCAGCCTGGGCGAGACACTCACCACAGACGCCGACGCGGCACTGGTATGGCAGGTCCATCCCCCGTGATTCTCCGGCTTCGAGGAGATTCTCATCCTCTGGTACCTCGATACTCCACTGCTCGTTGACGTAGGTTGCAGTGTGGGTTCGAACGCCAGTTTGTTCGTCATCGTCGTCTTCATCCTCGCCGTCTTCGCCCGCGAACTCTCGTAGATCGGCCGATCCGACCGAGGTGTCCAGATCCATATCAGTCCGTGGATTGCTGGTACAGGGGAGAAAGAAACCGGCTTCGACCGCTTCCTCGGTCAACTGGTCGACGTCGTTCATCGACATCTTGACCCGTTCGGTTGCGTCACCGTCTGTTTTCGCAAGACACTGGCCACAGAACCCTGCTTTGCAGGCAAAGGGCATATCGAGCCCTGCATCCAACCCAACACCGAGGAGTGTCTGGCTCTCGCCGACTGTCAGCTGTTCGTTCTGCTCGATGTAGTCGATATCGTAGGACTGTCTGTCTCGTTCGTCACTCTCGGGTGTCCCAAATACGCCCGTACAGCCAGCCAGCGAGAGCGAGCCACCCACAGCCAGTGCACCGAGTAGCCGACGCCGGTCTTTGTCACAGATCCGCTTCTCACAGGAGTCTCTGTTCTCGCATCCGCCGCCGTAACTGTGGGCCGAGTGTTCGCGATCTCGATGGCCTTCACTCATGTATCCTATACTCACAGGCAACCACTCTTAGTTTTCCCACCCAATATACAGGTGGTTTTAAGTATCGATTCTCGAACTGGCTCTTCTGGCCGTGTTTCCAGACGCTGAGAAACCCCTGTTTGTTTTATCAGTGTCTCACGCGAACTGCTTGCTATGTACAGCGTCCTCATGCCTGTGGATACAGACGAGAAGCGATCGATGACTCAGGCGAAATACGTCGCGGATCTGCCGGATGTGTGTGAGTCGGTCGAGGTAACCGTCTTGTATGTCTTCGACGATTTCAACAGTATCGACCCGGACTCTGATTCACGTGACGTCTCTGAGGTTCAGTCGGTACAACGCGTTATCCGGTACTTCGAGAAACACGATGTCGTGGCCGACGTTATCACTGACGAAGGCGAACCGGTCGATGCGATTCTCGAACAGGCGACAGACCGGGATCCGAACGCAATCGTTCTCGGCGGTCGCAAGCGATCTCCCGCTGGCAAAGTGTTGTTCGGTAGCGTGACAATGTCCGTACTTCGTGGTACTGGTATACCTGTCACTGTTACCGGGAAACCAGAATAATATCATCGCTACTGTCATTGAATCTATAACTAATACCAGAATAATATCATCGCTACTGTCATTGAATCTATAACTAATCGCCAGATGGCGTCTGTCTGAGAGAAAATTCCCACTATCTGATTCATTTGTCATCCCGAAAATCAATATATGCTGTAGCCCATGTTGTTAGATAACTAGTCACATGCCGAAGGCAACTGCACAATCGGCCAGACAGGAGCTGTACGAAATCATACGAACGGAGGCATCCTTCGAACAGAAAGCGAGCGAGGCACTCGAACTCGGCAGGCAGTATCTCGGGGCTGACAACGCCCATCTGACACGGATCGACCAGGAGACCGATCACTGGGAAGCGATCGTCAGTACTGACCCACCGGATGGACAGTTTCCACCGGGGTTAGAACTCGACCTCGGAACGACGTACTGTCGTCGGACGATCGAGGGAAACTCACAGGTTGCGCTCCACGATGCAGCTAGTCAGGGATGGGATGACGATCCGGCGTTCGTCACGCACGGTGTCCATTGCTATCACGGTACATCACTTATCGTCAATGATGAGCTATTTGGCACCGTCTGTTTTGTTGCTGAATATCCACGAGAGCAGTTCAGCGACGGCGAAACAATGTTTGCTGAGCTTATTTCTCAACTTCTCGAACGGGAACTCGAACGCCAGCATCACGAAACCGAACTCACGAGACAGAAGAATCTCGCCATCGTCCTCAACCGGGTTCTCCGGCACAATCTCCGTAATGATATGTCCGTCATCCGTGGCTTTACACAGCTGATGGCTGACAAACTGGATGATCCGCAGTACAGTGAGACCGCACTCGACAATATCGACGAACTCATCGGGTTAGCTGATAAGGCCCGTCAACTGGATCGCATCGTGGCTACCGACTTCGATCGCAAAGCGACCGATATCACGGAACTCATCGAAGCGATTGTCGACACTGTCAGCCAGGACTACCCCGCTGCCTCACTCGCTGTCGACGGCGATGGAGCCGTTACTGCGGCAGTGCTTCCTAGTTTCGATCGAGCAATAATCGAACTGATCGAAAACGCTGCAAAGCATGGTGGTGAGGCACCGACTGTGACTGTCTCGATCGACTCCGTGCCGAATGCAGTCGAAATCCAGATCAGCGATGATGGGCCGGGGCTGGCCGAGCACGAAGCTGACGTCCTGCAAACCGGAACCGAGACACCGTTGACACACGGCAGCGGGCTCGGGCTGTGGCTTTCACACTGGATTATCACCAGTCACGACGGTGCGATTGAGGCGACAGTCACAGACGACGGCACGACGATGACGGTCTCGATCCCGGGCAAGCCAGCGTCAGATGTCGAACGACAGCTAACCAAACTCCAACGCGCGCGTAATCAGTATCAGGCGGCATTCGAGGAGGCTAATGACGCGATGGTACTCGTCAACGATGATGCCCACATTGTCGATGCCAATCCGGAAGCGGCCAGTCTCTACGGACTGGACCAGCAAGCGTTGCTCGGCCAACCACTGCAGCGCTTTCTCCCGGATGCATTCGATTTCGAGCGCGCCTGGCACACATTTCGGGAGGTCAGCCGGCAACGCGACACGGTGACGATTGTTGGTGCGGATGGCGTAGAGCGCGACGTTGAGTACTCCGGAACAACCGACGTGATCCCCGGCCAACATCTCTTGATCAGTCGCGATATAACTGACCGTGTCGAACGCGAATCGGAACTTCGCTCGAAAACACAGGCGATCGACAAAGCGCCAGTCGGTATCACACTTGCCGATCCGGAGCAGCCAGATATTCCACTTACCTACACCAACGAGCGGTTCTGTGAGCTAAGTGGCTACGATCCTGCGGAGGTTCTCGGACGGAACTGTCGGTTCATGCAAGGTGAGGAGACTGATCCGGCCACAGTCGCTACCATTCGTCGGGCTATCGAGGACGAACAGCCAGTAACCGAAACCATCCGAAACTATCGGAAGGATAGGACCGCGTTCTGGAACCGGGTTACCATCGCACCGATTAGAGATGAGACAGGGACAGTGACGAACTGGGTTGGGTTTCAGGAGGACGTTACTGACCGGATCGAACGTGTTCAAACGCTTGAAGAGACGACACAACGGCTGGAAGCGGTCATCGGGGCTTCGCCGGATGCGATCCTCGCAGTGGACGCAGAGGGAATCATTACGCTGTGGAACGATGCTGCTGAAGATGTCTTCGGCTACAGCGCAGATGCGGTGATCGGTGAATCGATCCGGTCAGTTGGGATACACAGTCCGGATCAACAGGCCGAATTTGAGCGAAAATTCAACCGTGCGCTCGACGGCGATACCTTGAGCAATCACGACGTAATCCGCCAGCGGAAAGATGGTGACCGGATTCGTCTTCGGCTGTCAACGGCACCGATTAGAGACGACACTGGCACAATCACGGGAGTGATGGGCGTCGCGAAACAACTGTCCGTCGAGGATTGCTCATCTGCTGGAGGGTAATAGCGTGCTTGTTCTAGACTGGCAAATTGGCGATGACCCAGAACCCAACACCGAGTGCAGCCGTTGCAGCGATCATCGCCACTGCAATCACGCCCATATAGGCCATTCCAATACAGGCGGTTCTGTAATCGCGTTCGTCGGCGAACAGCCACGCACCAAGTGTGACATACACCGGCATCAGGATGATCAACAGCAAGACGGCCGCGCCGACAGTTTCGTGAGACATCAGGCGCTCACCTCGTTGTCGCGATCGGACGCAAGTGGTAGCAGTTTGAACGCGATCACGAATAGGAGTGTGGCGATCGCTATTGCACCGAGTGTGATTACCCATTCGACTGCAGTGGGCGTGTAGCTGCCCTGAACGGCGGGCACGTTCGGGAACAGTAGCGGTTCGATAACGGTGAGCTGTGATTCGATCCAGATGCCGATCAGGATCGCCACAGCGAAGATGTTCTGAACTTTGACGCCCAGCCTGTATTTGAAGATCGCAAGCATTCCGGTTGGAATCGCAACGAGCAGGACACTCAGCCAGAAAAACGGCGCGAGACTCCCAGCGATGATCGCATCGCCGATCCGTCCCTCGTAGAAGGGCGTCATATCCGTAATGACCGGAACGAGATCGTTGAACAGCACAATCAGGTAGACGAATCCGAAGATGGTCATCGCACGACCCAGTCCACGGAACACCTCATTCGAGAGCTGATCACGCCAGCCGAACTGGAGTCGAAGAATGCCGGCTGTGAGGTTGATCAGCGCCACCCCGGTGAGCAGGCCCGCAGAGAGGAAGACAATCCCTCGCTCCGAGCCGAAGTAGCCGGGCTGGCCGCCGACGACACCCATCAGCAGTCCGGGGATCATCCCTGCAGTAAAGGCGAGCACGAGCAGTCCCAGGCCGAGCCACTTGCGCATCGATTCGAGTTTGGGGATCTCCGCTTCACTCGCCCCAATACTGACGGCTCGTTTCAGCAGCCGCGTCTGCACCGGCAGCGTTCCGTCCATCTTCAAGAAATCAAGCCGGAGCGAGATCGTAAGCATCGTCAGCGTAAACACCATCAGCGTGGTGACGAAGGTCACGTCCCAGGCCAGCGGCGAGTGAAAGACCGTCTGATGCCAGTTCGTCAGGATGACAAGCACACGGTGTGGTGTCCCGAGATCGATGATGATCAGCCAGGCAGCGCTCAATCCACAGATAAAGGCCCAGATGTTCCCGATGCGAGCAATCATGCCGTACTGATCGAGTTGCTTGAACCGAATGTAGCCAGTGATCGCGAGCGCACCGACTGCCATCCCGGCGAACCACTCGAAGGTACCGATGTACAGTCCCCAGGTCGCGCCTGCCTGGGTGCCCTGCTGTGCGAGATCCGTCGCGATCAGCCCGTGCTGGACTTGATGGATAATTGCCTCTAGCGTGATGAGGGCAGCCACGATCAACGCGACGAGTATCGCGATGTACCCTTTCGAAATTCCCTTGAGATGGTCCCAGCTGTAGCTGCGCTGTGTGCTCATGCCTCGTCCTCCGTCGAGTCGGTGACCGGAGTCCGATCAGTCCGGTGTGTCTGGAGATCGCGATTCATATCCTCGACCGTTCGGGGACCGTCGACTGGCTCTGCCTCCGCCGACGGTTCGTTGCCGACGTAGACGATGTTTGGCTCCGTGCCGTGGTCTTCGAGCAGCCGGAAGGTCGATTCGTCTTCGTCGATGCTGTCGAGGTGCTGGCGTGGGTCACTGTCTTCGTCTTCCATATTGCCGAAATGAATTGCATCTGTCGGACAGACGTCTTCACAGGCAGTCGTCCCGACCAGCGCCTCGTGTTCTGAGTCCTGGCGGTGGACACAGAACGTGCATTTTCCCATGACGCCTTTCGGTGGGTTGCCGGCAGCATCGATCCCCTCGTTGGTCTCGTTGTCGAACCGGACTTCCTGGTCCGAGTCGAGTTCGATTCCCTCGTCCGAGGCAAGCTGAATGCCGCCGTTTGGGTCGGAGTCGAGTCGAATACCGCCGTCGTCTTCGGAGTCGATGCTGATTCCGTCCGCTGATTCCCCCTCGGGGTCGTCAGGTTCGACTGATTCGATGGAGATGCCAGATGATTTGAACTCTTCGCGCTCTCGCGGTGTTGCCCACTGGAGATAGTTCACACCGTAGGGACAGGCAACCTCACAGTACCGACAGCCGATGCAGGTTTCGTAGTCCGTGAGGACGATCCCATCTTCGTCTCTGGTGTGTCGTGAGGCAACCGGACAGGCAGCGGTACAGGGTGCATCAGAACAGTGTTGGCAGGGTCTCGTGAGGGACTCTTCGTCGTCTGTGTACTGCTCTTCGACGTACCGGTGCACGAACATCCACAGCGCGTCTGGTGTGTTGTTGTTCTCCTCGTTGCAGGCCTCGATACAGTTGAGACAGGCGATACAGTTGTTCTGGTTGATCGCCATCCCCCACTGGAGGTCCTCGTCGTCGTCGGTGTCGTCCCCGAGACGTTGTGCTGTCCCCTCGAACGCGCTTAACCCCACGGCTGCTGCACCGGCTACACCCGCCGTTTTCATCACGTCCCGCCGTGAGGGATCGTCCTCACCCGGAACACCTGGTGTCTGACCGTTCCCGCCGCCACCGCCACCCTCGGGCGTCTCGGTGTCGTAGCCGAACCGCTCGTCTTCGGATTTCGGTGGGGTGACGTCGCCACGGTTGTCGACACCGAACTCCTCGACGACCGCCTCGTGGTACTTCTCGTGGAACTCCGATGGCGAGAGTTCGCCGGCTGCCATTCGCTGGGCGTCACGGCCGAGCTGTTTGCCGAGCTCGGTATCGTACTCAACCATCTCCAGGCGCTGCTCGGCATCGGCCTCCCACTCCTCGTCGAACGTCAACTCCGATTGATCGTTATCTGGCATTCCCGCTCACAACGCGACTTTCTCACCGCCCCGGTAAGCCGATTTACCCCCAATATACAGGTATTTATATAAAAGATATCGACAAAACGGGTTCTCACTCGTTGCAGCTAGCCAGTAGATGGATATTCGAGGGACGTTGAAGCCAGTCATGGACAGTGCCGGGCAGCGGTATGCGGCCCGTATAATCGACCGCCGCAGGACTGTCATCGCTGTCGTGTTGGTGGCAACCGTCGGTATCGCCTCCGGCCTGCTCTTTTCCGCCCCTCAGTTTTCTGTCGGGCAGTTCGAAACCGATTCTCCAGAACAGACTGCTCACGACGAGATCGATAGCGAGTTTTCGACCACACAGCAGCCGGTGAGTCAGATCGTCATCCAGTCTACTGCGGATCAGCCAGACACTGTCAGCTCGGATCTACTGCACGAGACACTCGAACTCCAGCGGGAGATCCGATCGACACCGAGCATCAATCAGACACTCGCAGACGAGCAACCATCGATCGGTGTCGCCAACGCAATCGCGATTGCCACTGATCCACGGATTGGATTCGATGGGGCACCACCGATCGAGACACAGATCGGTGTCCTCGAAGATCGCACCGACCGGCAGAACGAACGAGTCCTCTCGTCGCTGCTCGACGATCCAGATGCGACTCCCGAGGGACAACCCCCGGTTTCGTCACTCCTGGAGCGGGGATATGATCCTGGAAACGAGACGGCCAATGTGCAACTGATCGTCGTCGTCCACGACGAAAACGCGAGCGAATCGGAGCGTGCCCAGGCACAGCACGAGATCGAGACGCTGGCTGATGAGGAACTCTCTGCAGAGACGTTCGTCGTTGGCCAGGCACTCGCGTTCGACCGGGGTGGCACCGCCACTGGCGAGAGCTTTCGCCTGCTCGGCCCACTGATGGTGGTTGTCCTGTTCACGAGTCTCGCCGCTTTGTACCGAAATCTGCTGGACGTTGTGTTGACCGGGATCGGTCTCGGTCTCGTGATCCTCTGGACAGCAGGACTCGCGAGTTGGCTCGGTATCGAGTTCACACAGCTGCTCGTCGCCGTCCCGTTTCTGCTGGGTGGACTGGGGCTCGATTACTCGGTACACGTTCTGATGCGGTACCGCGAACAGCCGACAGACGCCGTCGATGAGGGGATGCGCCGTGGGCTCGCGTCGGTGATCGTGGCACTCGTGGCGGCGACGGTAACGACGGCAGTCGGGTTCGCCTCGGGCATCATCAGTCCAATCGGCATTCTTCGGGAGTTCGGCCTCGTCGTCGCCATCGGGGTGGTGTCGACGCTGGTTATTTTCGGCGCGTTCGTTCCCGCAGCCAGAACCGATCTCGGCGACGCCAGCCACCGACAGCCGTCGATCGGATCGAGAAAGCGGGTGTCGGTCTTACTTGGGTACTGTAGCCGGGTCGCTAACCGACTTCCGCTTGTTGTTATTGGCGTTGCGGTTGTGCTCGCGGTCGGTGGGTTCGCTGGAGTTACAACAGTCGACACCTCGACAGAGCGGACTGACTTCCTCCCGGAGGAGCCACCAGCATGGATGTCGTCTCTCCCTGGCCCACTTCAGCCGACAGACACTGGTATCAGAGAACACGCTATCTTCGTCGAGGAGACGTTTCCAAGTCCCACTGAACCGACTGCCGAGATACTGATACGCGGGAACATCACACACCCGGAGACCATCGACCGGTTGCAGGAAGCAAAATCGGAAGCGAACGACTCGGCTGTGACTGTCGAACCACGCGACGGGTCGCAGGCAGTCGAGGGACCGCTCGATGCGATCGAGATGGCTGCAGACGAGAATGACGATATGGAACGGCACCTGAACGGTTCCGAGGACGATCCAGTCTCCGCAAACTCACTCGAATGGCTCTACGACACAGCTTACGAGAGTGCCCCTGAAACAGCGTCCGAAACCATTGCGCGAGATGACGGGCAGTACACCTCGCTCAGGATGGCAGTCACCGTCGACGAGAATGCGCCAGACGAGAACATCACCGCACAGATGCGTGAGGTCGCAGCTGTGATCGATGACTCGCCGGAACTCGAGGCGACTGCCACTGGTGGACCGCTCGTTGCACACGCCCAACAGCGGGCGATCCTCGAAACAGTGGTCGGGACGCTGCTTCTGACACTCGGTGTAATCACAGCAGTACTGACTGTACTGTTCAGGTACCAACACGACACGTGGCTGCTCGGTGTTGTCACCATCACACCAGTGGTGCTCTCCGTCGGGTGGCTGATTGGGGCACTGGTGATTTTTTCGATCCCACTGAACGCCGAAACAGCACTACTGACGGCGATTGCGGTCGGTCTCGGCACCGATTACACGATCCACATCGCAGATCGGTTTGTCCGTGAACGAGCTGTCAGCTCGCAGACTGTCGCCCTCCGTACGACAGTGACCGAAACTGGTGGTGCAGTGCTATCGAGTGCGGCGACGACCGCGCTCGCCGTTTTTGTCCTGGTGCTCAGTGTCGTTCCATCGTTACAACGGTTTGGACTGGTTACCGGTCTGGCCGTGGTGTTGGCCGCCACTGCGAGCCTGACTGTGTTGCCCGCAGCGCTTGGGTGCTGGGACAACGACAGACGGTGATCGCTATCCGAACCTGGGGAGTTATAACTGACTTCATTATCCACAGCAACAATTATAGCCACTACCTAACTCCGTACAGACGTTATGCCAGATTCTGACAGCGAGAGGGAAACTGAGATCCCCGAGGATACGGGAGGGACACCCGTCTTTCCCCCAGGGACATCGGAGACACACCGTCGTCGCCTTCTGAAGGCGATGGGTGGTGGAGGAACAGTCGCGATCGCAGGCTGTCTTGGCCTCGGTGGCGATGACGCCGCATTTTTCGAGATCAGTGATCTGAGTCCCACAGCAGCGGAAGCTGCACCGGGTGAAGAGGTGGAGATTCGAGCAACAGTCTCGAACACCGGCGAGGAAACCGCGACAAAAACCGTCGAAGCACGACTCGATGGTGAGGCGCTCACACATCAACAGGTCGAGCTTTCTGGCGGAGCGAGAGATGGCCTTACCTACACCTTCGATGCACCGGAGGATCACGGTGAGTACGAATACAGCTTCTGGACGGAGGATGACGAAGAGACCGGGACACTCACCGTTACTGACGAACCAGGTGGGGCCTTTTTCGCAGTCGATGTCGCTGTCGAAGAGACCGTGCAGTACACTGGTGACCTCGCCGCTGTTGGCACTATCGAGAACACCGGTGAGGAGGAAGGAACCCAGACCATCTCTCTTGCCGTCGACGGCGAGGAGGTAGCCAGCGAAGAGATCGAACTCCAGCCCGAAGAGACGGCAGAGATCGCTGAGACCGTCGCGTCCGCTCCGCCAGGCGGGACTCACGATATCGCTGTCGAAAGCGACAGTGATTCCGCCAGTCGAACTGTCCAGGTCGGGCCACCAAGCTATCCCGACATCGACACGATGATCTCCGATGTTGCACCGAAACAGCTCGTCAAGGAACTCACCGTGCAGGTCGCATTCAACGACGAGGAGGTCATCTTCAACTTCGAGTGGGAGCAGCCGGATCCAGGTGGCTGGCTCCACGATATGATCTACTACGATGGCGATGCTGGCGAGTGGCGACGACTGTCGGACTGGGATCCATGGGTACTCGACGAGGATTACGGGTTCCCCGACCACCACGAGGGGTACTACGAGGACCGACTATCGTGGTTCTGGCACGATGGCACACTCCAGA
>LKMJ01002622.1_pt1 | contig 16581 bp, 15 predicted proteins | sample 643391 | NCBI WGS metagenome assembly LKMJ01 (sample SAMN04112250, study PRJNA286221) | soda lake metagenome | biome: soda lake; feature: Kulunda Steppe; material: water; isolation source: sample PL-Br10 brine of Picturesque Lake | place: Russia: Kulunda steppe | collected 2010-07
CACACACACACACACACACACACACACACACACACACACACACACACACACACACACAAGCACACACTGTACACGCGCGCGCACGCACACACATACACAGACACACAAACACACGCACACACACAAACACACACACACACAAACACACACTGTACACGCGCGCACGCACACACATACACAGACGCACAAACACACGCACACACACATGTCTGTACATACACACATACACAAATGTAAGCACAAGCGCTTACACACGTGCATGCACACAAGCACGCACAAACAAACCCTTGCATGTACACGCACAAACACATACGCATGCTAAACACACCTGCATGCCTAAGCAAGCACTTGTAAGCATGTGTGCGTACATGAGCACGTATGTCTTCACAAACGCATGTGAGCATGCACGTGTTCACTCGCACAGGTGATTCAATCACAGAACGTGGCTATAATGAGGGAGGGTGGGTCGGCAGGCTCGCGCAGGCCTACAGCCGCAAGGTGCGTGAGCAACTTGTTTCTTCAAGCTTCATCCCTAAAGAAGCCACGAGTTGTGTGGTACCCTTGCATCTTTGTATTTGGGGCTCTTTGAGGTTGCTCCATTCTGCCAATGTTTAACACACGCTGTGGTTTCGTCACAGGCTGACGTGATGCACCGAGGCTATGGGGGCTACAACACGCGCATGATTAAAGAGGTTTTACCGGTGAGCGAGGAATTGATGTGTTTGATCACGACCTACCTTTGAGCATGGCATGCTTGGCTCAGAAAATGCTTGCACGCATTGCTATCATGCATGGGAAACGGAGCTCATTATACTGACCAGATTAACTGCGTGTTAAGAAGGATGCTTGTGGTGTGTGCTACATGAATTTTGCTCTTATGTGAGGACAAGGAAAAGAGACGTCGCAGGCCAAGGGAGTGATAGCACCGTGTTCATTTGCTGCCTAGATGCAAGATGCGCCAAAGGTGCGGTATGCGCTTGCAAGTAGAATACTCATGACTGGCATGCGTAAAAGTTCTTGTTACAAACCAAGCGCAGGAAATCCTCGCTGGGATTCCCTGCCATGATACCCAAGGTTTGGCAACCGTGTGGCTTGGGGCAAACGATGCAGCCATCAGCGATGGGTAAGCAAGTCTGTAGGGATGTGGGTGAGGGTGTGTGCGTGCGAGTGTGGCTGTGCGAAAGCAAACAAATAAATCAAAGGAGTGGTGATAGGTAATAAAGAAAGGCATTTGCCTACTTTGCCCACTTTTTGATAATCTCTCTAGGATTGGAGTTGTGAATAAGTCTTCTTGTGGTTTTTTGGACAGGAAAGCTGTGTCCTTTAGTGTATTAAGATCTTACACTTGATTTGAAAGGTGTGCGGTTGGAGAGAGCTCACTGCACAAAAGCACAAACCTATGCAAAGTATGTTAAATAGTTCAAGTGCTGCCTACAGCTGGTTGATCAGATACCAGGCGCCCTTTCTCAGATCTGCCTAATGCATTTATATGATGTAATGCAATGCAAGAAGGACACGGAAGGGCAGGGCGCTTTGATTCAATTTAACTAATGACTCATAAGTTACGAGCCAACATGTATGAATCTGTGAGTCAATTCCCGCTGGCCAGAAGTCCACAGATCGTGTCCAGCGTGCCGTGTCCACCAGAAGCATTCTTCGCTCATGGCATAGCTGGCTGCTGCACAAGATAAATTTGTCACATGCACCCAGAACAAAGACACAAGGAGAGCCCGTCAAACACCCTCAGCTAAAAGAGTATAGGTCCCTGGCGACCTGGATAGATGTGACCCTTGGCCCACACAGCAGATATACGCCTCCCTCCCCTTCCGCCCAATGCAACCCTGCCTGCCAGTTCCCATTGCCACAAGGTTTCTTAGGATGAGCTATTTCCAATTGCCACAACCCCCCACCTCCCCTGCTGCTCCACAGGCCATCCTCCGCGCAGCATGTGCCATTGACTGAGTACAAGGAGAATTTGGCTGCTGTTGTGAAGGCTGTGCAGCAACACGGTAGCTTTGCCACGGTGGTCATGCTCACCCCGCCACCTGTGCATGATGCGGGGCGAAAGGAGTGGCAAGTTCTGGTGCGTTCGAGGTGCTGCAGCTGGTATGGGGCATTGCTTGGAAGGCGGAGCAAGGGATGGAGCACAGCGGCCCCAGACTCTCTGTCTGGCGTGCTTGTATGCACAAGCATAAGCATGCACTCGTACACACTCACACTGGCATGCCTGCACAGAACTCCTGCATTCTCACATGCACACATACACACATATACATTAACTCACTTGTCCTTGCAACGACATGCGCTCACATGCAGAAAACGAATGAGGCCACTGCCGCATCGATGCCGCTTGACCGTAGCAACGAGCACACGTCTCAGTATGCTGAGGCTTGTGTGGAAGTGGCAAAAGCGCTGGGCTTGACATGCGTGGACTTGCACACTGTCATGCAGCAAACACCAGTGAGTTGTGGTGCAACTCACGTGCAAGCAAGTGTGGGCAGAAGCGGTGGCCATTGCTTGTCAGGACTTGTACAGCTAAACTAAGAGCACACATTCCAAAAGTGATGGTGCAAGACACGGCACCGGGCATGGCATGCGTAGACTTGTGGGATGAGGTGCTGTAGATGCAAGTGGGCAGCAGTGCAAGGAGGAGGACGACAAATAACTTCCCGAAATAGGACAGGGAGAGGCAAGCGGGTGGCTGTCCTGCTTTCTGGTGCCTTTCCTGCTTGCGGAAGCTGCGAAGCATCTTGCCTGCACAACTGCTGTGCTTGGAGAAGTCGCAAAGCCAACTTCCGCCATGAGCAAAGCAAAGCTATTTGTGCCTTTTGAAACATTAGTTCTTTACCGAGGGCTTATGGGTGACCTGAGGCTGTGTGCTAACAGGTGGGGGCAAATGGGCATGGCTTGCAGGTTTGTAGCAGGACATGCAAGGCGTGCATGTGTTTGATGTAGGCATGGAATTTGTCTACCCCTGTATCACAAGTCACAGTATCAGATCGTCACATTTCCAATCAGTATCAGAAGCTACAGAGTGTGGTTGAATTGCTATAGTTATCCGCAGCTGCGGGCGAGATGCCGTATTTGCCCTAAATACCCTGCTACCAAGAGCTTAGCAGGGAGGCAACAGTTTCTTTTTCCTCCATCAGTGCCATCATTAGTAACATCACGGCAATGCAACGATCGGCTTTCCGGTCTGCTGTTGATTTCCCAGGGCTGGGAGTCAAAGTTCTTGTGTGATGGGCTGCACCTCACACCTGAAGGCAACCTCAGGGCATTCGAGGTCATCATGGAGACCATCAGAGAAAGTCACCCAGGTGTCGCGTGAGTGAACATCCACACATACAAACACAGGTGCCGCGTGAGTGAACATCCACACATACAAACACAGGTGTCGCGTGAGTGAACATCCACACATACAAACACAGGTGTCGCGTGAGTGAACATCCACACGTACAAACACAGGTGTCGCGTGAGTAAACATCCACACATACAAACACAGGTGTCGCGTGAGTGAACATCCACACATACAAACACAGGTGTCGCGTGAGTGAACATCCACACATACAAACACATGCACACACGCGCCATGTGTGCGCACAAATGAATACACAATGCAAGCATGCACAGATAATTACTAGTTAGGGTAGCTGCCAGCCTGGTCGTTAGGCTGATTGGTTTGCTGCTGGCCTTTGCCAGCCAAAAATAGCATGGAAAAAGAGTCCATTTTGTCCAAGTTTAAATGGCTGAGTTTATTGTGCAGTTGAGAAAGGAAATCAAAGACCTCATTTTGCACAGCAGCACAAGAGCATTTGTTACAGTGGCCATTTTCACCGCGCCAGATGGAGCATTCCACCGCGAGAGTATGTGAATGCAAACAAAACCTGCTCGCATTCCTCATAACATGCTTAGGGAGGTCAAGGTGCAGATAGTGAGGTGGCATCAGGGGTGCACCCCCATTCTGCACACGAGTGCGTGAATCAGCTTGAAGATCTGGGAGGGGACAGGCAAACCAAGAATGATAGTCACCACCTGTTGTTGCTTTCTAGAGGGGTCATGTCAGCAATGTCCCTCCACACTTTCCTCATCCTAAACCTCAGTTCAACAGTGAAATTTGAGTAACAAATAGGGTGCCCCTGCAAGAAAGCTTGTACATATGTGTCACAGCCTTGCAATCCCACAAAGACGCGCGAAGTATCCAAAGCCCAAGATTAAGCCCGAGGCACCATTTTGAGGTCTTCGTGAAGGGCCTGCTTACAAGTGGCACTAATAGAGGACAACAAGCTGTTTTAAAATTTAATGGTAGCTCTAAACCTATAGAATGCAGAGGTTCGTGCCCACACTCACGTAGTACAGCCCAGTTAGGCGCAGACGCACCTAGGGTGCACTTAAAGAAATTAAAGTGCAATGTCTGTACAGGTAAGCATGGACAGATAGCACAAGGGCAGGGCAACTCGTGGTATGGTGAGTGTGGAGATTTATATGAAATTGCAGATGATCTGTGCAATTGAGGTATGAGAGCTTGCTCTGCCATGTCTGCTTTTATTGACTGGCATTTCAACACCTTAATATATACCACACGATGAAATGTGATTCATGGTTTGTGAATAAATCATTGTGCTTTTTTAATCTTGGTCTCAATTGCAACAGAGTGAACACTTTAATGTTCTAGAACATTCTTTTACAGCTGTGCCTGTGTCTTTCCTTCAGTCTAATGGTGCACACATTGTCCAGCGCATGCAGATGCATGCTTTATGACTGCAGGCCTGAAACCCTGGTGCAGCAGTTCCCGCTGTGGGACTGGTGCACACAGCAGCAGCCGGGCCAGTTGAGCGCAGCATTGGCGGAGGCACGCAGGAGCAACAAGCCCTGTGCACAGGGTGGCCGCGCACCAGCGAGACCGGCTGCTACCCGGCAGCAGCTGGCGGCGTTTATGGTGAGCTGTTGAGCTGGCGATACGCAAATGAGAGGGCTGCTGCAACCTAGGTTGATCGTGATGATACTAATTATGGGTGATAGGGTTTGGCAGACCCTCGTTGAGGCTCAGTAGAGCCTCTTTACAGCCTATTTGAGCCTCTATAGAGCCTCTTTGGCATTTTGATCAGACCCTATTTACCCATCCCTAATCGTTATCATTGATAACGATGCAGCAGCAGCTGCTGCAGCAGCAGCAGCAGTAGCAGCAGAAGCAGCAGCAGCAATACATGTACCATAGTAAATTTAGAAATCCAGAGTGGAAGGGCGTGGGTTTGAGCTAGCAATGATCGAAGAGTATGATGCACTTGCGCGCATGTCTGCATGGAACAGAGTTTTTGTACTTTCACACGCATGGCTATTACCAGGTCTGCAATACTTTTGGATGGAATATGGCTGCAAGGCAAAGTGGAAGGAATTTCTGCGAACAAATGCAGGCAGCAGACAGTTCTGGAAATGATAGTGAAGCAGAAAGCTCTGAAGACGAGTTTGACCACGCCAGCATTCACAGCATGGGAAGGGGACGCAAAGTTAAGGTAGGAGGATTGCTAGCTCATGCTAATGTGCTTTGCTTGTGATCTAACCCTATCTATTACCAATCCATAGTGTGTTTCCCTATTTCCCTGCTTGACCACCACTTTACAATGTTTGACTGCTATGCGGCCAATAGTACAGGCATTGTTTTGTCCTTAGAAAGTAAGAACAGTGCATGTAAGGAGTAAGGTAGTCTACATTTGCAAGCTGAAGCCTTATCTATTGCAAGTGGGGCCCAGCACACACCCAATTACTCATAGGGCTATGCCATGGCACAAGGCTCAGATTTAGGATCTCAGGCTGGTCCTAGGTAAGACTTCTTGCCTCTCACCAGCATTGACCTCTCTCTTGCAGCCTCAATGCTATGCAAACGCTGCACACACATACGAGCCTTTAAATCAATTCCAGGAGCAATCGGAGCAACGGAAGCGGCTGCTGTCAGAGATGGAGGAATGGGAACAGGAGCACTTGTCTGCACTGCGCATGGCCATCAAGAAGCGCTTGGCAATAGCTGAGGATCAGGCCCAAAGAGAGTGTGGCGGTACGTGAAGCATGCATATGTATAGATTGTTTGTAGCTCATATGGCATGAGTCATACCTCTCCTGCCTTTGGTCATCTCCATTCAATTCAATACAGAGATAGTTTAGAAATTGCAGACAAGTGAGTGGCACAATTCCTGGTGCCTTACAAGGTGTTCCACCTCCAGGGGCATAAGTACAGGGCACACATGCCTATGTACACAGCCACTTACCATGCTCGCAGGTAAGTATCACCTGATAGACATGGCCACCCCAACTGTTGATGGTGTCAAAGCTCTACTCAGAAAGTGCCAACAGTTCCACAGGGTCTCAGCGGAGGCGATGGAGTGTGAGGCGCGGAAATACTATCCTGGTAGGTGTATACTTGTTAGAAGATGTGCATGCGCACAGGCATAAGTAAATCAAAATTGGGCGACGCATTCATAATGCAAATGGCGCTTGGCGATACCTGGAACTTTTTAAATGCTCTAGAGCTTGCTGGCAATCATTCATGCTCTTGCTCTTGCTGCACATACCAGGCTAAAGAGCACCATTTCATAAATAAAAATCTGAAATGGTCCAGGTCTGGGTGATCTGGAATAGGCCAATCAATGGCTGTTAGATCTAGCATATGCAGCAGCAGATTAGGCATTTGTTTCGTCTCCTTAAGAAATACTTTCAGAAACCTATAATTTTTTTAAGCTGGTGTGCATTGCTGCCCGCTGAAACAAAACAGACTCAAGCCAGGGAGACCGTCTGCAGTGACTGTACGTGGGAAGATTGAAAGAAAAACTGAGAGCCTGTTTGCAGTTGAAAGAAGCGTTTGGGGCTTCGATTAGCTGCCTGACAATCTTCAGCACGTATGGCAGGAAAGGCTAGCTGAGGCTCAGTATGCTATTTTTTGCATATGTTTCTAAGAAGTAGTTGCCCAACTCGCTCTCTTTGCTTGATATCACTCAAATATTGAATCAATGAATCTGCTTATGAGCTTTTTGACATTGTCCTAAATTCCATAGGGATCTGCACATCTTCAACGCCTAAAACACCAAATCACATTATGTTTGCCTTTTGGTGTCCTTGTAACGTAGAAGCATAAGCAGTTGCCCTTGTCAGTAATTGTAAATTGGCGCAAGATGTGAAATAAAGAGATGACTGAAATCAGTCGGATGTGTGCTAAGGAGGGTTAAAAGCTGACTTCCAAACTAGGTTTCCAACTTGGAAACCTAGTTGAACAACATCTCATAGTTTAAGATAATTTTATGGTGGCTCGTGCTGGTTGCAGATTCTGCCAATTCAGGCTTGAAATCCAAGCAATTCCCCCATCCAAGCCAACAGGTTCATCCATGATTTTGACTCCATACAATGCCAGGTGCCTAATAGTGCAGTCAAGGTACAAAGTGCATCAGGAAATGGACATTTCATGGCCTTGTATAACCATATCATTATTGAGGCCAGCATGTCACTAAGACCCTACACTACAAAGATGCACAATTATGCAACCATTCGGGCTGTAGCTGCCCCCAAACTTAAGCCCTACAAGTTCAGACAATAGAAGTATTCTTTCCAATCATTCCAATCAGTCATTGATAGGGATGGGTAAAGGGGTTTGGCAGACACTCGTCGAGGCTCTGTAGAGCCTCATAAGAGCCTATTTGATTGAGCCTTTATAGAGCCTCTTTGGCATTCTAATTAGACCCTATCGACCCATCTCTTGTCATTGACGTATTTTACTTCTGCAGGTGAGCAACGTGGCTATTCCAGCTTGCTCCTTGAGCTGGAGACACTGTGCATGCTTGCCGAGATGCTTTCAACTGCTGACAGTGGGGAAGGTTGTGTAAGTGTATAAAATGGACCAATTTTGATGATGCCACGATTACACAATGGACAGCACAGTGTTTTAAGTGTAGAGGTCCTTTTTAGACTGTGTTTGTCAAGTCCTTGCATGCTAATCAAGCATTTAACCAAAGAATTGAATGGATGATGGCCAAAAGGGTAAGCACATATTGTCCTGGGCAGCTGTTTTTGTATTTCCAGCTTCCTAAGGCAGCGATGAAACAAGTTCAAGTAAATCCTCTTCCTATGACATCCGGAAGTGATTCCACTTGCTTAGTTGCTTAATCATTGGCGTGAGCAGCGCCTGTCATGAATTTGGTTGCATATTCTTTAGTGTGGGCACTCTGTGTACATGTGGTGGCAGTGGTGGAATGTTCTTGTGTGTGCACGCGCATGCGTGCGCATGCTTACGCTTACGTGGCTGTGCATGCTTGTCTGCTCAAAAAGTCGTGCTCAATGAAAGACATGCTATGTCCTTCTCTTTTTCCAGGTTGAAGATTTTGATGGTGATGAGCTTCTTCTTGCAATGGATGCAGCTGCTCTTGACAGCCTGAATGACTTGAAGACAGCTGGTGTCAATGGAGGAGAAGCTACCGGTAAGGGAGATGTTTGATTGGGCACTGCACAAAGCACAAGTGCAGAGAGATGGTAGATGAGCAATGATGGTTTTTAGGACAAGTGCATGTTTGGGGGTGTCAATAAAGTGCAATACATAATGTGTGACAAGTCTACTGTCTTCCCTGTCACAGTAACCCTCTTTATGAATCTGCTTCTGCAAGTAATGCGTTTCTAGTAGCTGAATGATGTATGGATTCTGCAATGCTCATGCATGACGATGAAAGAAAACACGTTGGCAGAGAATACATTCCCCACATCAGTTGTGGTTTGAAACCTTCATGTGGATGCTTTCTGAGGATGTTCCTGGCAGTGAAAGCAGATGGTGGCCTTTCACTGTCTTGATACTGCACTGTAGGTCCTAGCATTCCAGGGTCTTATTTCCCTTTATCCTATGCTTCTTAGGAATGCATGCGCTTGATGCTAGAAAGCTGACATGCTAGAACGATCATTTAAATGATTTGTACTGAGAGGGGCAGTGTCAGGTCACTTGTAATACTGAAGGAGACAAACATTTGGTAGGGTTGGTGGGTTTTTGATGCAGCGCTCAGCATGTTGTTCTAAGCACATGTTGTTTAAAGCAGGTGAACATGCCCAGAGTCATGTTGGCATGTTTCTTGTATGCATGTCAATACTGCGCTGCGCTTACTCATGCCGTCTTGCTCTATTCATGAATGTGCAGGGCCCCAAGCAGCAGGCATCAGGAGGAATAAGGTTTTGCAAAGGGTGGCTGAGACCTTCAGCAGTAATTCCTATGGCGACCTGTTCAGGTGCAATCAAGAATTACGACTTAAGTCTGGGGGCTTGGCGACTTCGATGATGGGGCCCGCAGCAAAAGATGACAAGCCACTGAAGAAAAAGGCCCGTATGGATGCAGGGCTGTAGATGGCAAGGATAATCACGGCATTGGAGTAAGAATGGGAAATATGCTTTGTGGAAGCAGATTTTATGACACATCATTCAAACAGCTCCCTGCTTTGGAAGCTCCTATTAAATTTTATTGTTAAGGACGTGTGGCAAACACTTTGGTGTTCCTGCAAGGTTATAATCAAAAACAAAAATGACCACAAAAGTTTTACCTGCGCACACTGCCATAATATAGTTTGCACACTGTAATATTACTTCCCTGATTAAATCGACGAAAATGAGTCTTCAAACTATTAAGAGTGATAGGCATCCTCTCTATTCCTCAGTCAGCTGCCTGTTATATGATTAAAATGTTCTAAAAACTTATACTAGAAGTTCAAGTGAAACAAATTTGTTGAAAAGCATTCAATTCTGTATGTTTCAAGTTTGGGGTCAAGCCAGCCGTTACTTAATCCATTATTATCTTTTTGTCCTGATGTCTGGAATAGCATGAAAAAGACATCATACCATGATGGTATAAACGATTGTCGCTTTTATGCTGGCAATGACCAGCCATTTATCTTTTCTTTCCACTTATATGCTGGCAATGACCAGGCACAAACCAATCAGCCTTACCGCCATTGGCAGCCTGACAATAAACACTAGCTTCTGACAAAAAAGTACTTCAGAAGTGACTTTCGTTCACACATACATACAAGCAAAAGAGAAGAAGAGACAACCGTCGTGACGCCAGCAGGGAGAACCCAAGTGGCACAACTCTTTCCCTTTATTCCATTAAAATCTGTTGCTACAACCAAAGCCCACATCCACCACATTTGCTTTCTAAAGATGTTGTTGGGTGCGAAACAAAGCACGATTAAGGTTTACAAGGTTTGCAAGGATAAGGCCTTCAGTCAAGAATTGCGACTGCTAGCCTGCTCATAAAAAACGATTAATTCATGAAGAAAAAAGGAAGTTTATGGTTGTTCTGGTTTAAAAGAGATGTTGTTGGGTGCGAAACAAAGCACGATTACACATTGCCTACCAAGAGAGACAGGTCAGCTGCCCCTATACTTTTACTGGTTCCATTTTGTTGCTCGCTTTTGGATCAGCCTATTGACAACCAACTATGCCTTGCTGAGCAAGATCAATGAGCCTGCTTTGCGGCTGGCACACAAAAAGGAAGTTGGACGTTTGAGGTCTTATCTGGGCTTCGCAAAATGCCTGCAGCTGATGTACATGTTTCTGCTATCAAGAGCCCGGCCGTTCCAAAATCAACATGAGTGACTTTGCACCGTTGCTGCGTAAGCATCATACGATAATGGAGAGATCTAGACCAACTTCACCCACATGATGCGCATGGTTCAAGTAGAATTCTGAGGACATACCACACACATTTTGGAGTGCCCATTGGGAGTCAGACTGTCTGGTGGGACATCCAGAAACGTGCAACCAAGCCAACTCTACCTTCATACCTCCTACAAAATATCCCTAACCATATTTAACGTGCTCTCCCCAGAGTCAGACTCTCTGGTCACAACCTGAATATCAAGCGGCTCCGGCAACAAGAGCACAGAGTTCCTTACGAGCTCAGAATCTGCACTAAATGCAACTGGCACTGTGTGCAAAAAGAAGAGCTCCTCTTCAAGAGGACTGAGTTACATTGGCCGGGTGCTGACTTGGCAAACTTGCGCATCAAGCACCACCATCTCTTCCAAACCCCATCTAGTAGCCCAAATAGGCTAAGAGAGTTTATCAGCCAAACAGACACCAAAGGCCTGGCCTTGTACGTGCATGAGTGCCAAGAATGCTGTGCCTAGATTTCAGGAACACAACCTTACTTGCCCTCTGTTGGTTTGGCTCCGGAAAGTCAAGCAGGCGGCGGGGCACCTGCGATGGAAAGTTGATTATTCACCCTCGGGTTCGGGATTTGAACCTCACTGAAGGCTCACTACCGGCTAAGCTGCCCTCATTTGGCGGTTACAGCCTTGAAAACCTTACCTCACCTTTGTTGGTTTCAGTTGCAAGCCCGTTTGGCTTCAAAGAAAAGAAAAGAATAACTATGTAGGCACTGAAACCACTCCCTGCATCAATTAAGGAAAAGGAGACACATTGGCCCGAAGAGCCGTGAGCCTCCTCCACCAGGGAGAAGGAAGAACTAATGAGGATCTAGAGGGTGACAAGCTGCCCCCTGCTCCGGACCAAGACATTGGGAGCAACTGGATTTTTCAAGAGCTATGGTCATGCCGCGAGTCTAATTTGGATGCAGCAGTCTCTCGGCGTGACAAGCGCATCTAGTAGTTGTCAGTTTGTGCGCATAGAGCACAGAATGAGCACGTAATCTGAGGGCAGTCTTATGGGCTTTTTTGTGTATCAAGGCCGAGCTCTTTTAGGTGATTCAAAGTGTGTGAGGTATAAATAGAGCCTCCCACACCAACAAGATTTGTGTGAAGGATGACTTTTTTGGCCTTCAAGCGCTTACAAAGAACCTCGTGTTGTTTTTTAGAGGCCTCTAATTGGTGTCCACGCTGTGTATCTTCACAGTACTTAACCTCAACAAGGTGTATCTCCCTCATGCTGGTATTTAGCTCGTGGACTCTGCGTACGCCTCTGCTGGGTTGTCTTGGTTGTGACACCTGGTGCAAAAAAGGAGTGGTTGGCGATTTGGATTTTTTAGTAGGCAAGGGGGCTTCAGCTAAGCTGCCCTCGATTGGCAGGTACAGCTGTGTAACCTAACTTAACCAACTCTTTCCCTTTGGCGCACCATTCTTGCACTTAATTTCCTTCTATTTACCTTGAATTTGTTGATGGACCGCCTTTTTCTGTACCTAGGTATCTACATCTGGATATAGGCAGGCAAACACTGTTTGGCACAGCGCAGTGTGGCACGTTTCAGGTTATATTCCCGGAATATACATGGGGCCCACGTGCTGAGAGTCGAGACAAGAAGCTAGGAACATCATGATGGTACCTGTGATAAGTGTGGCTTGCAGGCAATTCAAGATGAAAAACACGCTCTTTTTATGTGCCGTTGCATGCAAATGTGTTCGTTGAGGCTTCAATTTGCAGACTTGTTTCATGATTTACCTATGGCTCACAAAATTACTGTCAATTAGACTGGAGCTTCTTATTTCTCTCAAGCTTTTTCTGAAGACGTCTTCAATTTTTTTCCAGAAACAAACTAATGATTCCTATCGTTTTATTTCAGAGCTTACTAAGCTCCATCATAGTATGGATGTTTTTTTGATGGCTGGTGTTCACCAGCAACCTGATCAGTCAAACTACCTGGCTGAAGGTCAAACTTAAACTTGTAAACTTATGAACTTTCCCTTTGGCGCACCATTCTTGCACATAATTTCCTTCTATTTACCTTGAAGCTAGGAAGTTCCTAGCTTTAGATTCAGATGGCAGGCCTGATAGCCTTCAGCTTAGCTGCCCAGATACAGCGGACACGACTAGGTAACCTTTCCTTCAAAACAAGATCAACTCGATCCTTGCCTGTTTTGTGGCAGGGAGTTGGTTCCACTGGTGCACCTTCCTATTTTCATGCTGTTGATTGCTGGCATGCAACTCTGCCGCCTAAGTATTACGGGCCAACAGCTGCATCTGCTGCCAAGTATCTAAAACCCACCTAAAACCTAGAAAAATTGAAAAACAAGGTGCTGTGGCACAGAGGCAACAAGCGTAAAATAGCTGCAACTCTTGCGTACAAGCTCGCCTGGTGGCTCTACACAGTTACCTACACAGTATTGTGCCACACCACGGTGTCTAAAATGTCTAAGAAATCCAGGATAGGTAAAGCTTATTCTGCAGGACATAGACGGCCAATACACACATCCCTCCAAACCACTGCACACAGACAATCATCTCTTCGACTCAATGCCAGTCTTCAACCCACCATACAGCGGCATCTGCCTATTGAGTATCACAGTACCTGGATGCAAAGGAGTAGCACCATCCCATCATTGAATGGCATGCCCTGCTTCCTAAGGATCACAGGTAAGCTATAGCCCATATGTGCTTGCAGTCGCACTTCTTGACTGGAGGCCTTACCCTTGTAATCCCTGAAGATCACAGGCAAGCTTGCTCATGTATGTACTGGCGCGACCAGATCTTGGTGCAGAATTCTCACTATTTGAACTGCTCGCGCTGTATAAAAAGGCATCCGAATGCCGCCTGACACGCCTGCTAATTGCAGGGGTGTATTTATGCTGCTTTGCACGCGCTATCTCCGTCCCGTCTTAACAACGCCCCTCGATGGCTTCTTGGCAACTTTGGCAACGTCTCTCTGGCACAAGGTGCACTGGCATTTGAAGCCATAGTCGCGCAGGGCAGCCTGCACACAGAGGCAAAATTGTACATCAGAGACCTGAAACAGCTACCGAATACGTAAGCTGCATCATGCCTGCTTTGCCATGCGTGAATGCGCGCGGTGGGGTCATAGCAGCTGGTCGACCAGCGCCGTGCCTCGGCCCCAAGTGGCCTTTTTTTCCTGCCCCTTTTTTTTAAATGATGCAAGGAATGTTGCCACTGCCTGCATGAGGTAACACCTCTGCTTCTTCGTGCATGCATGTGCTGGCAGCTGGTTGATCAGCGCCGCGCAGGGTGTCAGGGAGGGGAGAACGTGGGGCTGTGGGGCTCTGGGCGGCTGGTGTCCTTTTGCAAAGGTCGCGGTCGCGGGCAGAAGAGTCTCACCACCGCACACGGTACGCACCCAAGGAATGTGGCCATTGCACGAACCTCTCACACACAGTGTTTGCCACAACGCTTCCACAAGAGGAGTCTGCCAAAGATGTAGATGCGCCTTCCAAATGCACCGGGGGCGTTGCATGCATGCACGCACAAGACAGGTGCCCATCTAACTGCGTCAGCCCGACTGGTTGGAGCGCAGCCTTCCACCCACCCCACCCACCCTGACACCCCAATTGATGCAGCGGGCAGATGAACTTCCAAAACAATGAGCATAAGCAGGCACCCAGGCCACAACTCTCCTCTCCTCCAGGCTGGCCCCCACACGCCCGTTCCATGCCCCGCGCCAGAGCCCTGTCCCCATGGCACGCACCTGCCGCTGCTTGTAGCTCATGGCTTTGCCTGTGCCATCCTCATCCTCCTCTATGTACGTGATCGTGACCTCCTCCCCAGCTTTGATGGGCCTCCTGGCGTACACCGCGGTGAAGCCGCTGCCCTCGCCCTCCGTCGCTGCGTTGGGAGCGCAGCTGTGGTTGGCGCAGCTTTGCAAGGCCATGAACCCGGTGCCCTGCATGCAGACAGTTTTGCGCATCACGCAGGGAGCACACACTCAGCGTGCACACGCACACTCAGCGTGCACACACACACAGCGTACACAGTTGCAAATCTCAACTCACACACCCAGCATGTAAGCAGCTGGACACCACAACGCACACACCTGTCAGCAGCAGCAACCCCAGGAACACAGGAAACCAATGCAAGAGTGAGTAAGGTGGCTGCATTTCACCCTGAATGCAAGAGTGAGTAAGGTGGCTGCGTTTCACCCTGAATGTAAGAGTGAGTAAGGTGGCTGCATTTCACCCTGAACGCACGCATGTGTGCCCAGTATCCCTGCAAACTGGGCACTCCTTCCTGCAGCCACGTGTGCTCTCCAATGACTGATTGCCATGTACAAGTGACCAATTGTCCCCCCCAATACCTCTGCATCCAGAATTCTTCCGCTCTGATCTATATCACTGAAACTCTACTAGCCTTGTCTGGCCAAAAACAATGCGCGGGTTGCTTTGCGCAGGCATGCAAGTATGAACCAAAATGACCAAAGCCCAAAGCCACGTGAGTCTCTCAGGGTCACTGTATTAGTGCTGGGAATGCAGGCAGCGCACACACAACATGCATTAACAATCAGAACACACACGTACACTCGAGTGGCTCTCGACAACTCTCGTTGCGTAAGGTGCGCATGAGTACAGAACAGGTGTGCTTTTGCCCTTAAGCACACACAGCACGCGCCAGCCATGCGCTGACCTCTACTTGCCTTATAAGATCACAGGCTTCCTCACCTCAGCCACGGCATCAGACAGCTTGTCCAGGGCACTGAGTTGCTTGGCACAGTTTGCGCATCCCCTACCACATGTTGTCGTCCAGGGTGCTGAGCCGCTCGGCACATTCAGCATGTCCCCCACCTCTGCCCGGATAGCTTTGCAACCTGTCCACCTGTCCACCAGAAGCCTGATTGCCCCACACACCTGAGCAGGGGTGTCATACCACTTGTCCAGGGCGTCCAGCCACCTCTGGGTCAACTTCTGATGAGCTGATCGCTCAGGCTCTTCCAAGCCATCAATCTGCGCAGGCAGCAGCAGCAGCAGCAGCCTGGGCTCAACAAAGCAAGAGGCACCAAGGCAATGGATGCTCCATGCAGCCTGGGCTCAACAAAGCAAGAGGCACCAAGGCAATGGATGCTCCATGCAGCCTCTGGGCTCAGCAAAGCAAGAGGCACCCAGGCAATGGATGCTCCATGCAGCCTGGGCTCAACAAAGCAAGAGGCACCAAGGCAATGGATGCTCCATGCAGCCTCTGGGCTCAGCAAAGCAAGAGGCACCAAGGCAATGGATGCTCCATGCAGCCTGGGCTCAACAAAGCAAGAGGCACCAAGGCAATGGATGCTCCATGCAGCCTCTGGGCTCAGCAACAAAAGTGGCGGGCGCTTTGTGCATGCCCCGTCTTGGATCAGGGCAGCTGCGGCGGTGCGCTGCCCCGGGCCAATGTTTTGGACGGTGCAAATAAGCAGATGGGCCCCACAAGTGACTGCCACGTGCCACCTGTAGCGGGGCCAAAGTACCATGCAGGCCATGATACCGTGTGGGCTAAGCTGGATGGATACCATGCGGGCCATGATACCGTGTGGGCTAAGCTGGATGGATACCATGCGGGCCATGATACCGTGTGGGCTAAGCTGGATGGATACCATGCGGGCCATGATATTGTGTGGGCTAAGCTGGATGGATACCCTGCGGGCCATGATATTGTGTGGGCTAAGCTGGATGGATACCCTGCGGGCCATGATATTGTGTGGGCTAAGCTGGATGGATACCATGCGGGCCATGATATTGTGTGGGCTAAGCTGGATGGATACCCTGCGGGGGCCAGCGAGGCACTTGCTTAGAGGCAATAACGAGAGAGGCGCATTCAGAAGCTCGAGGGCTCCACAGCTACGCTCCCCCAGCGGGCACAACAGCGCGGCTTCACCAGCGGGCTCGACAGCGCGGCTTTACCAGCCGGCTCGACAGCGCG
>LKMJ01002623.1_pt1 | contig 16579 bp, 26 predicted proteins | sample 643391 | NCBI WGS metagenome assembly LKMJ01 (sample SAMN04112250, study PRJNA286221) | soda lake metagenome | biome: soda lake; feature: Kulunda Steppe; material: water; isolation source: sample PL-Br10 brine of Picturesque Lake | place: Russia: Kulunda steppe | collected 2010-07
GGGAGGGGGCCAGGCAGCGGCGCAGGCGGAGGGGGGCGTGGTCAAGGTCGCGACCGCTTGTGATGCAAGCACACTGCGAATACGCCCTGCTTCAACAGGATTGAATATGACAATGAGGCTGCTTTGTTAGTACAAAAAAGGTGCTCCAGGTTGAGCACTCTGCACTGACCTCCTGCTGCACACACACACACAACAACACCAACCTGTTGCTGCGCACACCCCTTGGCAGCAGAGGAGAAGGCCGGAGGACTTTGGCACTCCAAAGAGTGCATCCTGTCGTAAGGAGGCACTCCTGCTGGCAACCCCGGCAGCATGGCCGACGGGTTGAGCACAGCTGCGTCAGGAGAATGGGGGATTGTGACCACCGCATGTGAGCAGTGGCGCGCCACGTGGAGACTGTTGAACGGCGTTGGCCCTGTGTGGAGGGATGGTGCAGGCAGCTGGTGGGCTCAGACGGGAGACCACACCAAAAGTGAGAGCAATGTACTGCACCATGCTGGGTGCAATGTACCACACCAAGTGAGTGCAATGTACCGCACCGCGTTGGGTGCAATGTATCGCACCAAGTGGGTACAATTTACCGCGCTGTGTTGGGTGTCGTATAGTGTTGGGTTGCGTGCTAGAGGCTGGGTGACATGCAAGAGGGGTTAAGTTGCATGCAAGGGACCAGGTCACGTGCAAGGCTCAGGCCCGCATGTTACGCTTTGGGGCCACATGCAAGGCTTTGGCCCACAGGCAGTGCTTGGGTTGTACGCAAGGGTCAAGCCACATGTAAGGCTTTGTGCCATTTGCGGGGCTTTGAAGCACTAGGAGGCAAACATATGCATGGCAATGTCCATGGCCTATGGCCAGGAAGAAGGGGTGCAGAGAGAGCAGATCACCTGGGATGTTGGCGGCATGCTTGATTGAGCTTTAAAAAAACATGTGTTCCATGCAAGACAAGGGTGGTACAGGGAGCGCAACACAGCTCTGTGGAGGTTGCATGCTTCACCAATGACCGGCTAAGTTAGGGCTCCAAGCTTAGGAACGCCAAACCAAGGAGCCACATACACCATGTTGCCTTCCTGCACTGTGATCATTGTACCGATGTCCCATCCTCACATTGAAATGAAATGGCTTACACACAAGCAATCCTCATCACACCAATGGGATGGCCAATACACAAGCAAGTTGCTAGGCCATGAAGGCTTGACATGCTGTGCTGGCACAAGCAGATCCAAGTGGCCCACTCACGCACAGCGCACCACCACCATGCGCAGGCTGCGCATCCTTCCTGTGGTCTTAATCTTCCCACGCCTACTCCCTGTGGTCTAACCTTGGTGCTGGGTCAGATGTGCAGAACCAGACATCACACAGACACACACACTTGCGTCCCCTCAAACCCCCAGCAAACACTACCGCACCCTGTTGCTCCTCGTCCCCGTACGCCGCCTCCATGCGCGCCGCCAGGCTGCACACATGTGCTTCCTCATCCTCGTATTGGTTATCCCTGAGCCAAGCCTCATTCTCGCGGATCCACGTGTCCCTGCGGCTGGTGCACAGCGTGCCGCCATTTGCGCCCCTCTGCCTGCCTCCCTCCCCCTCTCTGCCTCCTGTCACCTGCTGCCCCCCCCAGACCGAGTCCTTTCTGGCGGCCTTGAGCAGCGCATCGCAGGGGCTGCCTGGCCTGCCCCCCTTGCCCTCTCCCCCCCTGGTGAAGGCCTGCTCTCGATCTGCAGCAAGGGAGGGGGCGCGCATCCTTTGTGGTCAATCAAATACCCGCCAAGCCTGCAGATGTCCTGCTGTCTTGCATGAAGACAATGCTTCTTGATGAAAATGGGTCCTTATGTGCCTGCTGCTGGCTACCTTCTGGCTAAAAGGCACTTGATCAGCTTTTTCCAGAGCTGCAGATCAGTTTGCTGGCAGCCAGCCTGGCTTATTATGATCCTCCTGATCTGGGTTATGGCCAACACATGCAGCTGCCAAGTGCCTTCTCATCTGCATCCAGTCCAGTGTGTCAAGGCCTCAAGACTGAATGCCTTGACCAATGCCTTGAGCACTGCAACGGGCTGTCCAGTTCCTCTAAATCTGCACCAGCTGGCACTCATTCCCCCAACGGTGGGGGCCCCAAAAGCAAGTCGCTTGCACCAGGTGCTCCATATTAAGAGGAGGGTCCCTTCTGTACTAGCTCGTCCAATCATGAACAGAACACTGCTGCGGCCGAGACCAAGTGGCCAAGACCATTCCCCTGTTGCTCACAGTGCTACTCGGCACCTACGCCTGGTGCGCTCACAAGGGACGGCCTCACCTTGGGGCTGTGCTGCTGCAGGACCACAAGTCTGGCTTCCTCCAGGGCCAAACGCAGCACCACTGGCACCATCGGTGCCCAGAGCACCATCGGTGCCCAGAGCATGTGCAGCAGCTGACGGCAGGCCCGGATGAGGCTCCGCTGACGTACTCAGCATGGCCAGGCCCTCGGGCGTGGCGCACATCTCGTCCAACCTGTGCAGCCCGTGGGCCTTGAAGGCCTCTGAGGCGGCCTGCTTGGGGGTGCATGAGCAAGCACACAAGCTTGGCCGTCAAAGTGTGTACAAACCAGCCCCTGCAAACCAGCGCAAACCAGCCCCCACCTGCGCAGATAAAAAGCAAGGTCTGCGCAAGACAGGCTCTGGATTGAAAAGGACCCCCCCATTGAGCCCCCCAAAGGCGCATGCAGCACCTCTCCTCATCTGGCTGCAGATTGTGCCGAGACAGAAGTCTAGGACACAAGGTCAAGGCCGCGATTGATCGAAGCAGCCTGCTGGTGGCTTGATGAAAAGCCCTCACGCTGTGCGCATAGGGCCTCACACAAAAGATCCTGGCCAATCTGAATTTGAAGGCAGGCCGGGGGCAGCTTGGCGTAAGACAGCCCTGCCCTTGGGCTGAGGCAAGCAGGGCAATAGGCAGCTTCAGTGCTCCGCCAGTCCGGACCGGGATGTCCGACCCTCGACGTATGGTGCATGCGCATGCGTGCTCGGGCATTCTTGGCAGCGGAAGAGCCCATGGACCTCCATGACACCATGATCAGCATGTGCATGAAGAGTTCTGGATGGTGAACAAAAGCAGGAAAGCCGGTGCCATCTAACAGCATGAGCAGCACGAGCATGTCGCGTTCCGGATAGTGCACACAAGTGGCAGGCGGGTGCCGTCTAGGCGAGAGCGTCTGCCCTCTGCCGCGGGTCCGTTAGGCTCGAGCAAAGTGCGTACTTTGCACTACTTTGGTATTCCCCCAACAAGGCGCCAGTACAAAGCAAATGCGTCACCTGCAGCTCCTCCAGGCTGTTCAGGGTGCGGCCCTCCTGCAAACAAGCAGGTTTGAGAAGGCGCAGCTGGTTGTCATGAATACGGTGCTTGAAGTGCCCTGGCAGTCCCGTTGATGCTGCAAGGCCTCCACCTGCCGTTCCAAGGCTGGTTATGACGTGCCAATGCGTGGCACGCCGGCTGCCTGTCATATGAGGCCATATGAGTGCTTGGTAGGCATGCGCCCATAAGTGCACGCGCACGCGCACACAGACACAGGCACAGGCACGCAAACACACACAGGTATGCGCCCACAAGTGCACGCTCACACAGACACAAGCACAGGCACACACATACACACAGGCATGCGCCCGCAAGTGCATGCTCACACAGACACAGGCACAGGCACAAAAATACACACAGGTATGTGCCCACAAGTGCGCGCTCACACAGACACAGGCACAGGCACACAAATACACACAGGTATGCGCCCACAAGTGCACACACATACAGACACAGGTACAGGCACACACGTACACACAGGTATGCGCCCACAAGTGCACGCGCACACAGACACAGGCACAGGCACACAAATACACACAGGTATGCGCCCACAAGTGCACACACATACAGGCACAGGTACAGGCACACACGTACACACAGGCATGCGCCCACAAGTGCACGCGCACACAGACACAGGCACAGGCACACAAGTACACACAGGTATGCGCCTACAAGTGTACGCCCACACAGACGCAGGCACAGGCACACACATACGCACAGGTATGCGCCCATAAGTGCACGCGCACACAGACACAGGCACAGGCACACAAATACACCCAGGTATGCGCCTACAAGTGCACGCTCACACAGACACAGGCTTAGGCACACAAGCACACACAGGTATGCGCCCATAAGTGCACGCGCACACAGACACAGGCACAGGCACACAAACACACACAGGTATGCGCCCACAAGTGCACGCTCACACAGACACAAGCACAGGCACACACATACACATACAGGGTGTCAAAGCAGGACCGTGGAAGACGATGCACAGAGTCACCTTGCCAGCAAGGAAAGAGGGGACAGCTGCAGCGCGCTTTGCACTGCAAGCAGCGTTCAGCTTGCACCTTAACGATTCAGCAATGCTCACCTCTAACTTGTTGAAGCCTACCGATACAAGGTCCATGACCCAGTCACTGGCCACGCTGCAATGGGGAGGACAGCAAATGTGAGTTTTAGAACTTGATCCCCAAAACAAAGCTTGGGGCTGTGATAACTACTATGCACAACAAAGGAAAAGGAGAGTCTGGAGCATGGCATCTTTGATGGTTGGCTTTGATCGGTGATGAGAGCAGAACAAGCAGGAGGGCGTCCAGGGGTGTGCAGCCATATGCAATACATGCATGTGCGTCCACAAGAGCACTGCACGGACCAGGAAGCAGTATGGTTGGCTGAAGCAGGGATGAGGTACAGAGCCAAACATGCTGGCAATAGGCCAGTAGACACATGCACCTTTGCCGAGTCTCAAGTTTCCCATAGTTCTATAATCATACAGTATAGGCCTCGCACCCGTGGAGTTCTGGGCTATAGAAGAAGTTGTGCACGGCGCCCGCGCCACCCTTGCTCAACCTGTCACGATTGCAGCTGCCGCTGCCACCACTGGCGCTGCTGCTGCTCCTGCTGCAGCTGCTGCTGCTGCTGTCATTGCAGCCATCCTCAACATTAGCTCCTATTGGGCCTAACTGCACCCCGCGCTGACCATCGGGACACCCTTCCTGCTGCCCATGCATCACACAAGCTTGGCCCTTTTGCTCAAGGATGCGGTCCAGGTGGCCAGAAAGCATGGTTGTGAACCAAGGCACCAACGCGATGCGTGGGCCTGTGTACAGGAGCATCCCACGGCTCAGCACAGATACCTGAAGGGCGCAAGTGAGCAAGGGGACAGAGAAAAGATGCGTTTGGTTCCTGGGATGTGAGTGGAGGTAAGAGGCATGCGCAGCGCCCCACGTGCGCCAGTCATCGCACTCAGGATGCCAAGGTACACCTAAGGAAGCATGGCCAACAGCCTGGGAGCTGCTGAAATTCTGGCACAACATTGATGCAACTCGGAAAGCGGGTTCAGCGCAGGAGCAGCTCCCATGGGTTCTATGACCTGTGGTGGTAGGGTAGGGGATTGACGCACGGCACAAATCGGCAGAAACATCACACAAAACACTTGTGCAGACCAATCTGTTAACAGTAAGCATGGCTTGCACTGATTTAAACGGTGTCCCACCAGCATGCTACGCAGCCACGCACCGAGTCAAACATGTTCCAGATGGCAGACCGTGGCTGGTGGATGGAGGCAATGATGACATGACCTGCCTCGGATGACATGAAGCGCATGAACCTGGATGGACAAACCCAAAGGCACAATCAAAGGTTGCAGAAACATCAGCAGTTGCTTTTTAGCAGCAAAGGGATTTGAGCCATCTTAGCTGCATGATTGTGCATGTAAAAGCAAGGGGCTGTGAGGTGCACTAACCAGTATCCTGGTCAGCGCTCTACAAGTGCAGCTTCTTGAACATGCAAGGGAGCTTGGGCAAAGCTTTTGATTTGTGTGCAAATATCAACAAGAATGCTACATCATCACACTGCAATCACTAGGTAACAGATTTTTAAGTGAGCCCCAACCACACAACTAGGTGACCAATGGTTAGGCAAAGCAGGATGACAAGTACCTGTAAAGAGGCTAAAATCCTCCATAATTGCATGATTACCTTGGTTTTTCTTATATCCCTTCTTTCTTTACGCTATGTGAGGGACTTAACGTCATCTGTAATGCTTAATCTTTCCTTAATTGTCTCAGGGTGAAAGGAAGAGGGCATCTCACCTCATGACTGTTAGTGCAGCAAAGCTGTCAAGGCCTGCGCAAAGGGACAACATGCCACTCAGCCGTGAGTGACCCACAAAACTCCTGACTATTTTATATGCCGTGGTAGTATATAATTTTGCATTGTGTCTGTACTATATGCCGTGGTAGTATCAAATCCTGCATCCTGTCAATGCTATGCCGGAATAGTATCAAATCCTGCGTCCTGTCTATGCTATGCCTTGGTATCATTAGATCCTGCGTCCTGTCTATGCTATGCCCTGGTAGTATGAAATCCTGCATCCTGTCTATGCTATGCTCTGGTATCATTAAATCCTGCGTCCTGTCTATGCTATGCCGTGGTAGCATTAAATCCTACGTCCTGTCTATGCTATGCCGTGGTAGTTTTAAATCCTGCGCCCTGTCTATGCTATGCCATGGTAGTATTAAATCCTGCATCCTGTCTATGCTATGCCCTAGTCCTACATCCTGTCTACGCTATGCTGTTGTCACATCCTGCGTCCTGTTTATGCTATGCCCTGTTATTGTCACATACCACCGAGTGCACGATACTCTAAATGCGCTGTCGATCTCGAGGCATACTGATGCACGGGCATCCTATCATAGCCGTTGCAGACAGAAGGAGAAAAGAACAGAAAGGCGGCGCCCTCAGGCATACCCCCGGTGGCGTGTACAGGGAATGTGCTTTGACCCGTGTGGCCTGCTTGGTTTCCTGGTAGACACAGGAACGTGGACTAGAACAGGAAGCACAGCTCCTTGCAGCCGCCTTTTCTATCGCACAGTGTCATCCCCTCAGAAATGAGCAGTAAGGGTGGGCATTCACCTGAAGTTGGCTCATCCAAGAAGATCAGCGAAGGTGCAGCCATGATGCCTGCTGCAATGGCCAGCCGCTTCCGCTCACCCCCACTCAACCCGCGCAAGGACAGTCCCCCGGGTAAGCCACCCCCCACCTGTTTATGCACATTGTATGTGAGCAAGGAGATGGGTGTGGTTGCAGATAGGGACCGTGGACAGCGCAAGCACAAGCAAGACAGAATCAAGTCCTCAGTGCGGCAGATACGTGCATGCATGCATCCTCATCACAGTGTTTTAGCAGTGTGCATCCTCACCATGGTGTTCTCGCAGTGTGTAAGGCCCACCACGGCTAGGACTTCACGTGCACGAGCCCTCTTTGCACGGATGCTTAGCTGGGGGGGCAGCAGCATGGATGCTGCAAACATTGCTGTCTCAAAGGCCGTCATGACAGGGACAAAGTTGTCATCCTGTGCGTGTATCATCAGAGGAAAGTGCCTACGCATCAGGTGATGACCACGACCATGGCACACAGTCCCTTCAAACTGCAGATCTTTGGCAGCTAACAAGGTAGGCAGGGAATCTTCAGGTGCATGGTGGTCTTTGTCCATCGCAACACAGTGCTCTGGAACACAGAGGATATGGCAGCTAGCCGTTGTGAAGCGTTTAGTAGCACTATTCTATGACAGTCAGCAACAAAGTGCCAGATCTCGAGGCAGCAACACAGTCCACAGCTTTCTCCTTTCCCTTGACTGAACACTTCTGGGGTGGATTGCAAGGGTCATAGATTGCTAGATTACCACTCCTGCAAATAATGAGTGCAATCTCTCAGTGACAGTGGGCTCTTCTCACCTGCGGCACGTATGCTGCGCACCGCACCACTGCCCCAGGGGCTGCAGGCCGGCCGTTGAGCAGCAGCTGCCCTGACAGCTGGCCCACCTTCTTACGCTGCGCAAGGATGTCCATCAGGCTGCTTTTGCCTGGTGGGCGCAATTCGGATTGGTGCCACATGTATCAAAACTCCATTTTGAAACTGTGCCAACTAAATGGCCTTTAGCAGGCTTGCTACTGAGACCAACTTCCATAAGGAGTTCTGAGGGTGCCTGCTTCTGCGCCCCAGCACACATCCATGCGCACGGCACGCGTGTGAACTTACAAACCAACGCACGGATACACCCACATGCACGCTCGTACTCCCCACACATATATACACAGCATTGAAAAGCAAGCACATATTACTGGAGGCAGTGTAAGAAAAGCGTGCTCAGCACAGCAACGAAACAGTCACAAAGCAAGCGTGCAGGTCCTGGAGAGGTGATTCTTTCTTGTAAGGCCGCCAGTGTATGCCTCAAGCATGGACCGAGACATGTAAATGATTGAGGCAAGGCGTCAGATTTCTTCAGACAAGAGCTCATTTTTTGAAGGCCAGGTGCAGATAAACAGGCCCAAAGGCGAATTGCAACAACACAGCCTGCCTGGCCTCAGCACAAGCATAGACACTAACCAAGGAATCATATGTGCATTTCTATGTGCACGTGAGCGCCTAACCCTCTGGGCTTCCTGTTTTAGTGGGGCAAACCACCTTGGCGGCGGGGAGCAGGGCAAAGTATTCGAAATGAGATTTGTTGTAATTTGGCGCCAAGCAGCATGCACAGCATTATTATGCCCTCACCCACTCCGCCGGGCCCCAGCAGTCAACGCGCCACCTTTTTAGTACGGTGTGCACAGACACAATGAGCACTCATCATGTCAAGCATAGGCCATACCCCACCTGCGTTGCTGGGTCCCAGCAGTGCCGCCTTTCAATATCAGCATGCACACATGCCATGAGCACAAACCAATTCACCAATCTAAGCAAATAAAGCAGGGGCCGCTCTCCACCTGCGCCACTGGGCCCCAGCAGCGCATGCATCTCGCCATGACGAGCAATGCCGGAGATGTCCGAGATCACGGCGCGCGGGCCATTTGGGGTCCTGGGGTGCGATCAGAGAAGTCTGAGATCAATGTAACCAGAGATGTCTGAGATCATTGCAACAAAAGAAATCTGAGATCACGGCGCGTGGGCCGTTCGGGGTCCAGGGTGCAATCATGGGAAGGAGAGCATGCTAGGGCCATACCTTGGCACACTTCGCACCCTGTTGAAGCAGCATGGCATCAGCACTGAATTTAGCACATCACCCTGGGTGCAAGCTTTGGATGCTTTGGTCCATGAAAGAGGCTGTGCAAATGTGAACCTGTCTGGTGTGTGCTCTCTGCTCCTGATATCCATCCTGGTGCAGACAGGCCATTGTTGCCTGAACAGTCTACACGCCGCGAGATTTGCCTTTGGGTCAACCACCGACAAACATACTCCCTCAATCCATGTTTTGCTAACTGCATGCTTGACGCTTAAACATCATAGAAGATGAGTACACACCTGAAGATGATTGAAGCATGGCAAGCTGTGCCTCCCTAGGTAGCCCGTCCTCCTGGTCCCCAAAGCTTACACAGGAGGAGCTGTTTAAAGAGCTCAGATGAGCCACTAGGCAGGACCTTATTACACTTAAATACGTCACAGCAGAGCACATTCACACAGGCCCCGTCGCAGAGGTCAAGCGGACCCCCCAGGCACCCACTTGTAAGAGCACCCCAGGCCACGCCACTCGAGGGTAACCATGGAGATGAAGCTTGCTGCCTTGTGGATGACACGCGCATCAGGGACCACAGCTGTCTCATTCTCTGGCTGCCCTTCTTCCTGCCAGTCCTCTGAGCTGAGGGCCCCATTGACCTCACGTACCGCCTCACCATATCCGTGCCCTACAACTGCGTCGCTGCGAAGCGGGGCTCCTGCATTTGTACATGCAAGTGCACACAAAATGATCTTTTTTGAGAAGCTGGCATGCAATGTGCTTGCCTCAATTGACAGTGTGCGGCGTCGTCCCTGGAAAAGTTGCTGCATCCGTGCAAAATCTACACTGCAGATCAGCCTCGTCCGACCTGGAGGGCAGCACGTGTGCAGACCTGCCCTTCCTGTATCTTGACCTTGAGTACTGCTGCTGTCCATGACCAAAACCAGGTCCCCAGTGTCTGGGCCGCCAGCAGGATCCTTCCTTGCTGCAGGTGCACCCGGGCTCAGGCGCGGACCATGCTCAAGCTCCTGCGATGTTGCCCGAGAGTGTGGGCTGTGCCCCTCTTGGGACGCCCCCACAATGCTGCCCGGAGTGCATGTGCGTAGCACAGAAGATTGGGTGCTGTATTGTGGGGGTTTGTCCATGCTGGCGTTGAACTTGAGTACGCAGCGACAGCTGTGGCAGCAAGCCCTGAGGGTCAGGCCCATTGCGCTGCTGAGGATGGCGCGTTTGATCTTGGCTAGCAGGCCCGGGTTGGTCAAGAACAGGAGCTGCAGCAGCCATGAGGCCGCAAATATGTGGGCTAGCACACACACCGTCACCCCTGTGCAACATGCAGGACAGAGCGGTCAGGTGATCTGGCAGTGCACACTGGACCTGTGTGCAATATGCCGGCACCTATAGCTGCATGCCTGAGCTTAGATTTGTGAGCTGGATTAGACAGCATGATGCGATCAAGTTCAAGCTGCCTGGGCCGGGGGCACGCACAGAGTGGATAATTTACGGTGTTGTCCGTGCCCTGGATGACATGTGGGTCACTCATGGGGCTTCAGTCTGGGCCAACAGAAACCGAAACTTATGATCAAAAAGGTGGTATAGCTTCAGTCAAGGAGCGGGATAGGTCATGGCGCCAACGGGAATCGATGCAAGCTATTTCATCCCGGGCATGGTCCTCGGCGAGGACGGCAGCTTTAATCAAAGTATGCTGCAATATGTTGCTGTAATGACTGCAGAACCCGATACATCGACATCATTTGACAGGTCGTCTGTCGCGTCAATGGCCGTTCGCCGTCCTCGCATCAAAATCCATGGTAAAAATAATCCATGGTGAAAAATAAATTACGTAGCACTCAAATTTTAAATTTGTTGCATGGAATCATGGCTGCGCGTGCTTCGAGCAAGAGTCTGCACCTGGACTCACAACAATACCTCCCCTGCTTTTTACTTGTGCAATGCTATTGACGTACAAGATGAGCAGCATGTCTTTTCCCTCTGCAACCATACACAAGTGGTCTCTCTCAACAGGACTAAACGTCTCTGTTTCTCCCCAGAGGTGTCCACAATGTGTCTGCTTTTCTGAGAGTCAGAACAACAATAAGCTATAATTTTCCTTCATGCACATTCGGCTTTCGCTGAAGTTTCTCCTTGACTGAAACGTTCAGTGAAAGCCTTTTTTGTAAACCTTTGTAAGGTTATCTGCGGATTCAGTGGTGCCACAAATTGTTTGCTACTCACAGATCTGTTCTAGAACTTATGTTGAACTTTCCACGTGCAGCCTTGCAGTCACACTTATTCAACGGATGGCTTATTCTTTAAAACCCTTCTAAATTGTAACTTGTAACTTTCTACCGTCTCTTTGAGAGACGGCATGTGCCATTTCATTTCAGACCACATGCTATGGCTGGCGATGGCCACTGTGATGACGGACTCCATTTCAGAAATGGCAACTGTGACAAGTCACTTGTCACATGTGTACCTGTGCTACTGTTCAAAATGAGGTGCATGTTGTTTTTCACTGTCAAGACTTGCTTGTGCGCTCTCTCAGGAGAAAGTGCTCGTTCCTTTTCTTCCCTTTCTGCCAATCCTTTTCTATGGAGGCCCCTTATATTTTACATGCCTTCAAGGCTGTCTTTGATTTTCTTTCTCAAGAAGCTGGGAACATCATGATGATACCTGTGATAAGTGTGGCTTGCAGGCAATCCAAGATGAAAAGCACACTCTTTTTCTGTGCCCTTGCATGCAAATGTGTTCGTTGAGGCTTCAATTTGCAGACTTGTTTCACGATTTACCACTGGCACACAAAATTACTGTCAATCAGACTGGAGCTTTTTATTTCTCCAAGCTTGTTCTGAAGATGTCTTCAATTTTTTCCAGAAACAAACTAATGATTCCTATCATTTTATTTCAGAGCTTATGGATGTTTTGATGGCTGGTGTTCACCAGCAACCTGATCAGTCAAACTACCTGGTTGGAAGGTCAAACTAAAACGTGTAAACTTTCTCAACGGCACAACAAAGTCTGCCATTTCATTTTTGACGTTATGGACTTTTTGCTGGCGAAGACCAGCAACCAATCAGCCTAGCGACCTGGCTGGCGGTTAACCCTACCTTGTAACCTTGTATGGCTGGTGATGACGTACAATCAACCTGGTGTCCAGGTTGGCAGTTGAGCCACAACCTTGTCAAATTCAATTTGGGAGGTGACTAAGTTAGTCACCTCTAGCAGATAATTGTGGACTTATTGTGAAACTGCTTAAAATTCTTAGGCCTCCTCCCATGTGTGGCAAGAATGATTGGCTCATAACCTAAAGGGTCAGGGGGCATTCGGGATGGTGCATCAGCTGTAATATTAATTGATACATGCCGCCTTCGTGAGAGGGCAGCAGAAATCCAATGATAATCCACGACCAGTAAAGAACAAGGGCTTACTGTGTCTCCTTCCTCACGCGCAAAAAATAACACCAGATTGCTCGGTGCAGAGCAAAGTAGGCTAACTAGGCAGAAGTGAGAGTAGCACTCACAGCGCTGGCTGCAATCAGCCGTCTAACGCAACAGCCCAAAATTACAGCATACTTATGTACAACAGGGAGAGGACCAAGGAGGGGGCCAGTAGGGTGCAATCACCCTGAGCCTTGCTGGAGGTATGCCAGCCGGCCAGCAAGGCAGATGGGCTTGCCCTCAGTCTATTTCAAGGAGGTAGGTGCAAGACACGAGGCCCAGTCAAGAGTGTTTTCCATCCTCAGGCTGGCAAGCAGGGGAGTTGTCCACTTTGCCCTACCACTTCCTGGCTGCAGCAGGCCCAAGAGTCTTGGACATGAGCTCCTCCTCTTTCAGGTGCTCCTTGAAGCGGCCTAACTTGGACTTGAGGTCCATGATCTTCTCCATTTTTTGATTCAGGATCGTCTCTAGCTTCTCCACATACCTGGCAGTGCATGAGTGGCGCCGTGCCAGGAGGCAGCTGAGTCAATACACAGCGTCAGCTTGAGCAAGGAGGTTCAGATCCGCTCATCCCTTTAAATGAGTGTGCATGTGCACATGCATGCGTGTGATCCCAGCGGCACCCACATGCCTGACTGTTCACTCATGTGATGCAAGCATGAGGCGGGGAGTTTCAGTCTGTATTGCACGCAACTCACTTGTCAATCATGCTCCCTGGTTGGTCCACCTCAGTGAGCAGTGCCATTTCACGGCGCACCACGTCCATGGTCTCCTCAATCTGCGCAGCAAGCACGCGAGCATCTGGTGTCAAAATATACCAGGCAGAAGGTGTGCCAGTTTTTAGGCCATGGCCAGTGTCTTAACCAGCATATTATTGTTTGCAATACTGGTAGGCAACTGGCCTAAAGCATGAGTCCTGGACCAAGCAGCTGCACAGGGCCTAAACCAGGCCCCCAACAACAGGAAGCTCCAGGCAAAACTCATGGCAGTCATGCTTCCACACACAAACTCCCTACTCCCATAACCACCACCTTGTAGCCAACTGTAGCCACCCTCAGATAAGGGGGCAGGCAGATGATACAGCCTCTCATCATGGGCAACCCCTGCCCGCTCCTCAGATGTGAAGCAGGGCACCCCCCCACCCCCTGCTGCATATTACCAGGAGCCCAAGTTGCACACCTCAAGACACGCACACCCCAGGTGCCCCGGCACCTGGCGAATCCAGCCACATGAGCAGCAAGGCCTACCCGATCATTGCGCGGACGTGGCAGCACCACCATGACGCATCAGGCTGCACGGCTGTCTTGCAAGCTCAGCACACCCATGGGCAGCCTCTGGGCCAGCGCACACTAGCCGCACCCACCTGCATCCGATGTGCCGTGATGAGCTGCTCCTCCTCCTCCAGGATGGTATCCATGAGATCTTCGTGCCTGCTCATCTCCTCATCGTCATCGTACTCCAGGTCGCCCGCAATAGGCATGGCGTTAACCTTGGGGTGGTTGTCTTGCTGCAGTGGCACAGGCAGGCTGATGCATGTCTTGGTCTGTGCCTGGCACAGCGGCAGCCTGTGCAGAGGCGACGGTGCTCAGATGCTGCCTGCCTGCCTGTTGCCCAGCAGCTGCCTGCTTCATTGTAACGGCGTGCCAGGATGGCATATGAGTCTTGGTCTGTGCCTGGCACAGCGGCAGCCTGTGCGGAGGCGGCAGTGCTCAGACGCTGCCTGCCTGCCTGTTGCCCAGCAGCTGCCTGCTTCATTGTAACAGCGTGCCGGGCTGGCATGGCTACTGCTACCCAGCAACATCCCATGCATGCAAGCACACCCACATCCACACTAGTCCCTGCCAACTTTCCGGTCAAAACCCCCGTCTAACATCCCAACGCACTTGAGGAGCTGGGTCAAATGGAGGCGTGGGCGGCCGTACACGGTTGAGCTTCACATCTTTCAGGGGCGAGCGGTCCCGGGCCATTGCCATGGCCCCATCTGGCTGGTGGGCACGCTCCACGGCAGCATGGTATGCAGGATTATTGCCGGGGGTCACGCCGCCAGGCGTGCGCTCAGCCTTGTCCTTGCGCAACTCTGCAGAGGGTGGGGCAAGTGCCCAGCTCAGCACACGGCCTGCCCGGTTTTTGACACCTGCTTTGCTGGCTGCTGCCTTGCTGCCTGAAAGTTGACGGCTGGTATGGTCCCCAGGCAGGCAGCAAGCACACATGCCTACAAATAGCAACGGGCAGCACCCTGGGACCCATCCAGCAGATGAGCAGGGTTGTTGTGCACTCGAGGGACCTGGGCTGTCCGTGGGGGATGCACAACAAGAGCAACAGGGCGCACCTTTTACGCGGTCTGCGTACCGCAGCGTGTTGAGCGTGTGCTCTACGCTTACGCTGGAGGGCGAGATGTTGGCAATCATGACAGTGCGAGCCTGAGAGCACATGCGAGCGAGGAGGTTGCAGCAAGTGTTGATCCGCACAGGGGTTAGTCCCAGCTAGGCGGCGTGCACTTCGTACACGCGACTCACCATGACTAGCCAGATGAAGGAAAGCTTGAAGCAACACTGAGGTTGAGTGCTTGAGAGCAGGGTAGCACCAAGCTGTTTACAGGGCCTTCAAGATCAGCTGCTTGCAGGTGCACTAGGGCGCCTGCCTGAGTAGAAGCGTGCCAGCATGAGCAAGGCAAAGCTGCCTTTGTTCATATCCTTCCCCCACCCCACCTGGTCTCCCAAGAAGCTGTCCCGCAGCACTGCGGTTAGCTTGGAGCCCCGGAACGGCACGTGCCGGGCGTCTGAGTCCAGCGCGCGGATGCACTCTTTCAAGGCCAGCAGTGATTTGTTGATTTCAGCGCCTTCCAGCCGCGTTTGGCGGTTGTTATCGGATGTATCGGCGCCTCGTTCACTGCCTGCAGCCCCAGTTGAGCAGCGCCTTGTTTAAAAGAGCTGACAGACATCCCAGCTTTGCTAAACAGCTGTGTTTGGCAATCATGCAATAGCAACCCCAAAGCAGGCAGCTCAGCGGGTCACGCCACAGGTTGGGACATCCGCCTGTGTTAGGCATTGATACAGCAGCAGAAACACATCCGGCAGCACTCACAACGACAGGCACTGCGCTGCATTCATTCAGCGGGGGATCCCATGCAGCAGCGTCGCCTTGCTGGTCCTCACCACACATGCCAATGCTCCCGGGCCCGACAGAATTACACCAGGTCGTGGGGATATCTAGGAGGAGTCTCTTGACAAAATTTCTGGCCTTCCCAAACAATAGACAGGTTGCGATGCGCTGGCAACCACTGAACAAGTCGCTGCTTGCAGCACCTGACGTGCCCTGGCGCATCCACGCCTCTCATCTCACCTGCCAAGTCGATGAAAGACAGCTTGCCCACAAGCTTGTCATTCCCAGACTTGAGAGCAAATTGCATGATGGAATGGCTGCGTGAAGAGTCAGAATTCATGGCTGTGGAGCCAACACTCCGCTGCTGGTTGGCGCTCTCGATCAGCTGCTTCACAATGCCAACGTCCTCAACGTTGTACTCTTTTAAGCCTACCACACACACCTGCAAAGAAAGGGCACAAGCAAAATGGGCATTCCTTTTGCATGCGTTGGACACAAAAGTTGTTGGACTATGCAGGGGTTGCTCAAAGCTAAGCTGCTCAGTCCTCCTTCTTCTGTAGGGTCACTCCATGTTCCTACTTGGCATGCAGCAGCAGCATAAGCCCCAGAAGGAACATTTTAGTGGCGACGCGTCGCATTTTAAGCACTTTGCGTCGCATTTTGGTGCTACACAGCGACGCTCGGCAGGGCGTCGCTGACCACCCTGTGTAGCCAAGTGGCGCCGGATAAAATTGCTGGGGACTACCCCGCATAGCCAAAATTTTATACGTTATTTTACCCGGGATGGTGAAAGTGAGGAAGATAAGTGATTTCCCAAACTGGGGACAGCCCCCTCCCAACTCTAGGGACCCGGCAGCATCAGCTACAGAAAGGGCAACAGCTCCAGCAGCACCAGCAGGTGCAGCAGCAGCAACTTCAAGTCCTCAGTCCCATGCAAGCATGCCGCCCCATGCAAGCGTGCAGTCCCAAGGCACAGAGACAGCAGCAGGAGCAGCAGCAAGCCC
>LKMJ01002624.1_pt1 | contig 16578 bp, 14 predicted proteins | sample 643391 | NCBI WGS metagenome assembly LKMJ01 (sample SAMN04112250, study PRJNA286221) | soda lake metagenome | biome: soda lake; feature: Kulunda Steppe; material: water; isolation source: sample PL-Br10 brine of Picturesque Lake | place: Russia: Kulunda steppe | collected 2010-07
ACGTGGACGTTCACCTCCTCTAAGTGGTGGACGCTGCCGATGGTGTAGTCGAAGCCGGCCTCATCGAGAAACGCCGCGATTTCGTCGGTGTCGCGGGAGTCGTAGTCCATCTCGACGGCGTCGTAAATCCCGATATCGAACCGCTCGCGCATGTCCTCGATCGCCTCGCGACGGCGTTCGTACGTCACGTCGAGGTTGAACCCGAGCGCCTTTTTGGTGCTCGCCTGCCGTTCGCGCGAGGAGACGTTGCAGTGGTCGGAGACGCCGAACGCGTCGAGGTCAGCCGCTTGGGCGGCCCGACACATCGACCATAAAAAGCGGCCGTCGGAGTACGTCGAGTGAGTGTGGTAGTCGGCGCGCACGACTCGAAGGAGACGGTGAGGTCACTTTAACCCGCTGGCGACCGTACGACGAGTATGCGCGTCGTCTCACTGCTCCCGTCGGCGACCGAAATCGTGTACGCCCTGGGCGTCGAACCCGTCGCGACGTCGCACGAGTGCGACTATCCGCCGCGTGCGGCCGAGTTGCCGAGCGTCGTCACCTCGCGAATCGATGCCACCGCGTCGAGCGCCGAGATCGACCGACAGGTGCTCGACGCCGAGGCGTCCGGCGGCGTCTACCGCATCGACCGCGACGTGCTGGCCGACGCCGACCCGGACGTCGTTATCTCACAGGGGCTCTGTGAGGTGTGTGCGGTCGACACCGTCGTCGTCGAGGCCGCTATCGACGAGCTCGGCTTGGACTGCGAACTCGTGACGACCGACCCGCACAGCCTCGACGACATCCTCGCGGACATCGAGCGGATCGGTGCGGCGCTTGGACGGGAACGCGAAGCCGCGGGCGTCGTCTCGGGGTTACGGTCACGGGTCGACCGCGTCGCTGCAGTCGCAGACGAGGCGGACGACCGTCCCGAGACGGCGGTGCTCGACTGGCTCGACCCTGTGATGGTCGCGGGCCACTGGGTGCCCGAACTCGTCGAACTCGCCGGCGGACGGTACGGGCTCGCGGAGGTTCGCGACGCTTCGACGCCGCGCGAATGGGCCGAAATCCGCGAGTACGACCCCGACGTGCTCGTCGCCGCGCCGTGCGGGTTCGAACTCGACCAGACGTTCGAAAACCTCGCAGACCTCGCCGGGCGTGACGGCTTCGACGACCTTCGGGCGGCTCGATCCGGCCGTGCGTACGCGATGGACGGCCACCACCTCGTGAACCGACCGGGACCGCGCGTCGTCGACACGCTGGAGGTCCTCGCCGGGCTGTTGCACCCGGAGCTGTTCGAGACACCCGACGAGTCGCTCGCTCGAGCGCTCGTCGGCGCACCCGCCTGACGATGGAAACGAGAACGAGACTCGAACTCCCGACACTGCTTCGAGACGAGATTGCCGAGCACGCCCGCGAGGGCGTACCCGAGGAGGTCGTCGGCGTGCTGGCCGGCGAGCGCGGTGACGAACTATCGACCGTCGAGCGGCTGTACCGGGCCGAGAACGTGGCCGAGACGCCCGAGATACGATACGAGATAGCCCCGGAAGAAGAACTCGAGCTGCTCGAACGAATCGACACCGACGGCCACGACGTCGTCGGCTTCTATCACTCACACCCGCGCGGCCCGCTCGCGCCGAGCGAAACCGACGAGCGGTTGGCGGCGTGGCCTGGCTACTCGTACGTCATCGTCTCGCTCGCGGGCGATGAGCCGGCGCTGGGAAGCTGGCGGTGGACGGGCGAGCGGTTCGGGCGCGAAGCCGTGACGGTCGTCGGGTGATCGTCGACGACGACGCGTACATCCGAACGTTCAAAAAGGATGCCGAGCGCAGATGGTAACGATGCCGTCAGATGACGCCGCACAGTTCGCGTTCGACATCGAGACGGTTAGCCCCGGTGTCGCAGCCGACGAGTATCCCGACTTCGAGGATTCGAGCCAGTTCGAGCTTCTCGCGTCGTGCGTCGCCTATCGGGAATCGCCGGACGCGGAGCCGGAGACGGCGGTGTTCTTTCGCAGCGGGTGGGGATCGGCGGCCGAACTCGACGTCATCGAGCGGACGCTCGCGTGGTTCGAGGCTCGCGACGCTGACGCGATTATTACCTACAACGGCGACCGGTTCGACCTTCGACATCTCCGCGGTCGAGCGGTTCTGGCGAGCGAGGCACTCGGTGCTCGCAGTGGGCTCGTCGACCGGGTCGACGCGTTCTTCGGATCGAACGTGAGCATCGACCTGCAGCCGGAGGCGTGGGAGGCGTGGGGCGAGTACACCTCGCTCGAGGCGGCGTGCGAAGCGGCGGGTATCGACGTGTCCTCCACGCGGCTCGACGCGTACGACCTGTCCGCGATAAACCTCGACGAACAGCGACGCGCCCGTGACGTCGGAACGGAGCACGTCCTCGGCGCGGACGTGCCGGTGCTCGGTGAGTGGTTTCTCGACCTCGCGGACGCAGGCGCGACGGACACGCTGTCGTTTCGCGAACTCCGGCGACTCTTCGAACACTACGCGTTGAACGACGTCCGGCCCCTGTTCGCGCTCGCCGACCGCCGGCCGTTCGTCGAGTGAGCACTCAGATCGCACACGTCTCGGCGTACTCGACGTCCGCTATCGAGTCGACCCGGTCGTCGCCGTCGCCGCACACCGGACAGCCGGGTCGGGGTTCGACGCGGATCTCGTCGAACGTCATGTCGGCGGCGTCGTAGAAGATCATCCGGCCGTCGAGCGTCTCGCCGTAGTCGAGAAGTAGTTTGACGACCTCGGTCGCCTGGATACAGCCGACGGTGCCGGGGAGGACGCCGAGGACACCCGCGGTCGCGCAGTCGGGGACGGTGCCGGCGGGCGGTGCTTCGGGAAACAGACACCGATAACAGGGGCTATCGCCCGAGAACGTCGTTATCTGGCCTTCGAATCGAAGTATCGCGCCGTGGCTGAACGGAACGCCCGCGAGCGTGCAGGCGTCGTTGACGAGATACCGGGTCGCGAAGTTGTCGGAGCCGTCGACGACGACGTCGTACTCGTCGAGCAGCGACTCGATGTTGTCCTTCGTAACGCGCGTCTCGTGGGGCTCGACGAGAACGTCGGGGTTCTGTCGCTCGACGAACTCGCGAGCGGAGTCGACCTTCGGCCGGCCGACGTCGGCGTCGCCGTGAATCACCTGTCGCTGGAGGTTCGAGCGCTCGACGACGTCGTCGTCGGCGATGCCGAGCGTACCGACGCCGGCGGCGGCGAGATACTGGATAATCGGCGAACCGAGGCCGCCAGCCCCGATACAGAGGACGCGCGCGTCGAGAAGCTTCGCTTGCCCCTCTGGGCCCACGTCGTCCATGATGATGTGTCGCGAGTAGCGGTCGAGCTGTTCGGCGTCGAGCGAGAGGTCGGTCATACCGGCCATTGGTGACGAACCGTTCTAACGGTTGCCCCGTCCGCTCCCCTCGTCGGCGCGAGGTACCCGCTCACGTGGCAAGGGAAATCGAACTCACCGACGTTCCATCGTGACGTACAGCGCCACCAGCCCGGCGAGATAGAGAACGAATCCGCCGAGAAACGCCCATGTAACGGGGCTCGCGGTGTCGAAGTCGCCCCACGCTCGAACGGCTCCGAGCATCAACAGACCGAAGCCGAGTAACTGTGTCTGGACGGGGAGTCGAACGGCGCTCCAGCGGGAATCGAGGGCGATAGCGAGATTCACAACGCCGAACAGCGCGAACCATCCCAACAGGATCCGTGACGTGAGCGGCGAGACGTTCCACGGCCAGTAGTTGATGAGGATTTCCGGAACGAAAAACAGGATGAACGCCGTCGCGGTAATCGCGACTCCGCTTATCCCGCCCACCCACCGCACGACGTCGGGTATCTGAACCGTTCCGGTCGGTTCGCGGGGGTCGGTTCGTCGGTTGAAAACCCAGAGCACGGGAACGAGGATCGGTGCGGCTGCGTAGAGAAACACCCAGATAGCGAACGTCACGTGGTCGTGGTTGAAGTTCTCCCAGTGAAGTATCGTCGCGGCGGCCATAAACCAGGTGAACACCGCGATACCGGGGAAGACCAGCGCGACTCGGTGCCAGCTGTCGAGGGTGGCGACGCGATAAAAGAAGTACGCGCCAGTTCCGTAGCCGGCGCCCATCAGTATCGGCGTCATGTCGGGACGGATAGTCCACGCGAAGAGCTCGGTCGTTCGGTCGGGGAAGACATAGAGAATGACGGCGGCGACCACCAACGCCGGGACGAGAAGGCGACCGACCCACCGAGTGGCCGGCAGGATGCGGTCGTCTTCGATCCGGTAGCGAGAACCGGTTCCGAACGCGCTGGCCAGCCGCATCATTCGAACCCCTCCCGAGCGAAACGAGGACGTGCGGTGGCGTTGGATAACGAATCGGGTGGGATGACGACGTCGGACGGTGGGTTCATTGGATTCACGCTCCGTTTTAACAGAGATATTTGCCGGTGAATTCGTATGACATATGCCATCATAACACTATCGGTGTGTGAAATAAAACGGGAACAACGGCACGACGACGTGAACAGCACCGAACTCGACGCACCAGAAGCCGCACCCAATAAGCGGTTCACTTCGGCTGTTCGACCCGTTCCGTCCAGTAGGCGGTGTCGAGATACCTCGGATACGTCGCCCGGTAGCCGAGCCGTCTCGCGACCGGGGCGACGGTCGCGGCGAGGAGCCGTTGTACGGGCCGTGGTGGCGAGGTGAACACGGTGTCGTCGGCGAGTTCGGCGGCCATCACCATCGCTTGGAGGAATCTCGGCGTCCCGTTCTCGGTGAGCTCTCCGTCGTGAGCCAGCCCCGAAAGCGTCGCGATTACATCGCGTAACTCGCCAGCGGGCCGCGTCTCGACGACACACGAGGCGATATCGTCGACGTCGTTGCGAAACGTGTGCGGGGTTCCGGGCTGGACGGTGACGTGGTCGCCGGCGTCGAGCGTTCGTCGTCGGCCATCGATGACGAACACGAACGAGCCTTCGAGCACCTCGAACCGCTCCTCGTAGCTCGGGTGAACGTGTTCGGGTGGGCCGTGGTTGCCGGCCGCATAGAGGGCGAGGCCACGCTCGTACTCGCCACCGGTTTCGTCGCCGACGACGAGCGTTGTCACCCACTCTCCGACGATGGGGTTCGAGATGACGGGGCTCGTCCGTCGGGCGAGGGTCGCGGCGGTGGAACCGTCGGTGTCGACGGTCACCCCCTTTCCGACCGGCGTGCCGTCGACGAGCCGCCGGCCGAACGTCATCCGTCTCATGCGCCCGAGTTCAGTCGCGCTCGTTCCCACTCGAGGTACTCTCGGAGTCCATCCTCGAGCGGTCGATGCGTCAGTCCGAGTTCCGTCTTCGCTTTGGAGTTGTCCGCGAGCCACGTCGTCCCACTGATTCGAGACAGCGTCTCCGGGTGGATCGCCTTCGGTGGCGTAACGACGCGGTCGAGTCGACCGGTCGCGCGAGCGAGCGTCCGAACCCACCGCGGTGAAATCGAGCGGGGTGCCGAAATACCCGTGATCTGTTCGGCGAGGTCGAACACGTCGACGAACGTCCGTGGCTCGCCCGCGATGATGTACGTCTTTCCCGGCTCACCGCACTGCATCGCGAGCCGGTGGGCCCGCGCGCAGTCGGCGACGTAATCCCAGCAGGCGGCGGTCTCACGGGTAACGAACGGCAATCGTCCACGGAGGTACCGCCGCCACATCTCGCGGAGGTCGCTCTCGTCGCCAGCGCCGGAGACCGGGGTTCCGTACACCGCACCCGGCATGACGACGACGAGCGGGACGCCATCGCGCATCATCGGCTCGGCGACGTTGTAGTGTGCTCGCCACTTCGTTCGATCGTACACCGACAGGTGCGAGCCGTCGTGCCGATACGACTCGTCGACGGTCTCACCGCAGGTGTCGGAAAACACCGCGACAGAGCTCGTGTACACCGCCTTCTCGACGCCGAGTTCGTCGACGAGTTCGAGGACGTTTCGCGTCCCGTCGACGTTGGCGCGTTCGGCTGTCTCGGAGTCACCGCTGCCGATTCGATACCAGGCGGCGAGGTGAAACACTCCGTCGGCCCCAGCCATTCCCTCGCGCATACTCCGCTTGTCGGTGACGTCACCCTCGACGGTCTCGACACCATCCGGGAGGTGTCTCGCTTTCGACGGCGACCGGACGAGCGCGACGACGTCGTGGTCGCGGTCGGTCAGCTGGTGGACGAGATGGCAGCCGACGAATCCGGTTCCGCCCGTGACGAAGTATCTCATCGTCGTTCACGCCCGCTTCGTGACCCGCAGCTCGACGTCTTCGGCGGGAGTGAGCGTTGCTCCCATGCGGAGCGCCGGTTCGGCGTCGCTTTCCAGGTCGAAACGGGCCGATTGGGCGACGGTCGCGAGCGCGAGCGTCAGAAACATCGTCGCAAAACGCATGCCGACGCAGTGGCGTGGGCCGCCACCGAACGGGAAGTACGCGTACTCCGGGAGCGTTTCGTCCAGTTCGTCGGTCCACCGCTCCGGTCTGAACTCCTGGGGGTCGTCCCACCACCGTTCGTCCGAGTGAACGACGAACTGTGGGAGCGCGAGCTTCGTCCCCTCGGGGATTAGATAGTCGGCGACTGTCACGTCCTCGCGGGCCGTCCGGAACAGCACGTACACGGGCGGGTAGTACCGCATCGTCTCACGGAGCACCGTTCCCGTGTATTCGAGCGCGGGAATGTCCTCGAACGTGGGACGGCGGTCGCCGCACACGGCGGCGAGCTCGGCTTCGAGCGTTCGGCGAACCTCGTCGTGTTTCGCCAGCGAGTGAAACGCGTAGGTCAACACGAGCGCCGACGTCTCGTGGCCGGCGAACAGGAACGTTACGAGCTGGTCGCGAAGCTCCTTGTCGGAAAGCGAGGCGTCGCCGTCCGCGGTCGCATCCGCCTGCCGAAGCAGCGTCGAGAGGAGGTCTTCGCGAGGGGTGTCATCCCGTCGACGCTCCTCAATGAGATCAGCCACCATCGAATCGAACCGTGCCATTCGCCGTTTGAACGCGCGGTTTCTGGGCGTCGGAACCCACCCCGGAAGCACGGCCGAGACGCTCCGTGTATCGACCCGGTCGGCGAGCGCTTCCGCCGCCGCAGTCACGACGTCTCGACGGTCGTCGAGGTCGACGTCGAACAGCGTCGTCGTGAGTATTTCGAGGGTGAGATCCGAGAAGGCGTGGTTGGCGACGACCGTCTCGCTGTCGTCCCACTCGTCGACCATGGCGGCGGTTTCGGCGACGACCGTCTCCGAGAACGGTGCGATGTTCGCGGGCGAGAACGCCGGTTGAATGAGCTGTCGTTGGCGGCGCCACTGCTCGCCTTGCGAGAAGAACAGCCCTTCGCTGATGAAATCGAACCCGAGCTCCTCGAAGTTGTACCGCTCGAAACGGTGTGAATCGCTGACGAGTACGCGCTCGACGGCGTCGGGGTGAAGCAACGCCGTCCAGGTAGTTCCGGCGATCCGATAGCGGACGACGTCGCCGTACGACGGGAGCGCCTCGTAGAACGCGAACGGGTCGCGGAGGAACTGGAAGGTGTTACCGAGTATCGGCCATCCGTCGGGGCCGGGCGGCGTTTTTGCGCCGTTTCGCGACGATGGTCGTGTACGTTCGCCGTCGCGGTCGGCACCCGAGCCCGACGATGCGACGTAGGCCCGCGTCCGCCGCTTGCCGTCCGCGATGAACCGCAGCGTGTCGACGGGGCCGTCGTTTCGGAGCGTCGAACTGCTCGCGGGGACGAAACGGGGTGATCCGTCTCCGACGCTGAACCGCCCACGGACGAGCCGCTGGCCCAGATAGATGCTGGCGTCGTCGTGCCAGTGAAACAGCAGACAGGCCGGTTGGCCGTCGTCGAGCGCTACCGACGGTGTCGGTTCGACGAGGGCGGCCCCCTCGCGGAGTCGAACCGTCGTAATCGGTTGCAGTATCGGATAGCCGTCGGCACCGACGACGGCGAGAACGGCTCGTTCGTACCGCTCGGCTTCCGCACGCTCCATCCCTGCGTCGGGCCACGGTGGAATCGCCGGCAGTTGGGAGGTGTCCGCGAGGCGTGTTATTGACGCCGGGACGATTTCGATGACGACTCGGCGGTCGAGCCAGCCGACGAGCGCGTTTCCGAGCCGTGAGTCGACGAACTCGTACTTTTCGACGTTTGCCGCGCGTTTCGGCGACGGCGGTTCGAGCGCGTTCAACTCGCGGACGTACGGAGCGTTCGCGTCGACGTCGTCGTGAACCGTCGCGTCACCGGTGACGAGGAACTCGCCGGTCGCGTCGTGAAGGAGCAACGAGACGTGCGGGTCACGCTCGACGGATCGAACCTTGCCGGCGTAGGCGACCGGCGAACTGACGATGATGGTCTCGCGCGCGTCGTCGTAGAACGGGGTGAGCGGAAACGCCGCCGGTTTTCCGTCGCGGCAGGTGGCGAACTCGGCGCTCATCGAGCCGCGAATGAGGCCACGAAGGGTCTCGTGTTGCCTCCGCGAGAGGAGCGAATCCGGGCGAGTCGGTGGACTAGTGGGGTTATCAGTTGACATGGTTCACACCTCGATTATTAGTGTTTCCGGGCCGTAAACTGGCGTCTCGAGTGTAGCACGTCTGTCGCCATCCGTCATAAATATTTGTACGATTTTCGAAGAGGAGGGAGTTTACCGATCGCTCACTAAGGCAGCCGTTCAGATCGGATTCGAGTTTGGTTTGGATGGTTTTGCCAGAATCCCTTTTGAAGGGTGTTACAGAGTCCGAGACACGCAGCCATGACAGAACAACGAGTGAACGACGAGGACGGAAACGACTTCTCGCGACGGACGTTCATGAAAGCGTCCGGCGCGGTGGCCGGTGCCGGACTGCTCGGAACCGGTGCGGCGAACAGCGCGATAGCGGGGTCGGGAGCGCTCGCTCCCGACGATCTGCTGAAGTACATGAACCCACGGGTGCAGGAAGCGATGCAGGCGTGGGAGCGCGGCTACCGGGGCCGCGCCGACCGGTCGGTCGGGCTGACCGACTCCGGCGCGGACGCTCGCCATCCCGCCATCGGGCCGTGGAACGGCGTTCAGTTCGAAACGACGAGCGACGGCTTCGAGTACACGACGTTTACCGGCGAGCGCGCCGAGCAGGAGCTTCCGGACTTCGACGACGCCGAGACGGTCGCCGAGACGTCGTGGGAGGACGCAAACGTCGGTGCGGGAGCCGTCGGACTCATTAACACGCACGGGACGGAGGACGACGAGGACGAACCGCTCGAACTCGACGACGACGTGGACGTCGGCGTGAGCCGGCTCGTCGCGACGCTCAGCTGGGATCCCGGCAACCCCGAGGGCGAAGAGCCGATGGAGGCCGAACTCAGCGTGCTCGAAGACGGAAGCGAGATCGCGACGACGGGTGGCGGTCTGGAGGTCAACGAGGAGAGCGAGAAGACGGTCATCGTCGACGACGTCGACGCGAACGCCGCGTACGCGGCCGAAGTCACCGTCTGGCGTGGCGTCGCCAGCTACGAGGTGACGTACGAGGTCGAAGAGGCTCAAAGCACGACGACACGCGAGGAGTTCGTCAGTGGCGACGAAATCGATGCGGACGACGTGACGGCGATGATGCCCGGTGCGGACGACCTGCCGGAACTCGTCGGCTGGAACGTCGCCGACACCTCGTGGGTCGACACCGAACAACCCCGCGACGAGAACAGCCACGGCACGCACGTCTCGGGAATCATGACCGACTCGGGTCGAGCGTCGGCGGTCGACCTCGATCGAACGACGGTCGACGATTCGCAGACGATACTGCTGCCCGGACAGACGCGGAGCTACACCGTCGAGGCCGAATCCGGAACGGGTGTGTTCGGGTCGACGTACGGAACGGGCGTCGAAATCGTTATTGAGGGGCCCGACGGCCGGCAGCTGGCACGGTCGGGCGGGGCGAGCGGAACTAGCGAGCAGCGACTCGCGAACAACATGGCACAGACGCCGACGGTGCACGACTCGGGGAGCGCCGAGTACGAAGTCATCGTGCGTGGTATCGAAGGCGAGGCACTGCCCGGACAGATAGAGGGTGCTGCGGCGGGGGCGTTCCTCCACCACGAAGAGACTGCGGGCGACGTCGTCGATTCCGACGAGATGGCCGACGGACTCGGCGGGAACCTCTCGTTTCACTCGGGCAGTGCGCCCGGATCGAGCCTCGTCGCGACCGTCGGGCTCGGCGGGGCGCTCGAAGCCATCGCAGGCAACTCCGACGACGACCTCGAACTCGCCGAGGAGTACGCAGAGACGTTCGGCGTGCGCGCGGTGAACATGTCGTGGGGGTTCATCGGCGGCGCGCCGCTGGGGACGGTCGCCGGTATCGGCGACGACGGGACGTTGCCGGCGCTTCGCAACCTGGCGAACGCCGGCGTGTTGCCCGTCGGGTCGGCTGGCAACGACGCGACGCCGGCGGGCGGCAACGCGCCGCCGAACGCGGCCAACGAGACGATTTCGACGGTTGCGACCGACGACCTCGACGGTATCGCGTCGTACTCCGACGGCGGTCTCGCGGCCGTCGACGACGAGACGGGCGAGCCGTACACGAAACCCGACGTCACCGCTCCTGGCGGCGAGTTGACCGGACTCGATATCGCGGCGATGCCGGGCAACGACGTCGACAGCGGCGACGACGAGTTCGGCGACGAGTTCGGTGACGTCCGCATCTACGCCGGCAAGGGTGGCACCTCGATGGCTGCACCATCCGTTACCGGCCTCGCCGCGCTCGTCGCGGAAGCGATGGAGGAGAACTTCGAGCGAGCCAACGGGGGCGAGGATATCGCCGAGTCGCTGCAGATGGCTCCGCCGGCCGACTGTGGCCGCGAGGACGCCCTTCGACTCAAAAGCGTCCTCCTGTCGACGGCGTCGGAGACGGCGTTGACCGCCGCACCGTACCACGCGTCGACGGCGAAAGCGCCCGTCTACACCCACGGCGAGCGCGACCCCTACGAGGGGTACGGCCGCGTCAACTTCGGGGCGGCGGTCGACGCCGTCACGCGCGACCTCTTGTCGGGCGCAGCCCAACTCGGCGACAACGAATCGACCGAAAACGCGGTGAGCGAGTTCGTCGGCCTCGACGTGCCGCGCGACCCGCGTGCGGTCGCCGGCTTCGTCACGGTTCGCGGCGGCACCCTCGACGTCGACCTCGAGTTCAGCCACTACGGCGGCGCGAACGACGGGATGGCGAGAGCCGACCCGCACCTCGACCTGTTCGTGTACGACCTCGACGACGTCGACGATCTCGCGGGCGACCCGGTCGTCGTCGAGAGCGACCGCGGCGAGACCGGCAGCGCGTCGGTGTCCGTCGATATCGACCCCGCCGAACCCGGCTCCGAAGAGCCCCGTGAACGTACGTTCATGGTCGTCGCGAAGATGGTCAACGTCCCCGGCGTCGTCAACGGCTTCGACGTACAGGCGCACTTCGACCTCGACCTCTCGTTCGAGGCGGGCGAAATCGGAGAGGTCGTCCGCGAGTTCGTCGCCGACGGCGAGCGCGAAATCGACGACTCGACCTCGCTCGGCAGCGAGGTCAAGCGGGTTCAGGTGACGCTCGAAGACGTCGAGAATGCCCAGGTCGTCTCGGTCAGCGACGCGTACCCCGAAGAGTGGGAGTACCTCGACCGGTTCAGTGACGGCGAGGAAGCCGAAGACGGTATCATCGAGTTCGGTCAGGTCGAAGCCGACGACCCCTCACACACGTTCACGTACTTCGTCGAAGCGCCCGATTCGGTCACCTCGACGAACCTGTACGAGTTCGGCCCCGCGACGGCCGAAGTCGTCGAAAGCGACGTCGAAGAATCGCTCGGCAACACCGAAGACGAGTTCGGCGGCACCGACGACGTCGTCCACGCGGGCACCGACGTCGACACGGACTCCGACCCCGGAGACCTCATCAACGAAACGAGCGACGGTGACGACCTCGATGACGTGACCGACGCCGACGCGGAGGACGTCGTCGACATCGGCCTCTAAGAGAGCGCAGGCGTTTCACCCGCGAGTCTGGCTGCGGTTTCCGACGGTTTCTGTGGCTTCGTTTCGGCGCTGTGTCGCTCCGGTTCCGAGCGACGGCAGACACCACGCTGTGGACGGTCGCAGTCGGTGTCTTGACGCCCCCGGTTCTTTTTAACGGATGCGTCACACTCGTCGCGTACGTCCGGCAACGGGAGCGGGCGGGGATGAACGAAGCCGCACGGTTTTACATCCTCGAAGCCGTACACTCCGACCGATGTACGAGGTCGAAGTCTCAGAGACGGCGCCGATATCCCCCGAAGTGCTTCGCGAACGGCTGTCTCCGAGAGCCATCATCGAGTGCACAGGGATATTCGACGTCGAAGCCCACGAAACGCGAGGGGAAACGGAGGTGTTCGTCGTCGACGTCAACGGCCTGGAGATGACGCTCGCGTTCTCGGCGGTCGAGAACGGATACGAGTACCAAGTGACGGACGACTCCGGGCTGTTCAAAGAACGCTACTCGCGGATAACGGTCGAAGGCGGAACCGAGGCCCGAATACACGCGAAAACGGAGTACACACTCGATTCGGTGTGGGCGTTTCTGCTCAACCGAATGGCCGCAAAGCGGGTGAGAGAGGAGCTCGAAATCCTCGTCGAGAACCTGATCAACGAGGCGACAGCGGAGTCATCGGACGGGCGAGAATCGACGGACGTTCGGGTGGGGGGGAACGCACCGAGGGATGAAGGCACAAAGACGGGTGACATCGAATCGTCCGGTGGCAGTTCACAGTCGTCTCAAAACTCGTCGTCGGGCTGATTCTGTAGCTGTCGGGCCATCAGAAAAACAAGCACGACGGGCGACAAAAGCGCCAGCACGGCGGCGAGGGCAAACAGCACGAGAACGTCGTCCTCGACACCGGCTTCGTCGGCAACCACTCCTGCGTCTTCTTCCTCTCCGTTGCCGTTATCGTCGGCTTCGCCGTTGTCGTCTCCACTTCCGTTTCCGTTGCCGTTGCCGTTATCACCGTTACCGTCGTCCGCGCCGCCTTCGTCCGTCTCACCCTCCTCGACGTCTGGAAGGCCGTCGCCGTCACCGACGGCGACCGCGCCTTTCATTCCCTGTGTGACGTGGGGCTCGCAGACGTATTTCGAGATACCGTCGCTCTCGAACGTAATCGAGTAGGTCGTCCCGGCGACGTTGGTGAGTTCGCTTTCGTAGCGCTCGTCGGTTTCGGATTCGACGACGTTGTGCGAGCCCCCCTCGCCCGTCCATTCGAAGACGACGGTCGTTCCGGGGTCGACGTGAACCGCGGGCGGTTCGAACTCCAGCCCCGAACCGCCGGCACCGACGTCGACGGTGACCTCGTCCTCACCGGTCGCGTCGACGGTGCCGTCGTAGTTCGGAACGTCGTCGAACCAGTCGCCGTAGTCGAACTCCTCCTGTGCGTTGGCGGTCGCGGCCGCCGCGGTGGCGGCGACGGCACCGGCCCCGACGCGAAAGAGCCCGCGACGGCTCAGACCCGAGGCGTTGTTGGTGGGCATCGTTCCTAAACCTACTCGACGCGTTCATATCAGCGTTGTCGAATCGTCCGTCATTCGTTCGGTGTTCGCACGGCACAGAGAAACACTCCTGGCGCGCACTACGTACTCATCGCATCATCGAGAGCTCCACCGTCCGACCAACACTGAAGATTCGTTGAGATCCGTCGCCTCACTCCTCGTCGAAGTCGAGCGCGACGGAGTTGATACAGAATCGCTTGCCGGTCGGGTTGGGGCCGTCGTCGAACACGTGCCCGAGGTGGCCGTCGCACGTCGCACAGACGACCTCGGTTCGAACCATCCCGTGGCTGGTGTCGCGGCGGAGCTCGACGCTGCCGTCCTCGGCGTCGTAGAACGACGGCCACCCCGAGTTCGAGTCGAACTTCGTCTCGGCGTCGAACAGAATCGCCCCACAGCCCGCACACCGGTACGTCCCGTCGTCGTCTTTGCCGAGGAACTCGCCGCTGAACTTGGGTTCTGTGGCCTGTTCGCGGAGGACGCGGTACTCCTCATCGGTGAGCACTTCACGCCACTCCTCGTCGGTTTCGGGGATTTTCTGCGCCATACCACAAATAGGGAGCCGAGCGTCTTGGGAGTTGTCCCTGTGCCGCGGGGGAGGTCGCGTGCCGTCGGGGAGGTCGCGTGCCGTCGGGGAGGCTGGCGTGCCGTCGGGGAGGCCGACGTGCCGTTGGGAAACCCGCGTGCCGTCGGGGAGGCTGGCGTGCCGTTGGAGAAACCCGCGTGCCGTCGGAAGCAACACTCACCGGCTCGCGCCACGGATGCATTTCATAGTCAATACGCATTTCCTTGTGACGACCGACCGAGTATACACTAGTCGCCGTTCGAGCGACGGGAGTCGAAACAATATCAATGAATCCGGCGGATTCCCTGCGTTCCTGGCTCGTCGGCCGTGAGCTGTACTACGGGTGGGTTATCGTCGCGCTCTGTTTTCTGATGACGACGCTGACGTTCGCGACGGTGTACTCGTATGCGGTTCTTCTGGAGCCGATTCTCGTGGAGTTCGACGAGTCCCTCGCGAACACGTCGCTCGTGTTCGCCGTGCAGTCGCTCGTCACGTTCGGCGGGGCGGCCGTCCTCGGGTTCACTGTCGACCGATACGGGATTCGACGGCTGCTCGCCGTTGCCGGAGTACTCGTGGGTGCCGGAACGGTTCTGGCCTCGGCCGCCGAATCCGTCTCGACGATCATCGTCGGCTACAGCGTTATCGCCGGCGCGGGAATCGGCATCGTGTTCGTCGTCGCGTACACCACACCGCCGCAGTGGTTCAACCGTCGACGAGGATTAGCCACGGGAATCGCCGTCTCCGGCGCGGGGGTCGGCACGCTCTCGGGGCCGCCCGCCGCGTCCCTCGTCATCCAGTCCGTTGGCTGGCGAGCGACGTATCTCGTCATCGGTGGGGTGTTCGTTTTCGTGATCGCTCTCGGAGCCGTCTTTTTCGCGAACCGGCCTCGCGACCTCGACGTCGATATCTCCCACGAGTTCGAGACCGTGGTTTCAGCCGACGCGTCCTCCCGAAGCCGCACCGTTCGACATCAGTTCTTGGAAACGGCGGCAGTCGTGCGGAGGCCGCTCTTCGGGGCGATCTTTCTCGTGTTGCTTTTGGGGTTCGTTCCGTTGTACGCCGTCGTGGTGTATCTCGTCGAGTACGCGGCCTCCGTCGGGATTCCGCGACGGTACGGTGTGTACGCGATCAGCGCCGTGGGGGCTTCCAACATCGTCTCGAAGATCGTCGCCGGGTGGTTCGCCGATGCGATCGGAGCGGTCGAGACGCTCGCCGGCTGTATCGTCCTTATGTGTGCGAGTACGACACTTCTCGTGGCGTTCCCGACGCCGCTTTCTATCGTGGTGCTCGCCGGCCTGTTCGGGTTCGGCTCCGGCGGTATCGCCGCGCTGATGTCGCCGCTTTTGGCCAACCTCTTCGGGACGGGCGATCTCAGCACGCTGTTCGGCGTGGCTTCGGTCAGTTTCGCGATTACCGGCGTGACGGTTCCGTACCTGGTTGGATTGAGCTTCGACGCGTTCGGGAGCTACCGCCTGCCGTTTCTCGGTGCGGTCGTCCTGAGTAGTCTCGGACTCGTGGTGCTCGCAGCCATCCGTTCGACCGTGCGACGAGAACTCGTGGCATCCGCGGCGGCCTGACTTCGGAATCGAGTGGCTGCCTGGAAACCGGTACCGACAGCTACTCGGCCAGAAGCGCGGCGTGTTTTTCGCGGATCTTCGAGAGCTTCGGGTTGATGTTCACGACGCAGTACGTGTTGTTCGGGTTCTTTTCGAAGTAGTTCTGGTGGTACTTCTCGGCGCGATAGAACTCGTCGAGAGGCTCGACCTCGGTGACGATATCGCCGTCGTACAGCGGCTCGAGCGCATCTATCACGGCCTCGACCGTCGCGCGTTGGTCGTCGTCGTGATAGAACACCGCCGAACGGTACTGGCTGCCGACGTCGGGCCCCTGGCGGTTCAACTGCGTTGGGTTATGAATGGTGAAAAACACCTCGAGCAGCTCGCGATACGAGATCGTCTCGGGGTCGAAGACGACCTGGACGACCTCGGCGTGGCCGGTTTCCTCGCGGCAAACGGCCTCGTACGAAGGGTCTTCGACGTGGCCACCGGCGTACCCCGAGGTGACGGACTCGACGCCCTGGAGTTCCTCGAGCGCCGCCTCGATGCACCAAAAACAGCCGCCTGCGAGCGTTGCGGTTTCGGTCATGCATCACAGTAGGGCCTCCACCGGCTTCAATCGACGGGATCGTCGTCTCATACCGCCGGCTGTAATTTCGTGGAACCAGTTTTGAGAAATTCCGAACCAGTAGTACTCCGGTGGGTGATTGCCCAGACGATCGGTTCAGATGGTTACAGCCGGCAGTATCAACAGCCGTCGTCGCTTCGGGCTCGGAGTCGGACACCGTCGGGGTCGGCCGTCTCGAACCCACCGTCGGCGTCGACGACGGCAGCGTCCCGGCGTTCGAGCCGTACGCGGAGCGCGGCGAGCGCATCCGCGTCGGGAACGACGAGTTCGAACCACTCGATACCCCGTCCCTTCGGCGGGGTCGACCGCTGGTTCCACACGTTCACTCCGAGGTGGTGATG
>LKMJ01002625.1_pt1 | contig 16578 bp, 8 predicted proteins | sample 643391 | NCBI WGS metagenome assembly LKMJ01 (sample SAMN04112250, study PRJNA286221) | soda lake metagenome | biome: soda lake; feature: Kulunda Steppe; material: water; isolation source: sample PL-Br10 brine of Picturesque Lake | place: Russia: Kulunda steppe | collected 2010-07
CTGTTTCGCTTGTGCCAGAACAGCCGCGATGGACTTTCAGCTGAGGGAAAACGTGACCGTGTTCGGTCGCTCGCGCTCCCTGAGGAGACAACTGATCGTCTGGTGCGTGAGATTGATGAGTCGGTCGGAAGCGTGGGTGCTGCGATGGGTGAGCCGGCAATGTATATCGGCGGGAAAGACGGTGAGTATCCGGATTTGGAGCGTGCCCTCCACAGCTGTTTTTCCCAAATTGTAGGGAATTACGAGTCGGAAGCGGAGTTGGTTCGTGCTGTAGAAGGGATTTTGGAAATTGAGTTCTACGGTGTGCAGTCAGGTCGGATGTCGCCGATTCTCCACTATCTTGCTCCAGCGGTGTTCCCGGTGATTAACGGTCGATCTGCAAACGGAATGAAGATTGCGTTTGGGAGAGATGTGAGTACAACACTTGCGGATTATCTCGATGAACGGGAAACGTATTTGCAGGCTCGAGCAAGGTTTGACTTCGAATCGCATCTTCGTGATGTTGATTTCTTCCTTCACTGGGCACAGTCTGATGATAATCCGTGGACTGAATCCTTGCGTAATGAGGTTGAGCGGACAGTGTGGCAGGCACAACCGGGTACAAACGAGTACTCTTACCCGGAGGTACTGTGGCCGATTTGGAAAGAAGAAGGTATTGTATCGATCGGGTGGGATATCGGCCCGATCAACCAGGTTTCGATGGATGAGTTGAATCCGCAGGAAGCAAATCTGATTTCGGAAATGGCTCCTGGAGATATTGTTGTTGCGAAGCGGGGCCATCATGAAATGTTAGGAGTTGGTGTTGTCTCGCCTGATGGGTACGAGTATGTCGGTGGCACGGATCAGGAAATTACCTTCTCGAACGAAGGGAGGGATGATACGCATCCGAACATCCGATACGTGGATTGGATTTTCACTCGGGAGTGTGAGGAATCTATTGATACCCTACAGTGGGGGCTATCGAATCAGTTCCACACTCAGACGCTGGTGACGTACGGATGTTTTGAGGAGTTGCGGTGGCATCTGGCGAAGACGTTCCCTGCTGAGGTACTCCCTCAACTCGAGTTGATTGAACAGCGAAGTGTTGACTACGCTACTCGTGGGTACTTTGTGTTGCGAACCGGGAGCGATGAGTGGGATGATCAACCTGAATCCCAGTATCATTTCAAATCTGGACTCCCCGGATATCGGCGACTCTTGGATGCCGACACAGCGTACATTGTCTATTTAGAGGATGGGTCACTGTACGCGACTGCCCGGATCACTGGCATCACTGAAGAGGAACGGGACGGCGAAACGCATTATTTTGCTTCAGTAGAGGGGTACCGGGAAATTGACCCAGTGGATATTAACGCGGTTCGAGGCGAATTCGCGGCGTCCATCTCACTTCAGCATCCGATGATTGAGATTACTGGCCGCGATTACAGGAAGATCAGCGAGTCAGGGGGGTCAACCCGATACTTCTGGGTGAACGCTTCAAAAACGCATTGGCACGAACCGGGTGAACAGGTCTTCTACAGTACGACGAACTCCTCAGGGTCAAAGCGGTTGAACCTCGAAGCGTTCGAACGAGTTCGCCCTGGCGATGTGGTGCTGGTGTATGAGCTTACGCCTGCCAAACAGGTGGTCGGGCGTGCAAAAGCTGTTCGCGGACTGCACGAGAATTCGTCCAAGGGTGGTGAGGAAGGTGCAGAAGGAGTCACGTTTGAATGGGTTGAATCAGTGGACGGGCCGACCTGGGATGAAGTAACCAGGGATTCAGAATTGGTTGACTGTCAAGTGGTCGAATCAGACAATCATTTCGTGGTGACGGAGCTTACGGAGCGAGAATTTGACCGAATTATTGAACTCGGTGAGCAAGTCACGTACCGCGATTTCAACAGGAATCTTACAGTTTCTGATTCAGAGATTACTGTTGAGCGTGGGTCGCTGTATTACCCTGATGATGAGTGGAAACGTATCGAAGCACGGGTCGAGCAGGCACTTGCGAACGGGAATCACGTGTTGCTGTTCGGGCCGCCCGGGACGGGGAAGACGAAGTTAGCGCGGCAGGTGTGTGAGGAGACGGTCGGAGACGAGCAGTACACGTTGGTGACGGCGTCGGCGGATTGGTCGACGTTTGACACGGTTGGGGGGTATCAGACGACGACGGAGAACACGTTAGAGTTCGAACCAGGGCTTATCCTCGATCGGTTCCAGGCTGACGCGGACGGGACGCCAGCGAACGAGTGGTTGATTATCGATGAATTGAATCGTGCGGATATCGATAAGGCGTTTGGGTCGTTGTTTTCGGCGTTGACGGGTGAGAGCGTGACACTCCCGTTCGACGGGACTGATGGTGACCCAATCGAAATCTTGGATGCATCGCGGGCAGACGATGAGATTGGGCCGAACAAGTTCTTTATTCCAGAAGATTGGCGGATGTTGGCGACGATGAATACGCTCGATAAGACGTCGCTGTACGAGATGAGTTATGCGTTCATGCGTCGCTGGGCGTTTATTCCGATCGGAATCCCTGAACTACCGGAACGAGCTGGTGAAGACGACTCGGAACTTGAAGCCTTAGTTGCCGGGTACGTCGACGTTTGGGCCTCGAGTGGTAGCGTTGAAAAAGCAGACCAGCATTATGAGACCGTTGGGCGGATTTGGCGTGCAGTAAATGAAGAGCGAGCGATTGGGCCGGCGATCGTTGAAGATATTTACGAGTTCGTTGCAGTGAGTGAGAGTCGGGAAGACGCGAATTATGTGTCGCCGATCATCATGTACGTGTTCCCGCAGTTGGAAGGGTTGCGACGCGATGAGTTAGAGCGTGTTATTGGGCGGCTTGAGGAGATCGTTCCGGGAGAGTCCGAGGAGTTGTGGACGGTGGGGCGTGATTTTTTCCAGGTTGAGTTGCGGTCTGGCGTGGCGGAGTGATTTTGATGGCAAAAACAAGTGATGAAGTGTTATTAGAAGCGATCGCGGATGATTTCCACACGTACCTGCGAAAAGGTGTTAGGTTCGACCGTGTCATCGGAAATGCTCACGAAGAACTGGACATCGACGATATCGAGACGCTACTTCGCATCCACTTCGTACTGACTGATGCTGAAACCGACGATAGCGGGGTAAATGTCGGGGTGTTGGATTTCATGCGCCGGTTGGAAGACCGGATTCGGCGGATGAAAACGACGACTTCTCCACGGTCATTTGAGTACCGCGGTGCGATCCGCGGTCGGATTGACTGGCAGCAGACGGTGAAGACGCGGTCACGAGCCGGTCAGGTTGAGGAACCCCTCTTTGTCTGCACCCGGCCAGAAGAACACTACAATATTGCGGAGAATCTCGTGTTGAAGCAGTTGTTGAGCATTATCTACGAGATCGTTACTGAGGATTTGGCGTATGCACTGGAGAATCCCGACGGGTACGCGTGGCTTGGTGAGTGGGTCAGTAGCGAGTCGACTGGTGAGGGACACTGTCGAGACGCTGAGTCAGCGGCGGAGATGCTGAGACGAATCTACGATCAGAATATCTACCTTCAACGGGTCGAGGTTGATGACGCTGAGATCACAAACCGAATGATTGAGTCGGTGAAACGCTCACGCTCAGTGTTTTATCAGGAGGCAGCGATCTTACTAGATCGGTATCGGCGATTGCTAAATAAGGAACTCGGGAGTGCTGAGGCGCGTCGGATTCTCAATCATACGCTGATTGCTCCGGATCAGCCTGATGTGTTGTTTGAATTATACTGGGTTTTCAGGATTTTAGATGCGTATGACACGGTCCAGTATCGAGTGTTGAGTGAACAGCGTGGCAAGCCGTCCACGGTTGCTACGTGGGAAGAGAACGGGTCGCAGTACGTATTATCACACGACTCGACCGGCGAGGAACTCGCTTTCCGAGAGTTGTTAGGCTCTGAAGAGGTGGAGCCTGACGGGTACCTGTATCGGTTGAATGAGGTACTTTCTCGATGGCAAACCCTCTCCAAGGACATACTTGGTCGCGGTGGAAGTAACTCTCTATGGGGAGGGCGTCCTGATATCGTACTCGAGCGGTTCGATGAGACTGACGGTGGTGAGTGGAATCTCGCGCAGGTGTTCGTTGGTGAGGTGAAGTATACTCGTGACCAGGATTACATAGCGACCGGGTTGCGCGAACTCTTGGAGTATATGGCCTTCGTCAGACACGCTACACAGGACGGAGAGTACGTTGAATCCCCTGAGAATGTGCTGAACTCCGAGGTAGTTTCGGGGATGCTATTTGTGGATACCCTCGATCGAGATATTCAATCGAACGATGATATCAAGATCGTTCAATTCCCGGATTCTCCTGGGCGCGTAGTGTAGCATTTTAAAGATCAAAAAGGTTATAATTATATCCCATCGAGGTCAACTCTCCTATCTTGGGTGTTGGATAGGACGGCAGTGTCTAGTTAGCCCAGTTTGAGAAACGAGCAGGTCGTAGAGCTAATTTGGCCATGTCACTCGTTAATCTGCTCAGCGAGTCCTACGCGGCGGAATTTGATGAAGCTTAGGAGCGTGAGCGGATGGCGATTGCATCAGGGTGACCGCCGTCTGACTCCACGCGACCGGTTGTTCGCTTCGAGAAAAACAAGCAATTCTTCGCTTGCTCGGCGTCGAACGCGCTTGTCAACCTTTTTGCCACTAATTCTCTTCAATTAGAAGCTGTTTCTATTTTTTCAATGCAGTTTTGTATCCGGTTAGGCATCGTTTCGACTGTACACCACTGCTCGATCGCGACATTGTTTTCGAGATAAAATTCGACCATATCGTCACGTCGATTTCGGAGAGATACGGTTCTTATTCCGGCGATGTCTGCTAATTTTTTCTGAGTGAATTTTACGCCAGTGAACTGGCAGGCCATCCACATTGCGGAGGCCGCGACAGCGTTTGGATTGTTGCCTGCGAGGTGCGCATCATCAATTTTCTTTATTGTACTGATCATCTCTTTCGATATGTTTCTCACATCCTCAGGATCAATATCGTTCGAATTATCGTTCGAGTCGTATTCGATGTCTGAATAGAACGCATCGATGAGTTGTTCCGCCTCCTTTGGCGGCAATTCATAACCTAATCGGCGGGAGACCGATTGCTGTGCTTGGTTTAGCCGGCTCTTGATATATTGATCAACATTACCCTGATATTCTACGTTCGGGAAGTCCTCTTTGGTAAGTCGAATTGCCTCAGCAGTTTTACTGAGAGAAACCGGTTGTCCGAACTGTCGAGATGCCACTAAAATCGCTGCTCCACCGATAATTCGGCCGTCTCGCCCCATCAGTCCCGTGGCATCTTCCCATTGCTCGACGATTACGCCGGCTACGTTCTCTACTACCTGATTTAAACCTTTTACCTCGACTAGATAATCAATTTCGTCGAGAGCATCTCGTTTCCTGACCGTTGAGACTGTCGTTCCGATCTCATTGGCTATTCGGTATTGCTCGCTCGCGGGCATAAAATCACCCTGCTCGGCGAGGAATGTTGCATAGGTTAGATGAATTTCCGGTGTTTGAGTATTCAACTCAGTGGCTCGGATGAAGTTCTCACGCGCCATTTCAAGGAACTCGTCATACTCACCTAAGGTTTCTGCAAGGAATTTTCCAAAACGAGTATGCACGATAGCTGGAAGGTCTGGGTGTGAGTCTGCTTGATCGAGTCGAACACGAAAGTGGGGACGGTGGAGAGCTGCGTTCAACTCATCTAGTTGACCGGGGTTGTGCTCCAAGTCTGGGACCGTTTCCTCAACGGCTTCTAATCGAAGGTCGTGGATTCGGATTTGCGATTTGGCGCTACTCTCCTGAATCCCAAACCAGCCTCGGCTTTCAAGATACTCTACCTCTACTGAAAACATGCTCTCGCCGTCCAACCACTCATCGTATAGATAATCGACAAGTGTTACGTTCAGTGGGATGTTCAGTCGGTCGGCAACCGATATCGCCTGTAACACTTGGTACCTTGACGTCTCTTGGCCAGCTAATCGCTCACACCGGTGTTTCCAGGCATCAAGAACACCCTCCGGTAACTGTTCGAGATATTCCTCTGTTACGACTCCGTCGGACTCATCTGCGATAGTTTGGCAAATCGCTTCGATGTATTCTGGGGAAGGATCAGTCTCGAGAACCCGATTGACAAACTGTGGGCGAAGATAATCCGGCACGTCGAGGTCGTACTTTGCAACTGCATCATCGACGAGATGGCTGATTCGCTCCTCGTCATAATAATCCGGTGTATCAATCTCAGCGGTCTCGAAACTTTGCCAGAAGTCACTGCTCAGCCGGTCGGGTCGGTCTTGATCGTCGAAAACTTCGTCGAACTCTTCGCGACGAATAGTCGCTCGAACCCACAGTTGATGACCATCGTCACGGACCTTCTGTTTGAGTTTTTGCAGTACCGCTTCTACTGCTTCGTCGGCCTTTACAAATTCGTGAATGTCGTCCCAGATGAGCAATACATCGCCCTCGTAAGATCGGTTCCGGAGCGGATTGACGTCGTGGAGTGTATTAAACGACTCTGTCGGGATGATGATCCGGTCAAATATCTCATCCTCGAAAGTTTCCAAAGATTCTAGGAGTGCCCGGGTTTTCCCGGTTCCTGCGCGCCCCACCACTAGGACTTGCTGTGCATCCGTGGCTTCAGTAAGATTCGATGGTTCAATGTAGGTTTGATAATATTCCCCGTCGGCGAGGGCTCTACTAACATCGGATTGCCATTCATCGTTTTGTTGGGGATGAATTTCTATAAAATCCTCATAACGGCCGAGATATCGGTCAATAACATCTAACTGATCGCTGAGTTCGCGTATTTCAGCAACGAGATTGCGGTCGAATTCGAATTGTAAGGTTTCGGTGAGTTCCGTGCCTTCAAGATTTTCAGCAAATCGAACAAGCGCGTCCGTATACGCAGTCTCGATCGCCGGTCGGAGTTCATGGCTACTTACAGAAACGTTCTGATCGCTGAGAATGTGTGCCTCGATGGCGTCACAAATTTGATCGGCAGCATCTTCTTTCGATTCAAATGCGAGTTGTATGTCGTGCAATTCAAGGGTATTTGGATTCCACTCATTAGCGATTGCTTCGAGCCGCTGATCGTTTTTTTCTTTCGCGACAATTTTCAACGACTTTTGCAAATTTTCGTGGAAAACGGTTGATGTTTGATCTAATTCCCTATCGAATTTTTGACGACGCCTCTCGCTCTTCAAAGTGGACTTGGCCCGATCGATTGCATCGTCGATTCCGTGTTCTACTGCGGTGTCTACAACCTTCGATGTGAGAGGTGCTACCACCGCCGCCGTCGATACGGGATCAAGCATTGAATCGTTCGTATCGACCCCATCTACTAAAACATAATTTTTCTAAATCAATTAGCTAGTTCGTATCTTACTCGAGTCCCCCTTTTTTATAAGTAATTGAACAGCAAGTGGATACGCATCAATATATCAATAGTATGTCCTACCATGCCCGACATTTTGAATATATCTGCATATCTGACTCATAGGTGGCCATCCCGGGAATTCTCGGCATTAGGGGGCCTTCGTTCGGTATAACCAGCGGTTTTCGATCTAGTTCGAACCATGCCGCGGTCGCTCATTCCATCCAGGTGATTGAAACTCCGAATTCCAATATACATTGACGCTTTCGTTCTAGTCTCTCGAGTTACCACCAAACGTAAGAATTCGGTTCAAATCCACAAACTCGAAATCGGCAGACAACGTGCTCACAGACTCAGGACTAGGTTCTACAGATAAAAGATCTGTGAGCAGAGTATCAGATGGTTTCTTGAAGACATGGAATGAAATCGCGTGTATCGATGGAACGTGCAGTCGATACGGCGTGTGGGGCGCTGCTTGGACTGGCCTGTGGTGATGCGCTCGGACGTCCGGTCGAGTTCTCGACACCCGCGCGGATCGAACGTCAATATGGAACGCTTGACGAAATGGTTGGGGATGGAACTCATGGCCAGCCAGCCGGTGCGATCACCGACGACACGGAATTGGCACTTCGTGTCTGTCGCTCCCTCGTTGATCACTCCGGATTCAACGGCGCCGACGTCGCACAGCGATTCGTAGAGTGGTATCGGAGCGACCCGTTCGATATCGGATTCATGACTGCCGATGCACTCCGAGCGATCGACGATGGTGCTTCTTGGCGCGAGGCTGGCCACACAGTGTGGGAGTCAAGTTCCGAAGGGAGCAACGCTGGCAATGGCAGCCTCATGCGGTGTGCACCCTATGCGATTCTGTACGCACGGTCACCGATTGAACTTGATGCGGTCAGCCGTCGTTCGTCGGCGATTACGCACGCTGATCCGCGGTGCACCCGCGCCTGTAGTGTTCTCAACCGCATCCTCGCGACACTTCTGTTGATTGACGACGAGGCTGCCCGTGGACTTTCGTTCGACCCAGTCAAGGGTGTCGTCGAGAACCCGCTATTCGGCATCCCGGACGCCCTCGAAGCGGCACTCCGTCCCGGACTAGAAGGGCTCTCCCCGGACGACCTAGAGAACTCTGGGTACGTCGTCACCACTCTCCAAGCAGGACTCTACTACGGGCTGACGGCCGACTCGACCGAGGAAGCAATCGTGACTGCAGTCAACGCAGGCGGTGACACCGATACGATTGGGGCAGTGGCTGGTGCTGTCGCCGGTGCTCGTTTCGGCATGAGTGATCTCCCGGAACGGTGGCTCAGGGAACTCGACCACGCCGGGGAACTCGGCCGAATCGCTCAGAAACTCTATGATCTTCGGGAGGCCTCGACAACGGCGAACGATAAAGGACCAACGCCCCCACGGGAGAAACCCAAACCGGCAACTTACCTGTCACGACGACACGAACCACCGATTCCGGATGGCGTTGAACTCCCACCGTTCGCCGGCGGACACCGGCCCCGACCAGAGCCGAGGTACTTGCCCAACGAGCCGCCAACTGACCTTTCGCCAACGGACGTGATCTGGTTCGATTGGATGGCACGAATGCACTTGTCGGTGAACTACGGCTATCCAATTCACAAGCGGTCGACCGACGACGCAGACCGTTTTCGAACGGTGGAACAGGTACTGAAAGGCGCTCTCCGAGTTCGACTCCCCGAATACACGACTGCAACGACAATCAATGACCTTCCCGAACGGGACCGAAACCGCCTAGAACAGTTGTTCAAAACGGGGACCGACTCGCTCCAGGAGGCGGGCGACTCAATCCTCGAAGTCCGGTCCGAGAGCGGTATCGGACACACGCATCTTCACGGGTATCTTGCTGCAGCCGCGCGAAATGCACCGTTCTTGAGCGATCAACTTATCAGGAACGCGTCAGTCACGGACCCACACCTCGACGAACTTCTCGAGACGACCCAGAAGTTCGTTCAACTCACGTCGACGTATCTCGAAGTATTCGCTATGCTGGACGAAACACAGGACGAGGTTGAAATGCTCGTCGACATGGCGGGTTCGGCACACGAAACTGCCCATCGTGCACACCACTATTTTACTGCGTTCGGACTCAGACATCCAGCAATAGACGAAGCATCCATCGAAGATGGACTCGCTCGCCGACAAATATGAGTCACTATACTACGCTTGATGGAATTGTCGTCTACCCATGCGAAGACCCACTACGGGATGCCGTGGATCTGCTCGAAGGTGACTGGATGACTGCAGATCATCGGTGGGTCGACGAACGCGGCGAACCCCAAGGTGATGGCCAAGAAATCGATTGGGAGGAACACGTCCTTGAGATCCCCTACGACTCGTATCGAAACATCGGTCATGTCGTTCCCGAGTTGCTTGAATCAGCAGTGGATGGGTGGGTCGTTGCGACTACGACCGACGGGATCTACAGAGGACGGTGTTATGGAGCTGGTGGGCTCGAACTGGATGTGGATCTCATCGATTGGGGGCAGCGTGAACTAGATTGTGACGATCCACCGCCGGAAGACGACCCGGTGTTTCTCGAGTGGATAAGTGATGTGGAACGGGCGTTTCAAATGCTTTACTCGGAGTGAACTGATGAAGGATAGATTTCGAATTCATATTCGTAAAGTTGACCGAGACGAATTTACTGCCTATCAGTGGGGAACGATCGATCCAGATGGGAGCATTTCACCGGTAAATGAAAGCGAAGCGAAATTTGGGGAGTTTGAGGAGTACATTCACCATGTGCTCCCGAAACAGTATCAGGAGGATCCGGTGACGCTCGAAACGGTCGAGTTCTGGTTGGAACGAGGGCGCTCTTACGGAAGTCAAGCCCACCGTATCAAAACCACTATCGAACATCCCTTACTAGGACGCCACCTTGCCTACCCTGAGTTTGATCTCGCCGCAATTTTACATGGGTTGGATCATTCGGATTCGAGTTGCGAGACGGTCCACGAGATGGTACAGATTGATCCGTTTGCAAGGAGAGTAACTGACTCCTCAGAAGAGACAGCGAGCGTAATGTTCGGTCTCCCGGATCTGGTAGATGTACCGACAGCGGTCACGGAAACGATGGGAAAGGTGTTCGAAGTACTGGCCACCCAGGAATTGAGTCACAAACAATTCGAACGGAAGCGGGCTTCCCGTTATAGGTTTCGACTCACACGCTACGGACGTCCAATCGCCAGAATTCACGTTTCTCGAGATGCCCTCGAATCAGTTCAACGATGGGAGGATACTGATGCGTCAGTGGTCGCCGAGACGTGGGAGATTAGGAGCGTTGACTGAGTTTTTACTGTGTTTCTCATAGAGCGCTGATTACGTGTTCTTGGACCGCGTGCGACTCGACGAAGCCACAATCCGAACTTCGAACCCGCATGAAGACGATGGATTTCAACGTCAACTTCTCTGAACTGGAGAAGGACGAACGAGAAGCAACCGTGCAGATTACGGGTTAGGTGGACAGTTGTAATCTCTTTTCGTGGTCCGCTCACCTGTTCTTACAGCGGGAGATCTTGTTACCAGACAAGTCGGACCGACTCGCGGATGCTCGGGGGTGTTCGCGGAACTGTACGCATACGCCGAGACGGAGGCGCCAGAGTACGTGCCCGTGGGGAAACCAGCCGAGGGGGAACACGACCCGGGGGGACGGAAGTGGACCAGCGCGCTATCCGACGGGTTGTGTGAACTCGATTTCAAGGACGGCGAGCGTGTTATCGCTGATTTCTCAGCAAATCTGGATAGGCAGCAGTGCTGGAAGTTCCAAAAGGCTACGCCAGCCTACATTCGGGCCAGAATTTACGGGCCCGCAGTCCAGTTTGAAAACGCAAATAGCTTTAAGAATTGGATAGATGAGTCCAGTATTACTGAAGATGTACGACGTGACACTGAGACTACCGCTGACAACACCGGTGTTCTGTCTCGGGTCACGCGGCTCGTCCGAGGGTAACAGCCATGTCTAACCACGCATCTCACCGGCGATTCCACGGGACGATAGTTACGGCACCGTTCGGGGGCGAAAACGTCGAGCGGACAGCGCAGGACGAATACCGGACGCTTCTCGACGAACACGATTCTGAGGATGTGCTCGTCATCACGGGTATGCCGACCAGCATGGACACGTTCCGGGAGATCCTGGGTACGGAGTTGCCGGGTGCGGCGACGCCGTACGTGACGTCACTCGTGGTGCACGCCACTGATGTTCTCAATCAGACCGATGACCGCCTTATTCTCTCTGACGTGCTACGGCGAGAACTCCTCCATCGATTCCTGGCAGACTACGAGTGGGAAACGGAGTACCTCCGACGGGCGTCTGAACAGCCGTCATTTATAGAAGACATGGACGCTGTGATGGGGGCGATCTCTCGGCAGGCGATCATTCCCGATGAAACCCCGGAACTTCGTGCTATCACGGCTGCGCTCGACGCATTCCACGAGTGGCTCACAGAGCACGGGCACATGGAACGCGGGCAACTCATCTCGGACGCACTCGATGTCCTCACCGGGGCTGCCCGCGGCGACGTTGTTAATTTCGACGCGGTGCTCGCAGTCGAATTTGAGGAGTTCTTCCCGCTTGATCGCGCGTATCTCGACGCGCTCGCGGGAGACTGCGACCTCGTCTGTGTCGCCGAAGAGCACGCGAGTGTGCGCCGGACGTGGGTCGAGCCAGGGCCAGTCACGGACTACGTCTCGTTCAGCGAATCCCGACGTGGGGCATCGGGGACGCCGTCGATGCGACCAGCTGCGACGGCAGCTTATTTCGCCGACGAAACGGTCCCGAAAGATCCGGAAGCCGGGTCGGTGTCCGTCCTCGCTACAGACTCCAGTGACGAACAACTCGCTGAGATTGCGAACGAGATTGAAGAGCTCGTCGCGCAGCCGGACTGGGGGTACGACGACATCGCTGTCGCCACGAAGCAAAGCGGTAGTGCTGTTACGGACATTATCGAAGCGTTCGAAGGCACCGGGATTCCAATGGAATCGACAACAGTCACCGGGTTCGGTGACGATCCTGCGATTCGGGAACTCCTCGCGGCCGTTCGGTATCTCGCCGACGATGAAGATGGTGTACCCGACCACGGTCCGGAACTCGATACAGAGCGCATAGACCGTGTCAGCGAGATGGACAGCCTCGAAGACGCGACCCGCTGGTGGGCGACGGACTCCGGGTTAAAAGAGCGGATCGCGGAGCGGGCGGCTCCGTTGGATGCGCGGGCGCAGTTCGGGAACGTCCGGCGGGCGTTCCGAATGGCCGAGTTCCTCGAAGAGACCGAGTTCGTGGATGCGACGTGGGAGTCCTTCAAGGAGATGCTCGAACGCGCACACGGGTACGCACCGCAGCAGAATCAGACGAGCGCAACGGATCTCAACGGTGGCGTCCGCGTCGATCACTTGCAAGCGATTAAGAACGAGGTTTTCCGCGCTGTGTTCCTCGTGAATCTCGTCGACAGTGAGTACCCAGGGGACCCGTTCTTGACACGGTTGTTCCCGACCGAGCGAGTCGCTTCGATGCCGGACTATCCGGGTATTACGGATCTCGATGGAGCGGATGTGGATGCGACGTTTCCGACAACGTCGACAGCGTCGGGACGACCGTTCGCGCAGTACCATACGGAACACGCGCGGCGACGGTTGGCTGTCGGTGCGGATGCGGCGACAGAGCGGCTGTACTGCTGTCTCTACGAGTACGAAGACACGGCGCTCGAAGAACGTACGCAGGCATCGCGGTTCCTCACAGCGGCGTATGAGGATCTTCCGTGGGTGACCGAGGCCGATGAGCCACACATTACGAGTGAGCAAGCGGCGGAGCAGTACCTGCTGTCGCGGGTTGACAACGCGCTCGCAGAGGTGCGTCGCGTGAACAGTCAGGACGTGACGGTGTCACTCGACGAGGTTGAAGCGGAACTCGGTGAGATTCAGAATCTACTCGAACAGAGCGGCTCCCGAGGGGACGACCTCCGGGAAGCGTTGCGTGCACGTGTCGAATTCGCTAACGGAGAGGTGCGGCGATGAGTTCGTCGCTCTCCCCGTCACGGTTAGCGAAGTACGCGACGTGTCGGCGTCTGTATGATTACCGGTACGTACAGGACGTGAACACGCCAGTTCGGAGTGAACTCTACCTCAATCAAGGGACAATTTATCACGAGACGATCGAGGACGTGTGCGACGCGACCGACCGCGACGACGAGCCAGAGGTGATCTACGACCGGGCGATTCGGACCTTCGATGCAAAGTGGGACGAGCACAGTACGCCGGATGATTACGAATCCGACGCCCATCAAGAATACCAGCGGCGTGAGAACCGTGCTGCCGTCGAGGCGTTCTTTGATCCGGATGGTGGCGACGGGATCGAGCACGCCCGCCGGTCAATCGCCACGGAGTGTTGGGTGGAATGTGAAGTGGATGGGCGGGGGCTTCACGGGAAAGCAGACAACGTCATCCAAACGGACGACTGCCTCCACATCTTTGATTACAAGCGGAACACCCGCGGTGTCCTCTCATCGGGGACGGCCGAGTATCTTGGTGAGCATCTTGACGGCGAGGCGCACGAACCGAAACGGGTGCGGAATGCGTTCCAGACGGCAACGTACATTGAGGGTGTGAAGAACGAACCGTTCTACGAGGATGGGATGGACGTTCGGTTCAGTTTCTACGGGCTCCTCAACAGCACGTCGTTCGAGAGTACCCCAAACGGGTACGAGATATCTGTACGCGGCTACCCCAGGGAAACGACAGCGATTTATAACGAACACTACGACACGATCTGGGCGCTGATTCGAGATGCACACGACGGCATCACGAACAACGCGTTCGATCCGGAGCCGTTCGAGCTCATCAGCGAGGAGGCGTGCCCGGAGTGCGACTATCGAGAAATGTGTGCTGACCGACTGTCCACGGAGGTGCAACGATGAGCGACGAGGCCGAGTACCCGTCGTGGTTTCCGGTGCCGGAAGCAAATGTCTCACCGGAGCCCCAACAGGAGTCTATTATCGACTCGGATGCGTACCCGATGCGTGTGCTCGCCGGGGCGGGGACGGGGAAGACGTTCACGATGGTGCGGAAAATCGAGCACCTCATCGACGAGGAAGGCGTCTCACCGGACCGGATTCTTGCGTTGACGTTCACGAACAACGCGGCGGACTCGATGCGAGAGAAGCTCAACGCGAAACTCGGGACAGCGGGGTACGACATCGACGCGTACACGTATCACTCGATCTGTAACGAGATTCTCTCTGACTACGCCTACGAAGCGGGAATTGACCCCGACTTCGAGGTTGCCACGGAGGCCGAGAAGTACGCCATCGTGCTGGACGTCCTGGACGACATCGAGTATCGGTTTGTGAAACCTAACGTGTACGGAAGCGACGGGTACGCGTCAGGGGCCGCGTCGAAACTGCTCAACTTCATCGGGTCGATGAAGCGCAGCGGCATCATGCCCGACGACGTTGACGCTTTCCTCGGCCCTGCTGACCGTGTCTACGAACTCGCCGACCTCTCGGAGCACGTCGAGGCGATTGCCAGCGACCATCTGGGCGGCCGGTCCGTCTCGAGTGTGCTGGACTCGCTCCCAGACGCACGTGCCGATCTAGTTGAGGAACGCGACGCGCTCGGGGCGGACGGGATGGAGGCCAGTGCACGCGACTTCCTCGACCGCCTCGTGCATCTTTGCGATGCGTTAGAAACAACGTTCGAACCCCACGAGGCAGGTGAGCAGGAGTCGCCGGAAAACGTATACAAGCTCCCGAAATACCTGCTCGGCGGGTACGCAAGCGGCGCACCGACAGGCATCCCGGATGATCTCGACCTCGAACTCACGGACCATCTCGACTCGTTCCTCTCGGACTGTCTCACTGCCCGTGACCTGACGGCTGGGTACGCGGCCTACGAGCGTGAACTCGACGAGCGGAACCTCATAGACTTCGACGGCCTCGTCGTGGAGACGGCCACACTGATGGATTCGTCGGTCGGCGAGGAAATCGCCGATCGATGGGACTACGTGTTTTGTGACGAGTTCCAGGACACCGACCGCCTCCAGTTCGACCTCGTCACGTCACTCGTCACCGACGACAACCTGTTCGTCGTTGGCGACGACGATCAAGCGATCTACGAGTGGCGTGGCGCACATGTCGCCAACATCACCGACGAACTCGACCGCGCGTTCGCCGCGCTTGAAGATGAACCGTTAGAGGAGAACTTCCGCTCTCGACAGCCGATTCTCGACCTGGCGAACGAGGCGATCCAGAAACTCGATCACCGCGAACGTCACAAGACATTGAAACGCGTCGACGAACCCGCGTACGACGGGGACACTGTCGCCACCGTCGAACTACCGGACGAAGACGACGACGCAGAGGGTGCGACCCAACTTCGAACCGTCGTGCAGAACCTGCTGAGCGGGGCAGCAGCGAATCTCGATGAGGTGTACGATCCAGGCGACATCGCGTTACTCGTTCGGAAGAACGATCACGCGACGCCCGTCATCGAGGAATTCGAGGACGCTGGCATCCCGTATCAGGTTGCTGGCGATCTGGCCACGGAATCAGTCGGCGTCGGCACCGTGACCGCCTACTTGAAGGCACTCGCGCAGCCGGAAGATGAGGTGAGTTGGAACCGCATCCTCCTGATGCGGTACCGGCTCTGCGATGCGGACCTCCGAACGCTCAACGCGGGCGACGACCGCCTCGTGGACACACTGCGCGAGACGCCGCTCGAAGAGTTCGAGGAACCCGACCGCGTCGCGGAGGCACGTAAGCACGTCACGGAACTCCTCGACCTCCAAGATTCGGCGTCGCTCAGCCACCTGTACCGCGAACTCAGGCACATCACGAATATCGAGTGGTATCTCAGCGAGCAGGAGCGTCGGGATCTCGCCAAACTAGAAAGCGTCATCCAACAGTATGGTGACAGTGCCGTCCAACCACCGCTCACGCCGGAGTTCATCGACTCGCTCGAACATTACGACTCTCTGTTCGACGAGAGCGGCTCTTCCCCGACGAGTCAGCCGGATTTCGCCGACGACGCGGTCAACGTGATGACCATCCACAAAAGCAAGGGTCTAGACTTCCCGGTCGTCATCATTCCACAAGTCACGGCCGACGAGTGGGCACCGAGTTCACGCACCTACGACGCGCTCGAAACCAGCCTCTCGGACGGCCCGGAGGCTGCGTTTGCCGAGGAC
>LKMJ01002626.1_pt1 | contig 16575 bp, 13 predicted proteins | sample 643391 | NCBI WGS metagenome assembly LKMJ01 (sample SAMN04112250, study PRJNA286221) | soda lake metagenome | biome: soda lake; feature: Kulunda Steppe; material: water; isolation source: sample PL-Br10 brine of Picturesque Lake | place: Russia: Kulunda steppe | collected 2010-07
AGGCCGCCCAGATACCGGTGAGCGTACCCGCCAGGGCGGCGGCAATCAGACTGCCGATCTGCTCGGTTCCCGCATCCAGATAGCCCATGGTGATGATGATGCCGAGAATGGCCGCGACGATACCCAGCGCCGGCAGGCCATCCGCCACACTGCCAACGGCGTGTGCGGGTTCTTTCAGTTCATGCTCGCGCTTGTCGATCTCCTGATCCATGAGTCCCTCCAGCTCATGGGCCGCCATATTGCCGGTGCTGATGATGCGCAGGTAGTCGGTGATGAAGTGCTGCAGTTCTTCGTGCTTCATGACCGCCGGATAGCGTGTGAAGATCTGGCTGTCCTGAGGATCATCCACATCCGCCTCGATGGCCATGATGCCCTGCTTGCGGGACTTGTCGAACAGGTCGAACAGCAGGCTCAGCAGGTCCATGTGAAACGCCTTGTTGAAGGGCGTCCCCATGATCAACCGTGGCCAGGCAGCGATGGTGGACTTGATGGTGTGCCAGTCGTTGCCGATGACAAAGCCGCCGCCAGCGGCGCCAAATATGATCAGAAACTCAAACGGCTGCCAGAGCACCATCAGGTTGCCACCGTGCGCGGCATACCCTACCAGCACACTGAAGGTGACAATGATGGCGCCAATAATGATAAGCATGAGCGGATCAGACTCCTGTTGATGACCTGGAAGGCGAGCAGATTAAGTCTTGGCGTAAGTCTGGACCACAACCCCCGACCCCGCAAACGGCCAGAGGCCACGCAATAGAGATACTGAAGGCTGTTCTGGTACTATGCCATTGCTTTTTGTGACCGTCCGTTTCCAGAGATGATGCGACCATGACCGATCTGCCCCTGCTCATTGAGCCCGAAACACTGGAAAACCACCTGAGCGACTCCGGATTGCTGATTGTGGAGCTGTCCGACCCGGAGCGTTACGCTCAGGGCCACATCCCTGGCGCGATTCATGTCCACCCCGGGGAAACCCAGCGTGGCGCACCGCCAGCGCCGGGGCTGCTGCCAACGGCGGACCGGCTGCAGCAGCTGGTGGAGCAGATCGGATTGAATCCGGAGCATCATGTTGTGGTCTATGACGACGAGGGCGGCGGCTGGGCGGGTCGCTTCATCTGGCTGCTCGACTGCATCGGCCACCACCGCTACAGCTACCTCAACGGTGGACGCAGGGCCTGGGAAAACGAAGGCCACCCCATGACCACGGAACTGCCGGAACCCGTGCGGGGGCAATTCAAGGTATCGGTACAAAGCGCTCCCACCGCCACCCTGGACGAGGTGGCCGCCGCCATCGGTTACCCGGACACCGCCATCTGGGACGCACGCTCCCCCGAGGAATACCACGGACAGCGCCAGGGCGCCGCGCGTAACGGCCATATTCCCGGCGCCATCAATCTGGAGTGGACCCGGCTGATGGATACCAGCCGCAACCTGCGCCTGCATGATGAAGCCACCCTGCGCCAGATGCTCAGCGAAGCGGGCATTGCGCCGGACAACCGGATCATCACACATTGCCAGACCCACCACCGCTCCGGCCTGACCTACCTGGTGGCCAAGCTGCTGGATCACCCCCAGGTCCAGGGCTATGCCGGTTCCTGGTCCGAGTGGGGCAATCAGCCTGACACGCCGGTGGAGGCGCCATGATGGATTCGCTGTTCGTACTGGGTCAGCATCTGGCGCCACAACATCTGATCTCGCGTACTGCCGGCAGGGTCGCCAACAGCACCAATCCGCGCATCCGTGATCCCTTTATCCGCTGGTTCATCCAGCGCTATGGCGTAGACATGAGTGAAGCCCAGGAGCCGGACCCGGCGACCTACCAGAGCTTCAACCACTTCTTTACCCGCGCTCTGAAAGCAGATGCTCGCCCTCTGGAGGGCAACGACAGCACGCTGATTTCCCCGGCCGATGGCGCCATCAGCCAGCTTGGCGAAATCCGCCGGGGACGCATTTTCCAGGCCAAGGGGCAGTCTTTTTCCCTGTCAGAGCTGACCGCCGAGCCGGATCACAGACTGTCCGAATTTCAGGGTGGGGCCTTCACGACCATCTATCTCTCGCCCAAGGATTACCACCGCGTGCACATGCCGCTGGCCGGAACCCTGGAGCGTATGACCTTCATCCCCGGGCGGCTCTTCTCCGTCAACCCGGTTACCGTTGAGCGGGTGCCGCGGCTGTTCGCCCGTAATGAGCGGATCGTCGCCTGGTTCCGCACGGAGTACGGGCCTGTGGCCGTGATTCTCGTTGGAGCCATGATTGTGGCCAGCATTGAAACCGTCTGGGCGGGACGAGTGGCTCCTGCGGGCAACCGCAAAACGCGCCATGATTACCCGATCACCGGGGACAAGGCACTCAGCCTGGGTCGGGGGGATGAGATGGGGCGCTTTGCCCTGGGCAGCACTGTCATTATCGCGCTGCCCCGAGGCAGCGTGGAATGGGAGGCGCAGCTGGGGGCGGCCAGACCAGTTCGCATGGGTCAGAAACTGGGTCAGCTCAAAGACTGATCAGGCCCGCGCCACCGGAAAGGCCAGCACCTGCTCAATGTGGCTGGCGCCGGTGGCCAGCATCAACAGACGGTCCAGCCCCAGGGCCACCCCGCAGCACTCCGGAACACCATCAGCCAAAGCGGCCAGTAGCCGTTCATCGGGCGCCATAGCTGGTCGCCCCTTGCGCTCACGCTCAACATTATCCAGACGGAAACGCTCGGCCTGCTCTCGCGCATCGGTCAACTCATGGTAGCCATTACAGAGCTCAACCCCCTCTACGTAGAGCTCAAAGCGCCGGGCCACGGTCACACCGTCCTTTTCCACGGTGCGCGCCAGGGCTGCCTGGGAGGGCGGATAGTCGGTGATGAAAACCGGCCCGCGTTCCTTCAGGTGAGGCTCGATGCAATGCGACATCAGCACATCCAGCGCCTCATCCCGGTCCAGCTCCGTCGGGGACAGACCACTGACCGAAGCGGCCGCCTCGCAGAGCCGTTCGGACGAGTCCCGCCAAGGGTCCAGCGACAGCAGTTGCTGAAAGAGCGAGCGGTAGGAGTGGGTCTGTGGTGGCGGGCAATTGAGCACGAGCATCACCAGATCCGCCACTTCGGCCTTCAGCTGATCGAGCGTAAAGCCCGGGCGATACCACTCCAGCATGGAGAACTCCGGGTTGTGGTAGCGCCCCTGCTCGCCGGCCCGAAAGACCGGCGAGACCTGAAAGATGGGTCCACTGCCTGCCGCCAGCAGCCGTTTCATATGGTATTCCGGTGAACTCTGGAGATAGCCGGAGTAGCCCTCCCAACCAGCCGCAACACAGTCGATGGCCGGCTCGCTCACCCCATACTGACCCAGCACCGGTGTCTGCACCTCCAGCACATCCCGATCCTCAAAAAAACGCCGCAGGGTGTGCAGCAGCCGGGCTCGGGCCTGCACCTGCGGCAGCTGTGCTGCAGGGCGCCAGCTCATCAGCTCTTGGCGCGCCCCACGTACTCATTGGTGCGGGTATCGACCTTGAGCACTTCACCCTCTTCAATGAACAGCGGCACATTGACCACCGCCCCGGTGGACAGCGTCGCCGGCTTGGAGCCGCCCTGGGCCGTATCACCCTTGAGACCCGGATCTGTCTGGACCACTTCCAGCTCGACAAAGTTGGGCGGCGTCACGTTCAGCGGAGCGCCATTGTAGAGAGTAACGGTGTAAACATCCTGCTCACGCAGCCATTTGACGGCATCCCCCACGGCACGCTCATCAGCCGCAAACTGTTCGAAGGAACCGTCCGTTTTCATGAAGTGCCAGAACTCGCCGTCGCTGTAGAGGTACTCCATGTCCAGGTCCATCACATCAGCGGCCTCAAGGGACTCACCGGATTTGAAGGTACGCTCCCAGACCCGGTTGGTATTGAGGTTGCGCAGCTTCACGCGACTGAAGGCCTGACCTTTGCCCGGCTTGACGAATTCGTTCTCCAGAATCACGCAGGGATCGCCGTCGAGCATGACCTTAAGGCCACTGCGGAATTCACTGGTATTATAGGATGCCATGGGATCGTCACTCTTTATCACTATCGAAATGGGACGCCAATGATACAGCGAAGCCCGGCCCGGATTGAAGTCCGGGATCAACCCGACCAGCCACGCTGGCAGAAAGAGCTGGCCAATGCCATCCGGTGCCCCCATGCACTGCTGCGCAGACTGTCGCTCCCTGACAGCCTGCTGGAGGGGGCCCGCACCGGCCACGACCTGTTTCCCATTCGGATTCCGGAACCCTATGCCGCGCGTATCGAGCCCGGCAACCCGGCCGACCCGCTGCTGCGCCAGGTCCTGCCAATGCAGGCCGAAACCGCGCCACAGCCGGGCTACTCCGTCGATCCACTGGCCGAAACCGGCGCCGAAGGGGGCCCCGGCAGTGCAGACAACGGGCTGATCCACAAATACCAGTCCCGGGCTCTGTTGATTGTCACCGGCGCCTGCGCCATCAACTGTCGCTACTGTTTCCGGCGCCACTTCCCCTATGAGGACCACCAGGTCGGCGGCTCACAGTGGGATAAGCCACTCCAGGCCCTGGCGCAGGATGAACGCATCAATGAAGTCGTTCTCAGCGGCGGCGACCCGCTGGCCATGGGCGACCGCCCCCTTGGGCGTCTGGCCGAGCGCCTGGCCCGCATCCCCCACATCCGCCGACTGCGCATTCACAGCCGTCTGCCGGTCGTTATTCCACAACGCGTGAACGACGAGCTGCTGAGCTGGCTGGGGGAGCTGGCCCTGCAGCGAGTGCTGGTCGTTCACATCAATCATCCGAACGAAATTGACCAGGCGGTACGCCAGGCGATGCGCCGCCTGCACGACGCCGGCGTGACACTGCTCAACCAGGCTGTGCTGCTGCGTGGAGTCAACGATGAGGCGGACACGCTCGAGCAACTGAGCGAATCACTATTTGAAGCCGGCGTGATGCCGTACTACCTTCATGCGTTTGACCCGGTGAGCGGGGCCTCACATTATGACTGCGGGGACGCGCGCGCCCGTGAACTGAGTCGCGAACTGCTGAACCGGCTTCCGGGCTACCTGGTTCCCCGGCTGGTACGGGAAGTCCCGGGAAAACCGGCAAAATGGCCGCTGGACCTGGGGCTTGTGCCCGAACAGATCAAGCCAGCGTGATGCTTGCTATTTCCGCGCGTCTGGGCTTGTATTGTAGCCAGAGAACTGCGCAAACGCCCAATTGCACTATCGGTTGACCATTAATGGATAACAAATCGGGACAGCTCGACCTCACACTGCCTGAGCAGAAGCTTTCGAGCCTCTCATTCTGTGAAGCCTCCCCCAGGCCATTTGAAGCCTGGGTGCAGGGGCTGCCGATCGCCAATGTGGGGGAATCCGCCAGGCGGCTTTACCATGCCATCATTGAGCTCAACCAGCTTGATGCGTCGCCGCAGCTGCGACTGAAACTGCTCGGCCTGCTGCGCCCGCAGGTGCATTTCGTCTGCCAGCAGCTGGCCCAGCACTTTCTGGGGCAGTCCATCGCCATGACGGAAAAGCAGCGCAAAGTGGCCAATCTGGCCCAGGCGCTGCAACTGCACATGGCCAATGGGTTCAAGCTGGCACTCAGTCAGCTTATCGAGCCTGGAGTCTCCGGCAAGAATCGTGACGCGGTGGTACTGAGCTGCCACCGTGCCATTTCCGATCTCAGTCAGACGATCCTGCGCGCGAATCAGCTCTATTGTCCAAGCCCTGCCCGGGCCTGGTACGAGACACACCAGATTTTCCAGTTCGCCCTGGATCATGACCTGACCCAGCGCAGCGTTACCGATCAAACCCGCCATTACCGGTTCGAAAGCACCATTGAGAGCGCCTACAAACAATTGCTGCTGCTGGGCTGCTGTCGCCCGAACCAATTGCGCCAGAAAGAACTGCAGCAGGCCTTCGAGCTGTTTGAATGCTGGACCGATCTGACCGATATTTTCCAGCTGAAAGTCAGCCAGGCTCTGTTCGTTGTTGCCACGAACACAGATTCACCCCCGATTTACCGCAATCTGCTCAAAACACCTTTGACCCGGGAACACCTGGGCTTTGACAGCACGCCTCTGGCCGATGCGCTATCCGCACACTTCTCAGCCGAGGACAGGCGCAAACCAGCGGGTACCGAAGGACTGGAGATGCCGGTCACTCCGAGTGAGGCGCTGTTGATGCACCTGAGTCAGGCACTGGGCATTCTGACCAAACGCTCCTTCAAGCGCATGGCCAGCTCCGGGTCGCTGCAGGTCTGCGTGGGGCTGACGGCACTTCATTATTTCTGCGCGGATCAGACCACCTTCAATCAGTTTGTTGACGCAGGCAACGGCGGCGACGATGAGAACATTTTCCTGAGTGCCGCTCAGCGTAAGAATGACACCTGGGCGGGTGCCTTTGATGCGGAAAAAACTGAAAGCCTGATATCCCCGGACACGCCAATCAACTTCCGGGGGGCGGGCGGTGATCTCGCTCAGGATGGCGACCAGAAAACCACAGCCTATCCCTGGTACGACGTCACTCTGGAAAACACCAGCCCCGGAGGTTACTGCCTCAACTGGCAACAGCAGGCACCAAACTCGCTGCAGACTGGGGAAGTGCTGGGTGTGCGCGAACAACCGGATCATCCCTGGAGTGTTGCGGTGATCCGCTGGATCCAGCAGATCCGTAATCTGGGTACTCAGATCGGCGTGGAGCTGCTCGCCCCCAATGCCCGCCCTGTGGCGCTGCGGGTCGAGCACAAGGTGGGTCACAGCAGCGAGTTCCTGCGTGGATTGCTGCTCCCGGAGCTGAGCATCATCGGTCAGCCGGCCACCCTGCTCACGCCCCGGGTGCCGTTCCGCAGCGGCAACCGCATAACGGTACTGATCGACCAGCAACAGCATCAGGCCCAATTGAACCGCCGTGTCTCGGCGACCAACAGCGTGAGCCAGTTTGAGCTCACATTCCGCCAGTTACCTGGCGCCAACCGTCAACGCACATCCGGGGTTCCAGGTTCCGTTGAGGACGATGACTTTGATTCGCTCTGGGATTCCCTGTAAAACTATCGCCTGACGGGTAAACCATTCACAAGAGCGGGGTTCTATGGCACCCAAAGCGGAAACCATCCACCTCCTGATCCTGGACCCATCCCAGAACGACGCAGAACAGCTCGTCAGCCTGCTGCGTAATGCAGGACGTGCAACCCGGGCCCACCGGTTGACCTCGGAAGAGGACCTTCTGGAAACGCTCAACGCCGGCAGCTGGGATCTGGCCCTGATGCGTGACAGTGCCAACGGTGAGGAACTCACTGCGGACACTGTCGTCGAACACATCAAACGGCTCGACAAAGACATTCCCGCGATCCTGCTGACCGAAACCGACACCGTGGAGCGCCGTCTGGAGATCCTCGGCAAAGGCGCTCAGGACGCTCTTCCCTTCGATCAGCCGGACCTGCTCAAGCTCGTCATCAACCGTGAGCTGGCCAACCTGCGGGAGCGCCGCCAGCGCCGCACTCTCTCAACGCACCTGCATGATGCGGAGCAGCGTTGTCAGTTGCTGCTGGAAAGCTCCAAAGACGCCATCGCCTACATCAACGACGGCATGCACGTCTACGCCAACCACTCCTATATGGAACTGCTGGGCTACGACGATCACGATGAGCTGATCTGTATTCCCATACTGGATGCGCTGGCCAGTGACAGCCAGGAAACCTTCAAACAGTTCATGAAGGATCATCGTGAAAGCGGTGAGGAAAAGGGACAGCTTTCAGCCACTGTCAAAAGAGCGGATGACGAGACTCTTGAAGTCACCATCGATGTATCACCCGCAACCTATGACGGTGAACCCTGCACCCAGATCGTGGTCCGACCGGAACAGGACAGTGCCGAACTGGAGGAGCGGCTGCGTGAAATCAGCAGCCAGGACGTTCTGACCGGCCTCTATAACCGGCAGCACATCATGGAACAGATCCAGCAGACCGTGGCCCGCTGTCAGAAAGAAGGCACAGACGGCGCCATGGCCTACATTGCGCTGGATAATTTCGTGCAGACCAAAACCCAGGTGGGCATTGCCGGAGCCGACCTGATCATTGGCGATATGGCCAACATCCTGACCGACTCGGTCAGCGAACACCACCAGCTGGCCCGGCTCAGTGACGAGGCGTTCTGCATCCTCAGTCCCCGGAAAAATGCGGATTCATTGCGAGAAGCGGCCGAAACGATCCGGAAAAAAGTCGAAAACCACCTGTTTGATGTATCCGGGCGCACGGTACAGCTGACGGTCAGCATCGGCATCACCGCCATCACGGAAAACGCCCCCAGAGCGGAAGATGTGATCGGGCGGGCCCAGTCGGCAGCCGACGAGCTGCGCCATCAATCGGAGAACCAGGCCGGTAATGGCGTGCGCATCTACGCACCACAGATCAGCGACCAACAGAACCAGCACGAGACCCATGATGCCATCCAGGAAGCGCTGGATAATGACCGTTTCCGGCTGCTGTTCCAGCCGGTCATCAACCTGCGCGGTGAAGGCGAGGAGCACTACGAGGCCTTTGTGCGCATGCTCGACACCGATGGCAAGGAAGTCTCCCCTTACGACTTCCTGCCGCCAAGCGGCCCCACCCAGATGGCCAGCAAGATTGACCGCTGGGTGGTGCTGCAGACCATCAAACAGCTGGCATCACACCGCTCCCAGGGCCACGAGACCCGCCTGTTCCTGAACCTGACCAACGAGACCCTTCAGGACAAGACCTTCCCGGCCTGGGTCGGCAAGGTACTCAAGGCGGCGCGCCTACCCGGGGACTCCCTGATCTTCCAGATCTCGGAAAGCGATGCCACCACCTACCTCAAGCAGATCAAGGAGTTTGCCAAGGGGCTCGGTGAGCTGCATTGCCGGCTGTCGATCAGTCACTTCGGCGGCGCCATCAACCCCTTCAATACCCTTAAGCATCTGGACGTCACCTACGTGAAGCTGGACGGCTCCTACACCGAGGAGATCCAGAAGAGTGAAGAGGCACGGGAAACCGTCAAGGAAATGATCGAGTCACTGCAACAACAGGGTAAGCTGACAGTCATACCCCTGGTGGAGAATGCCTCGGTACTGGCCACGCTCTGGCAGGCCGGGGTGAACTACATCCAGGGCTACTATCTGCAGGAGCCAGCTCCGGAGATGAGCTATGACTTCGGCGAGGGCGACTGAAACCCTCGCCTGAGGCCACTCAGCTGCTGCGGTTCATTTCCACCAGGTCCGGGGCCCGATCGCTGTCGCGGTAACCAATCAGATACAGAATGGCGTCCAGCCCCAACGCCGAGATCGAGTGCCGTGCGGACTCCTTGACCAGCGGCTTGGCGCGGAAGGCTACCCCCAGCCCGGCGCGGCTGAGCATGGGCAGGTCATTGGCACCATCCCCGACGGCAATGACCTGCTCCAGCGCAATACGCTCGTACTCGGCAATCTGCCCCAGCAATTCCGCCTTGCGCTTGCCATCCACGATCCGCCCCTGGACTTCACCGGTGACCCGACCGTTCTCAATCTCCAGATCGTTGGCGTAGACGTAATCAATGTTGAGCCGCTGCTGCAGATAGCGGGCGAAGTAGGTAAAGCCGCCGGACAGGATGGCGGTGCGGTAACCCAGGTTGCGTAGCGAGGTGATCAGCCGCTCAGCGCCTTCGGTGAGCTTCAAACGAGCGGCCACTTTCTCCAGGATCGCCTCATCCATGCCCTCCAGCAGACGCACCCGCTCCCGGAAGCTTTCACTGAAATCCAGTTCGCCGCGCATGGCCCGCTCAGTGATTTCTGCAACCTGATCGCCGACCCCCGCTTCACGGGCCAGCTCATCAATCACTTCCGCCTCAATCAGGGTGGAGTCCATATCAAAGACCACCAGCCGGCGGTTGCGCCGGTAGATCGAGTCCTCCTGGAAGGCAATATCGACGTTCAGCTCGGTGGCGATCTGCAGAAAATCCGCACGCAGCGCCTCCAGATCCTCGGGCGTGCCACGCACGGAAAACTCGACACAGGCAATCTGGTTGAGCCGGTTTTCCAGGCTGGCCCGCCCGGACAGACGCGCAATATTGTCGATGTTGAGACCGTGTCGGGCCGTGATGCTTGAGACCCGGGCAATCTGCTCTGCCGTAATGTCACGGGCCATCAGGGTGACCACGTAACGTCCACGCCCCTTGCCGGCCACCCAGTGCCCATAGGCATCCGGCGTAATGGGCTCAAAGCGCACCTGCAGATCCAACTCATGGATACGGAACAGCAGTTCCTTGAACACCATGGGGGTGTTCGACTCCTTCGGGATCTCGATCAGAATCCCCCAGGTGAGATGGTCGTGGATCACGGCCTGCCCGATGTCGAGAATGCGCACATCGAACTGCGCCATTATCCCGGTGATTTCAGAAGTCAGCCCGGGCTTGTCCCGTCCTGACACATTGATCAGTACCAGTTCACTCATCGCCCGTGTGTTCCTCCTCTGTCGTATCCTCGCTGACCACTACCTCAATCCGGTCAACCCGCTGCAGCCCCCGGGGGAGCTTGTTGCCACGGCGTCCGCGTTCACCCCGGTAATGCTCCAGGTCACTGAAGCGCAGCTTCAGGTGGCGCTTTCCAGCATGCAGCACCAGCGCATCCTGTTCCGCAAAGGTGGTCACCGCAACCATGAATTCCTCACCACTCTGGACCCGGGGACCGGGAATGCTGATGATTTTATTGCCCTTACCCTTACCCAGCTCCGGCAGGTCCGCCAATGGGAAAACCAGCATGCGTCCCTCGTTTGAGACGGCGGCAAGCCAGACGTTATCCCCCTGGCGAACCGCCTGGGGCGACATGACCTCGGCTCCCCTGGGCACCGTGACCATGGCCTTACCGTTGCGGTTGCGACTGAGCATATTTTCCAGCTGCGTCACAAACCCATAGCCGGCCGTGGTGCTCAATAATACCCGCTCCTCCGGATTGCCCATGGTCAGACCGGCAAAAGTCGCACCCGGCTCGGGATTGATTCGGGAGGTCAGCGGCTCCCCCTGCCCACGGGCCGAAGGCAGTGTGTGCGTATTGAGCGCATAGGAGCGTCCATTGGAATCCAGCACAATGGCCTGCTGATTATTCCGTCCTCGCGCTGAAAGGTGATAGCGGTCTCCCGCTTTGTAGTTAAGGCCTGCCGGGTCAATATCGTGGCCCTTGGCAGAGCGGATCCAGCCTTTCTCGGACAGAACCACGGTCACCGGGTCACTGGAGACCAGGTCCGCCTCGCTGAAGGCGCGGGCCTCTTCACGCACCTGGATGGGACTGCGTCGCTCGTCACCAAAGCGCTCGGTGTCGGCCTCCAGCTCACTCCGGACCTGCTCGCGCAGCCGGGACTCGGAGCCCAGCGTGGCCTGGAGTGCATCGCGCTCCTGCTGCAGCTCATCCTGCTCACCTTTGATTTTCATTTCCTCAAGCTTGGCCAGATTGCGCAGCTTGAGCTCCAGAATGGCCTCGGCCTGCTCCGAGGACAGACCGAAGCGTTCCATCAGAACCGGCTTGGGCTTGTCCTCGGTGCGGATGATCTCAATCACCTCATCGATGTTGAGATAGGCAGTGAGCAGCCCTTCGAGAATATGCAACCGTGCCTCGACCTTGCCCAGGCGATGCTCAAGACGCCGGCGCACCGTCTCGGTCCGGTAAGCCAGCCACTCGTTGAGCATCTCCTGAAGGTTCTTGACCTGAGGCCGGCCATCGGTGCCGATCACGTTCAGGTTCATACGGTAGTTCTTTTCCAGATCCGTGCTGGCGAACAGATGCGCCATCAGCCCGTCCACATCCACCCGGTTGGAGCGCGGTGCGATCACGATCCGTGTCGGATTCTCATGATCCGACTCATCGCGCAGATCCGCCACCATGGGCAGCTTCTTCGCCTGCATCTGCTGGGCGATCTGTTCCATGATGCGGTTACCTGAGACCTGGTGGGGCATAGCCGTGATCACGATGTCGCCATGTTCCTGCTGCCAGCGCGCCCGCATGCGCAGCGTGCCCCGACCGGTGCGGTAAAGCTGGCGCAGATCTTCGGTGGCGGAGACAATCTCGGCCCCGGAGGGAAAATCCGGCCCGAGGATATGTTCGCACAGAGCATCCACAGAGGTTTCCGGGTTCTCCAGAAGCCGCATGCAGGCTGCTGCCACCTCCTTAAGGTTATGCGGCGGAATATCCGTGGCCATGCCCACAGCAATGCCTGTAGTGCCGTTGAGCAGCACATGGGGCACCCGCGCCGGAAGCGTCGAGGGCTCGTTCATGGTGCCGTCAAAATTGGGCACCCAGTCCACGGTTCCCTGCCCCAGTTCGCTCAGAAGCAGCTCCGAAAACGGCGCCAGGCGCGATTCGGTGTAGCGCATGGCGGCGAAGGACTTGGGGTCATCCTGACTGCCCCAGTTGCCCTGACCATCCACCAGCGGATAGCGGTAGGAAAACGGCTGAGCCATGAGCACCATGGCTTCATAGCAGGCGCTGTCGCCATGGGGGTGAAACTTGCCCAGCACATCCCCCACCGTCCTGGCGGATTTCTTGTACTTGGCCGCCGCACTCAGGCCAAGCTCCGACATGGCATAGATGATGCGACGCTGGACCGGCTTGAGCCCATCGCCAATGTGCGGCAGGGCGCGATCCAGAATCACGTACATGGAATAGTCGAGATACGCTTTTTCGGTGTACTCGCGCAGCGCTACGCGCTCCAGTCCGTCATCCGTGGTTTCGAATTCCGGCATACAGGCCTCTGTTGATCGCAGGTGAACCCGATCCTGGGGAACGGGCGAAAGCGCCATTATAGGGAGGGGAGCAGCAGAGACCAAACCGGATAGTGGATTTCCCGAATGGGCACGTCCACAGAAGGGCTTTAGGATTTGAGAGTTACAACGCGCATCGACGTTTCAACCAATGCCGGGGTCAGCGCATTCATGGTCAAAATAACCTGCAGCACAATGGCACGGGCCCTGATCCAGGCGCTTGCGGTTGGGCTTGCGACTTTCGGCCTGATTGTGGGGGTGGAATTCATCTGGACGGGTCAACTGATTGACCTGCGCCTGTACGCGTTGACCAGCGCCGGTGTTGGCCTGCTGGTTTTTCTTATTTCACTGCTTTCATCAAAACCGGGGTGTGACGTCAACCGCCACACCGCCGATCGGCACTGAACAATCACCTCAGTCGCGGATACCCTCGACACTCAGAATCAGCTCCACTTCCTCGGCACTCGGCCCAAGATCTTCCGGAATGTCAAAATCATCCATCACAAGGGTGGCGGAACCCTCAAAGCCCATCCGGTAATCCCCCCACGGGTCCTCGCCGTGACCCACCATTTTCATATCCAGCTCGATTTCCTGGGTGACGCCACGAAGAGTCAGATCACCGGTAATGGTAGCGTGCTCCTCATCGTGCATTTCAACACTGGTGCTCTCGAAAGTGGCTTCCGGGTGCTGATCCACGTACAGGAAGTCCTCATCACGCAGGTGGCGATCGCGCTCGGAATGGTTGGAGTCGACACTGGCCGTCTGCACGGTCACGCTGACTCTGGAATCTTCCGGGTTGTCGGCATCGTAGTGGAACACGCCATCAAAATCGTTGAAGCGCCCGTACAGATAGCTGAACCCCAGATGGCCCGTTCGGAACTGGACAAACTGGTGCTGCCCTTCCCGGTCAAACTGGTAGGTGCCGCCATGCTCGTTGGCCTGGACAGAACCGGCCGCCAGCGCCAGTCCCAGCACACCGGCGCCAAGGGCGCCGGTGGTATAACTCGTCAATGAACTCATCAGTTGCTCCTTTCCTTTTTGGGTGTTGCCGTTTAAGACTCAATGGCGGGACGAACGCCCCAACATGCGGACCAGCGTTTCATCCCGATCCACAAAGTGATGCTTCAGAGCAGCCGCTGCATGCAGCGCCACCAGAACGATCAACGTCCAGGCCAACCATTCATGAACCAGCCCGGCCCTGTCCTCCAGGTTCGGCATCCGACCGGTCAGTGCCGGCACCTCAAACCAGTTGAACAGGGAAAAACCGCGTCCATCCGCTGTTGATATCAGATAACCGCTCACGAAGAGTCCCAGCAGCAGCAGATAGAGCACCCAGTGCATGGTCGCCGCCATCACACGCTCCATCGGGCTGTGTGATGGCGGCGGCGGTGGCGGCGGGGAAAGCCAGCGCCAGAACAACCGCACCAGCACCAATGCAAAAAGAATCATGCCCACACTGCGATGCCATCGCGGCAGGGCGTTGTAGAGGCTGTCGTAGTAACTCAGTCCCACCATGTACAAGCCCACACCAAACATGGCGAAAACCGTCAGCGACACGCCCCAGTGCAGAACAGCACTGACCACGCCATAGCGGGTCTGGGTGTTACGCCACTGCATTGCCGCATCCTCCGGCTCATTTCAATCTGTTAATCACTCGTTCAGAGTAGTCCTGTACACCCGGGCACGAAACAGAAATGTTTTGCGCTATTCGTTCAGAAAAACTGAAGCCCCCACTGGGGCCTGTTTCCGAACGTTAACAGCAGTGAGCTCATGTAGCCTTTGGCGGCGTTTGTTCAAGGGCTCTGGTCGCGCCTTTGCCGTTTTGTCATACTGACCGGGCCAAATAGATGTACACTGGATTTACATGGGCTGTCAGGTCATGACAGCTCAGGAAAAAGACAAGAGTCGGGGTATCCGGGAAGTTGCCCTTCACTATCCAACTAAGGCAATCGGATGCCAGGTACAGCTGCAGTAGATACGTTATGCCGCCATTCGATCAAAGCAGTACGGGCATCGATTTGAACAGCATTGATCGGATGCTGGACACCGCCGGCGATGGCCTGCAGTGGTCCGCCACCTTTCAGGGCCTGACTCTTCAGACCGCTCTACAGCCTATTTTCAGCATTTCCCATAAACGGGTGGTGGGCTATGAGGCGCTAATTCGGGCTTTCGATAACGATCACTCGCCCGTCCTGCCGCCGCACCTGTTTGACCTGGCGGCGGAACATCCCCAGAACCTGCTGCTCGATCGCCTCTGTCGCACCCTGCACCTGCGCAACTTCCAGACCCTCTCGGATCAGGTTAACTGGCTGTTTCTCAACGTCTCACCCCAGTGCGTAGCGAGCGGCGTCCAGACCGATTCATTTTTCGGCCGACTGCTGGAAACCACAGGATTTCCTCCCCATCGGGTGGTGGTGGAGATCGTTGAGCAGCCCACGGATGACGCCGACCATCTGCGCGAGACCGTGGCCTACTACCGTCAGCTCGGCTGCCTGACGGCCATTGATGACTTTGGCGCCGGGCACTCCAACTTTGAGCGTATCTGGAATCTGCGCCCGGACATCGTCAAGCTCGACCGACAGATGTTGGCTCGAGCCACCAATGACAAACGCACCCGCCAGATTCTCAAAGGCATTGTCTCACTCCTGCATGAATCTGGCTGCCTGGTGCTGCTGGAAGGGGTGGAGACCCGAGAGCAGGCGCTTATCGCGGTGGACGCGGGCGTCGATTTCGTACAGGGTTTCTACTTCTTCCGCCCCAGCACCGAGCTCCAGAACGTGATCAGTAATGAGGCAGACTTTGATGACCTGCTGAGCGAATACAAAAACCACAAACGGATCAACTCGGACCCATCCCACAATCTCGACAGCTTCTTTGGTCAGCTTTTCGAAGACGTGATTGCCGACATGCAGCGGGGCAACCCCTTTGAACAGGCCAGTGAAACACTGCTTGGGCACCATACGGTCTCGCGCTGCTATCTGCTCGACGACGACGGCGTCCAGCGCGCACCCAGTCTGGTGTCTGAACAATTTGCCGACAGCCTGGATCCGCGCTTCCGTCCTCTGGAGAACACCGCCCAGGCCGACTGGTATCGTCAGCACTATCTGCGCCGTGCCCTGAGATATCCGGGGCAGCTGCAGATCACCCGCCCCTACCTGTCCGTGACGGGGGCGCACATGTGCATTACCCTGTCGCGGGCGTTTCGACTCGGTAACAGTACACAGGTACTGTGCTGCGATATACTCGCGCACTGATTCTTACATGACACAGGGGCTTTCATGCAGATTCAGCTCGCTCCCATGGAAGGGCTGGTCGATCCATTGCTGCGCCGGCTTCTGAGCCGGATCGGTGGATTTGACCACTGCGTGACCGAATTCATCCGCGTCACCGACGTCACGCTCCCGACCAAGGTCTTCCGCCGTATTGCGCCGGAACTGGATCAGCAGTGGCGCACCGACAGCGGAACCCCCGTCTTCGCCCAGCTTCTGGGCAGTGACCCGGATTTGATGGGCCGCAATGCGCGTAAAGTGGCTCGCCTTGGCGCCCCGGTAGTCGATCTGAATTTCGGCTGCCCGGCAAAAACCGTCAACCGCCATCGCGGAGGCGCCGTACTGCTCGATGAACCGGAACTGCTCTATCAGATCGTGCAGAGCGTGCGTGCCGCAGTACCCGCAGAAACGCCAGTTACCGCCAAGATGCGCCTGGGTTACTCGGATCAGTCGCGGGCCGTGGAGTGTGGCCAGGCTCTGGAGGCGGGCGGGGCCAGCGCCATCACCATCCATGCACGCACCAAGGTGGATGGCTATAAGCCCCCGGCCTACTGGCGCGCCATCGCACCGGTACGCAACGCCGTTTCCGTGC
>LKMJ01002627.1_pt1 | contig 16575 bp, 17 predicted proteins | sample 643391 | NCBI WGS metagenome assembly LKMJ01 (sample SAMN04112250, study PRJNA286221) | soda lake metagenome | biome: soda lake; feature: Kulunda Steppe; material: water; isolation source: sample PL-Br10 brine of Picturesque Lake | place: Russia: Kulunda steppe | collected 2010-07
ACAGCGCACGTAGATTCGTTCTTCGTCAACTGCGAGCGACTGCACTGTGTCGGGTGTCTCGAGGTCGAACTGCTCATTGCCGTCCTGGTCGACGACGACGAGGCTGGCATTGATGCCAGCGTACACGAGCTCGTCGTACAGTCGAATCGAGGTCACCTCGGGCTCGTGATCGCTTTCCCAGAGGACTTCTCCGTCCTCCCGGTCGAGTGCTTCGAGCCCGTCTCCGCCGAGAAAGAGTGCGGTCTCGGAGACGGCCATCGCCGAACCGACGATCGTTTCGTACTCCCAAATCTCGTCCCCGTCCTCGAGGTCGAGTGCTTTGTACAGCACGTCTTCGTTCGGAAGCGAGGTGCAAATGAAGACGGTGTCGTCGTAGACGACGGGCGTTTCGAAGGCCCAGTCGTATTCGGTCGTCCACTTAATTTCGGGTTCGTCTTCGATCCCGCTGTAGGGAACAGAGAGCCGGTTTGCAGCGTCGAATCGCTGCATCGGCCAGGAGCCATAGTCACCCGAGCTGTCTGGAGTACTTGGATCGTCTGCCAATTCTGGTGTCTCCTCATCACCGAGACAGCCAGCGACCGCGGCGATACTCGTCGCCAGTCCCGCCCGTGTCAACAGCGTCCGTCGCGAAACATCGTCAGATTTCATTAGTACTATTTCTGTATTATTCAGTTGTAAATTTAGAATTTCTTAAAATGTTCTGTGAAACGAGCTATCAATCGAGGCGACGCTAAGCTCTCGTCAGCAGCAATCCGGAATCCCAGCCAATCGGCTCACCTTCGTCGCTGAGGAACGTCCCGCCGAACTCGAACTCGCCGATGGAAAATCGACCAAGCAGGCGGCTTCATGACGACCAGCAGCGGCAGGGCTACCCCTGGAAGTTCTGCAGTCTGACCGAAGAGGGACGGGCGTTCCTCAAGGAACACAACTTGCTCGCCACAGAGGAGACCCTCCGGTAGATCTACCACACCATCTGTGACAGGCCCGAGAAGATGGTCAAGTACGCGGACGCACCCCGTCCTGATGATGCCTAACAGCACCATCTATTTCTGAATAGTTCTCTATTTATACTCTTTAGACTGTGGCCGTTTCTCGAATCACTTGACCTCGGGGCAATTTACCAGCAGTTACTTTATACGCTGAACAGACCGTGGTATTGCGCCTGTTCAGCGTATAAACAAGTCGAATGCCCCCAAGGCTTGACCCCGAGGCGGTTCACACAATAGCGATTGTGAAAAGGACGGTCCAACCGCACTCGGATTGAAGTATTCAGAGATAGTTATCTATTCATACTATTTTAGAATCGGTTAGATATGGTTAACCAACAAGATTGCGACACCAACCGTTTCGTTGGTTAATTCGAGAAGACCAACAATGTCCGAAGATCCATTGACACCACCAGCAACACTTTCAACAGAGCTGGCGGATACACTCAAGCGATATTCGGGAGACCAGGTCAAGCACGTTGCTCGCTACGCCGGGGTGCTGACCGAACACAAAAAACGCGAGACTCGGGAAGAAAACGAGGCATAAGCAAAAGGCACACCGGTGGTCAATCTGTCACGGCACACTTGCAGGCGTGATACTGAGACACAGAATACATATAGTCTTTCCATGGATATTTCAGCTATGTCCTGCTACTTGATATCTGATCTCCACCTCGATCACGGAAATGTGATTGAATACTGTGATCGACCGTTTGCCGACGTGGAAGACATGAATCAGACACTACTCACTAACTGGAACAGCGTCGTCTCACCTGACGACGAGGTGATTTTTGGTGGTGACCTGACGATCTCCGGAAGTGCGAGTGCGTTCCTTTCCTGGACCGAGCAGTTGCACGGCGAACTGATCTTTCTAGTTGGGAACCACGACGAAATCGTCTTTCGAAATATAGACGACGTCCACATTTTCGAACACTACCAGTTTGAGGCAGGCGGGTACGAATTCTACTGCACTCACCGTCCCGAAGATATTCCCCGGAACTGGTCGGGCTGGGGAATCCACGGACACCACCACAACAACCATCCCGAGACGTTCCCGTTCATCGATCCAGAGACACAACGAATCAACATTTCTGCTGAACTGCTCGCGTACGAGCCAATCCACATCGACAGACTCGTCGAGTACATCGACCGTGGCGAACGGCTCGGCTCGGTTGCCAACACGTAATATCCACATCACCCTGGAGGGCCGAGGCACTGCGACCCGTGATACCAGCGACGTGTGAGAGGATATCACTGAGCATTGGTATGTCGGTCAAAAATGTGTATGAGGGAGTTCACCTAGTTTCCATCCTGATCACTACCAGGGAGGCTCCCTGCGCTACATTGCACTAAACTCTTCGCCAGAGTCAGGAAGGTATTCTACAACACTCCGATGGGCACCGAATTCACTGATGATCGTCTGTAGTGCGTCGACAACGGTTGCGATCTCTCGGTTGAGTTCATGTTCACGGTACGTACCCCCGCTCTGTCCACGATGAACCATCTCCGAATGTGTTAGATTGAGGATCTCGAAATCAGATAAGAAGCCACGCATTCTACGGGCTGTACGAGGATTCCGGCCTTGGTACTTGCAAAATTCTTTGTACCGCTGATAGACAACACGTGAGCGGGCTGGTGTGGCATCTTCAGCAGCAAGTGTAGTTAGCGCATATAGTGTGAGTTGTTCGTGTTCAGTGAGGTCGCGCATGATATCCATGCTCTGTTGAGCCTCAAGTTTCTCCTGGGCTCGTTTGACATGATCAGTTGTAACCGACTCTGCGTTCTCGGTGCGAGCCAAATCACCAGCCTTCCGAAGAAGCGTGATAGCTCGTCGGGCGTCCCCACCATCTTGGCGGCCAAGAGCAGCACACAGGGGAATAACTCCGTCCTCGAGAGCATTTTGATGGAATGCAATAGCAGCCCGTTGCTCGAGGACTTTTTGTAGCTCTTCCGCACCATACGGCGGGAATGAAATTTCGGTTTCACACAGAGATGACTGAACCTTCGCGTCTAGCTGCTCTCGGAACGTCGAATCGTTACTAATTCCGATGAGTCCAAGCTGAATATTATCAATATATCCGTTATTGTCTGCACGAGTAATCTGATAGAGAAACGTATCGTCCGTAATATGGTCAATCTCATCAAGAACGATAATAACAGTACCGGAGAACTTATTGAGTTCATCCCAGAGCAAGCGATAGACTTTGGATTGTGGGTGACCAGTTTCGGCGATGTGGTGTTCGGGTTTTCGCAGGTTGTTTATCAGGCTAATCGCTGCCTGGTAGCTCGTACTGAGGCCGTCGCAGTTGAGCGAGATGACAGAGAGGTCGACTTTAAAATGTTCAGCTGATTCCAGAAGCTCATTCAATAAAAAGTTCGTCACAGCAGTTTTTCCGACACCAGTCTTCCCATAAATAAAAATGTTGTCGGGGTACTCGCCGTTGATGATCGGCTGAAGGGCAGCCTCGTACTCCTCGATCTCGTTATCTCTCCCGACGATGTCGTCTGGAACGTACTCGACTTTGAGAGTATTCCGACGCTTGTATAACGTGTCGTCCGGCTGAAATCGTGGAGTCATATTGTGATCAGCTGATTCAGGCTGGAAACATAACCGTTCCGACTGGCGTTTCCACTATTTCCAGTATAACCAGTAAGTCCAGTATAACCACTAGAGCCATCATTTCCACTATTTCATATTGACCCCGCCGTTTCCAGTCTATTGGATTTGTCAATTTTTTACATTCGAACGAAAGCTTAGGCCAGACTCTCGGTGGGAGTCTCACCCCAATATTTCCAGTAACTTACAGAGAGACAGACTGAGTTCCTCAGGGTCGTTCTGGATTCTATCATTTTCGCGGCTGAACAAATCGAAGCTCCACAATGTCGACGAAACGGAGGTCTCACTCGATGGCAAGAGTCTTTGATTCTCGACCAACTCAGACCGACATTTCCAGTATTTCCACTAACGGTTTCTTTATATACAAAAAAGAAACCAGAGTTTCCAGTATATTTGGCACGGATTCGAATCACCATACTGCAGTAGGGATGACTGATGGGAAAGGCGAAACACCCCCTCCCCACTATTTCCAGTAAACCACTACAAAAGAGAAGTGTGTAAGGAAAAAGAAGCCTATATATGGGAAAAGTTTATATAATTGGCATTCAAACTAGTCCGCAGTAGACCTAGACCGAAATTATTGTAATAGAGTACTAATCCGAAATAAACAGAAAGCAGAAATTCACTGATCTTCGTCGCTAGTTTTACTGGAAATAGTGGGGGGTGGGTGGCTAGATATCTTCCTCAGTTCACAACATATCAATCTATTAGTGGAAATAGTGGGGTCTGACACTCGTCAGACACCCCATTATCAACGTGAAATGACTCCTCAACAGCTTCAAGATATAGGATTCGTCAGAACTCTTTCAAACTCAGCTGCAAGAGATTTAGAAATCTCTGTACCAAACGATCGCAGATCTGTTGTCTCTGTATTAGTTGGTAGTTCCCTGAGATGAAGCGCCAGTTGGTTGTTAATCACATACTCTGTCTCAACTGCCCCGTTCTGGGCAGGATACAGAAGCAGACCAGGGACATCGTCTGCCAGCTGGTACGAGGTCATTTGATAGATATCGGATTGGCTTGGTCGGCTCGTTTTCCACTTGGCATCACCAACGAGCTGAACGTTGCCGTCTTGGTCGCGGATCACGAAATCAGGATACATATTGACCTCCGGATCACCACCGGTGACGAGTCCGTCGATACGGGCCTGTTCTTCAACCGTTCTTGGTTTACCAGCGACGGCTTCGGTTGCGGCCCGCTCAACTACCTGCTCAAAAATTCGGTTCATATTAAGTAAGATTCCGTAGGTCTCCTGTGAGCCAGCCTCAAGGTTGTCTACGAAACTTGCCTCAATAATTAGTGAAGCAAGATGCAGAATATCCTCGTAGTATTGGTTGAGCCGATCAAAATGAACCGTTTTTATTTCTGCTGACTGCACCGGTCGAAGCGTCACTTCGCGCCGGAGTTGCGTTGTTCGCTGCTGGAGGGACTGTTGAACCGATCGCTGATCAACCAGCCGAGTCAGTAGATGTGCGGCATAGAGGACTGCTTGATTTTCGACCGTATCGTGTGTCAGGTTCTCATATTCGATTTCGAATGAAGTAGCTGTTGGCTTGCCTCGAGAGAGTTGCCGCTGAACATCGAGGCGACCACGCAGATACTCCTCGCGGTCTTGCTTCGTTTGATACTCTTTTCCCAAGCCCCGTTGAACGAGTTCTTCCAGCCGATCGAGGAATAGTGCCCCGATTGCGTCCAAAAACAGGTCACCCTCAAGTGCAGCTACTGTCGAATCGACTGTCGCAGCAGTCGTTCCCGATGCATACAGCAACAACCGGAGGAAGTTCTCACCAGCGGCTTTTGGTTTGATTCGAACCTGTGTCCCGGTCGGAAGCGAAACGAGTCCAACGTGAGACGAGGTCGTCAGTCGAACGCTGCCATCGCTCGTGTGCTCGTACCCCAGTCTGGTTGCGGTCTTATTTATTCGCTGGTCGATGGTACGCAGGCTGTCCTCACCCAACTCCAGGGGCGGTGACCGGTCATGTTCTGAGAGTTCGATCGTTTCCTGTGAACTGAGTGCCATGTGTCTCACTCAGCTGTTGAGGCGCAGTTTTCGACGAACTCGCTGATTGCGATTGTAACCTGTTCTGAATCGGCTTCGTTCCGGAGATCTTTGATCGGGATCTCAAGCCCATTGAACTCGTCGGAGTAGAGGTAGTCTGTGGTGATCGGATCTGCAAGGACTGGATTGATCTGTTCAACAAACTGCTCGAAGACCGACCTGTCGTGGGTTGATTTATTCCAAAACCGGAATTGCAGCGTCCCATTGGTTCGCAGCTCGTAGACCAACCGGTTTCCATCGTTGTATTCGTTCCAGTAAAATTGAACCGATCCCGTGCGCTTTCCAGTTCCATATTCGATACGATCGGCTTCGGTCTCTCCAAACTCAAAGAACTCCTGATAGACCGCTACGACCTCGGATTCATACGCCGTCGTAATCTCGTCGAAGAACGATTCTTCGTCCCAGTATTTTCTTGAGTCAGTGGACGTACTTGAGGTGGTTGTCTCGCTGTAACTGAGTTCGATCTGACCGTCGTGGAAGGTGGCGAGGGTTTCGCCGAGGTCTTTGACAGTGAATGCTCGGATCTCTTTGCGGTCCCAATCGAATAGCCGTTCACCGCCGTTGTCGAACAGTTCTCGACGAATCCTATCGAATTGTCCGAAATAGTACTCTTCCAACAGCGGCAGAATATCGAACCGCCACACGTCCCGAAGTTCCTCGAGTGTCTCGACACCGAACAACCTCGAATGCCCGATTTGTTTTCCCTTCCCGAGGTCGGTTGCGGTCACAATTCGGTCGTTCATTTCCTCGAGTGTGACGATCGACAGCCAGAGTAACGATTCAAACTGGGTGCCTTCTTCGAGCGGGTTGTCGGGGAGTTCGTGGTACGCGACGATCTGACTGAAATCCGGTGGATACGAGATGAACCGGAAGCGTCGACGAAGGGCGGCATCGACCAGTGCAATGGATCGGTCGGCTGTGTTCATCGTCCCGATGAGATAGAGGTTCGGAGGGAGCGAGAACTGCGTGTCTGAGTGGGCCAACCGTACCTGGGTTGATCCGCGCTTGTCCGCTTCGAGCAGGGTGATCGTCTCACCGAAAATCTGTGCTAAGTTCCCTCGGTTGATCTCATCGATAATGAGGACGAACCGAGGAGGGTCAGTCCCTGCCGCAGTAGCCTTTTCGTATGCATCGGTTGCTGTCTCAGCAAACCGCTTCAAGATACCATCCTGAACCCCATAGGCAACCTGCCCGTTGTCCGTTGCTTGGGCAGTCAGTCCTTCGATGAAGTCCTCGTAGGTAAACGAGGGGTGGAAGGTAACTGTCTCAATCCGGCTGTTCACTGGGGTGGCAGCGTCCTGCTGGCTGGCCCACCATGTTGCGAAGCGTTCAGCCGTGTACGTCTTGCCTGTGCCTGGTGGCCCATAGAAGATGAGTTGCTTTTGTTCTTTCAGCTGTCGAGCAATCTCTTCAGCTTGAGCCGGCTTCTCGGGAACTTTCGTCTCAGTCTCTTCGCGTTCGTCGACCTCGCCTAAGAGATTCCAGCCTTCAACTCTATCGAGAACAAACTCTACAGCTGGTGGCGACAGCTCCGAGAGATACGCCTGTTTTAGATGCCCGTTCGAATCGATCGGAGAGTACTTCTGACGGAATTTGGGCTCGTTGAGCGCGGATTTGAATTCCTCGTTTACAGTAACCGGCTCGGCGAACCAGCGGAAGTTGACACCAACTCGCTGATATTCCGTTCCCCTGAACGTATCGGTCTCTCGCTGGGAGTTCACCGTCGAGAGTCCGATCAGTTCACCATCGAAGTTATGAAAGACGATGTCTCCGACCTCCAACCGATCGAGGTCGTGGTGCCACACGTCGTCGACCTTCGCTCTGAGGTACTCGTCGGTGATTTCGGTCTGGTTTCCTTGGTTGACCCAGTAGTAAGCCCGGTCACTGGGCATCGTAGTCTTCTCAGGTGTCAGTTCCCGTTTGGTGGCCCAAACGAAGAAGAAATCTAGATCCCTGAAGTTCGTTTCAAACTCGTGTTCGTCCCGGATTGTTCGGTACACCGTCGCTGTTTCAGTGTAGTCGACGAGTGCATTTGAGATGTCTTCGTCGAAATATTGGGCCATCCCTCCTCGAGACATCGTGTTCACGACGGGATAGTACTCAGGTTGAAGGTAGTAGAAAATCGGAGACAGTTTACCGCATTCGACTTTCGGTAGATCGAGAGCTGCTATTCGTTCAACGGCCGTATCGAGCGTTTCGTGATCGGCAGCCTGTACCAGCGTCTCGATACAGTCGGTGACTTCCGCCTCCTTTTGGGGTGGAACATCGACTGGAAAGAGCAACCCACCGACTGTGCCGACGGTTTCGTCGATCTGATCAGTGAGCGACCGTTGCGTATCAGCTGGGATCTCCAGGGAATTGACCTCGCTTCGCTTGCTCGAAACCGGATAGGTGTCGTTGTTCATACAGAGCCGATACAGTGCGGTGAGTTCCTGTGTCCCGATCGAGCCGGATTCGGTCAAGGCGGTGGCGAGTTCGCGAACGATTTTTGAGGTCTTGCGTACGGGATTGAGCCGTGTTTGCCAGTCTCTCTCCTCAAAATATGTTGTAACGAGCTTTTCTCCTGAGCTTTCAGACATTTTGATATCCTGACTCGAAAGGGGGACAATATAAACGCTCTGGTGGCCCGACACATCGTATTTTCCAAAAATACAAGCACACCTCCTGGCGTGGTGAGTCACGACCTCATCACGTTGGTAAATATTACTGTTGACATATGCTGTTGACATATTTTAACATTGCATGCAAATAGAACGGTTGTATGTCGATGACCGAAGAGGGTGAAGACAGGTTCCGTAAACTCCGGACCTCGCTTGAGGCACTGCCGGAAGTGTCGGAGCCGCCGAAGTCGATGCTTCGGATTCTTGGGTCGGCTCGATCTGAACACACGTGGAACACGCTTCTTGCCTACGTTCTCGATCCATCACAACCACACGGATTCGATGCAGACTTGCTGAAGGCCTTTCTTACGGTGGCACGGGACGAGACAGATGCTACTATCCAGTACCTCCACCGTGACCTCGAGGTCCTACAGGTCGATACCGAAGCCACGTCACCACAGAACAATCGTCCCGATATCGTGATTCGTGTCCCTGAAAGGTGGTTCGTCTGCATCGAGTCGAAAGTGGAAGCTACCGAAGGTGAGCGACAGACCGAGCGGTACGTTGCAGATACGCATATTGGTAGCGACAACAAAAGTGAGTATCCCGAAGACGGACAGCACTATCTGTTCCTTTCGAAACAATCCGCACCGGACGCAAACTCAGACAGGTTCAACAACCTATCCTGGGAACAGGTGGTCGATTCCTTTTACGACGAACTTCGCTGTTCGCATGGAAAATATCCGGCACGCAGTGTGAGCCAACTTGAGGACTTTCTCACCACGGTAACACAGGTTACGAGCATGGAATACGACGACTTCACGACAATCCAAAAAGAAAAGATGCGGCTTCTTAGCGAGTACCGACGTGACATCGACGAGTTGCTTGAGGCTGCCGAATCGCTTCGACAACGTGCGATCGAAGACTGGCCGGAGAAGTTCCGCAGGCAGGTCGATCGCGAGCTGTGGACTGACGAGTGGTGGGTATATGAAGGACGGAACGAGTGGGGGACGATTTCCAAGCGCGGGTGGTGGTTGGACGATGCAACCCTCAAGCCCACAACAGTAATCGACGAAACCTACGGTGACACAGGGTTTCGACTCTTTTTCAATCATCTCATACGCTGTGAGGAATCGTTTGCACGGGGACAACTCACCTACCGATTGCGGTCTTCTACCAACGTCCCCTTGCGGGATGCGTTCCATCGACTGTACAACAGCGAGCGGTGGCAACGAGAGTTACACCCGCTCTTCGAAGAACGCGGAATCACAAACAAAGGGAACAAGAAAAATTATTTTTTGAAAACGTACGAGGTCGACCAGTCCAGACTTCCAGAGAGCTACTTCGAAACGCTCGCAGTTGCATTTGAAGAACATATCCCCGTCGCAAGGAAAGTAGACGAGATACTTGAGGAGGCACTCAAGGAACGTACTTGCAAGTGATGTCCATCGATTACCCATCACTGTAAAATAGTATACTATTCTTACTATTCGAAACAGAGTTAAGACATAAGAGTCGAATACTCTGAATAGCATGGCTGATTCAGATCGTATGGATAGATCGAATAGTGTGAATAGACCAAATAGTCCGTACGATTCAGTAGCTGCTGATGGGGACCCTCGGGCTGTTTCGGTGTGTATGCTAAAAGGTGGCGTTGGTAAGTCGACACTCGCTGTCAACCTCGCACGGCAACTGGCCGCCCACGACCACGACGTCTTGCTTATTGACCTCGACCCGAACGGCCACGCGTCCGTCGGGTTGGGCTTTGATGAGCAGTACCACGACACAAGCGAGACAATCGGCAACGTCTTTTTCGACGACCTTTCCCCAACCGCTGTCGTGTATGATACTGGTTTTGAGTTTGATATTCTTCCCTCTAGTGAGGATCTTGAACAGGTCGAACGAGAGATCGTCGTCGGCGATGTCTTCCAACCCTCTGCGATTCTCAAACGAGAGGTCGTTGACCCACTCCTCGGAGACACATACGATTACATCGTGACGGACTCACCAGCGTATCGGTCCCGACTCACGGACAACGCACTGGTCGCGACGACGAACCTGATTCTTCCCCTTGCCCCTGGGAATGAGGCGATATCTGGGCTCGAGCGGACCATCGAACGCCAGATCTCACCACTCCGACGGCACATGGCTGTCGACGTGCTGGCACTCGTTCCGAATATGCTGAGCGGCCGTATCGACCAACAGACTCAGGACCGCCAACTCCTTGAACGGCTCAACTCACACGATAGCCTCCAGAACCGCATCCCGAATTTCGCACGGATCACTGACTGGGAGGCTGTCGACGGCGGTGATCGCTCTCTTTCGCCAGGGATTCGGGACCGTACCAGTATTACAAAGGCCTATGGCAATCGTGAGCCGCTGCTGGACTACGATCCTAACTGTGACCAACTGAAGTGCTTTGACGAACTGGCTAATATCGTCGAAACTGGCGAGGTGATTCGCCATGGCTGACGACGATCCGTTCGCTGATCTTGGAGAGACGCTCACAGATGACCCGGACAACGGGCAACAGGGAACTGATGACTCTTCCGAATCGGCAGGAGCAGCGGATTCTGCTGACCAGGAGTCTGTTGACCGGCGGGATCCAATGACAGACACTGCTTTCAGCTACGAAGCGGCCAAACAACGCCCCTTCTACGCTCGCAAAGAGACGATCGAAGAGTTCGATGCCTGGCTAAAATACGAACTCGAACGCGAACTTAACCAGCAGGGCTACCAGAACATCGTGGTTCGGGAGATGACTGATGCACTCTTACGAACTGCCGTCGAGGAGGATCTTGTTGAGGAGGTCGCTGAACGCTTCGACCAGGCGCGGAACGCTGCTTCTTCAGAGTAGGCTACAGAGCAAGCTATTTTGAAATAGAATACTATCTAAGAGTATTGAACTGTACGTAGAGTCACCGAGTGAGTTGAACGGACTCGATCTTTACTCTTTCAGAGTAGCATACAAAGCAAGCTATTTTGAAATAGAGTACTATCTGTATACTGGATTATCTCTAAGTACAAGATCCCCGTTCCCTTATCCTGCGGGAATTCATCGAAGAACTCCTTGGGGACGTTCGTCCCAACTACCAGTATGCGAGCGAGTAATTATACTCCTTGAGTGGCAAACAGTTAATGGATATTACAATAAACATTGCGGCACCTCGAGGATCATGACCGACGAGCAGTCTCCCGATTCTACTGAGCCCCACGCAAGGGACGAACAGGGTGGTGACGACGATCCCGAGACAGTTCGTGAGTTTCTCGAAGCGGTGGGTGTCGATCCGGCCGACCTCGAAAGCGTTGCAGATCTCCAAGAGATCCTCGAGTTGGACCTCTTTGCCGACGGTGAGACAATTGATCCTGACGAGGTTGATCTGGCGGACGTTCTCGAGGCTCCCGTCACCGTCGAAGAGAACAAAACGCCAGCAGGGGTCGTTCGTCAATCGACCCAGGACTACCCGCCTGATTGGGACCGGCGTCGAAGACGCGTATATGCCCGTGACGACCACCAGTGTCAGAATTGCCGTCGCCGGGGTGGACCGTATGGTGATGTCGAATTACACGCCCATCATATCGTCCCGAAGTCACGTGGTGGAGTTCATCGAATGGAGAACCTGGTTACGCTGTGTGAACCATGCCACGACGCTGTCCACTCGAAGAATGCAGTCGCACCGACGGCGATTACGGATGCCGAAGCCGAACCCTCGACACTTACGGAACTGCTCGTCGGGATCAAGTCTGCGAAAACCGCCTTCCGTCGGTGGAAGCGAATGTACCGAAAGTTCTCGAAGCTTGGACCATGAATCCTATCGGATATATCGAAATAAGTATAGTTTCGGAAGACAGCGCAAGATATAGAGGATAGATGTGGAAAACCGACATCGTTCCTTTCAAGTTATTAGTGCTGAATCACCCGATTAGTAGACTTTCAGAGATCGCAGCGAATAAGAATTCTTTTTTGCATGGTGGTTTTTATACATCTTAACGAGTCAGATGACACGACGATCTCTCATGGCTACTCGTCGGAACAACGTGCGGTCTTTCTGGCTGTTCGGACTTTTTGGACTCGGAACACAAGATGTTCTTTTTCGAACTCGTCAATGATAGGAACGGGCCGGTAACATTTAGCGTGCTTGTTGACATCGTGTTTAGTTAAGCGAATTCCACCAGACGGCGAAGGCTTGCAGCCATGTTTCTGCGGTCGTCGGCTGCACATGGCTGAAACTATTGCTAAACGAAGAAGTCCGTCGCTTTACCTCTCTGAACACATGTTCGATAGCATTCCGATTTCCATGCCGAATCGTCTGAAATCGGAGCCCTGCTCGGCGGAGTGCTGTCGCTAGATACTGGGCGTAATCGACGAGAAACACGGCGTCTTCGATGTCGTGTTTCTGTTGAAGCTCCCCGCAGAAACGTCTGAGTTACTGCGGTTGTAGTCGTTGTAAACAGTCTCACGTGCAGGAATTCATTTGTATCAGGATCGACAGCGGCGTACAGCCAAAACTGCTGTCCATTGATTCGGATCACGGTTTCGTCGAGTGCGATGTGATCCGGACTGGCATCGTCTGCCGGCTGTAGATCGGCTTTCTGCACCCAATCGTGGACGGCTTTTCGTGACCGTTTGACACCAAATTTCTCAATTTATCGAACGGTATTCGAAAGTGATATTTCGGACAGATGGAGTCGAATACCGAGCTTCATCAACTCGCTCGGTGTCCGCTCTCGCTCTACAAAGGCTAACTCGATCCAGTCGCTACGACTGCTGAGGCGAGCGATTTCTGCCATAGCCACTCAGCAAATCGGCTCGCCTCGCTCTTCATCCTTAACTAAACACGACCGGCAGTCGGGAGGATAACGCTTCCACGACGGCCGTTGTCTTGCCATGCTGAGAGGGATGGTTGGTACACCTGTGGCTCGATAGCGACAGACGGCGTGAGGTAGAAATCCGAATATGCACGTGCGTCGCCGGTAATCTCGTGTGGCGTCGTTGTCGCGTCCTCGAGGGTTGTCTGTCCGTTCCTTTGATCAGCCCCTCCCGGATCTCTCGGTACTGTTGTGCCGGTGCCCGAAACTCGTCGACACGGTCATCCCACTCGGCATACGGAACGGTCTCAGGAGCATCTTCAAGAAGAAGAGTTCCATCGTCAAAGACGAGACGCATTCGGTTTCAGCTACGGTTGGCAGGCTACTTGTCCTTACTGAAGGCCCCAGAGCCTCGCCAGAGATTCCGCTCAACCGGTGACTGTTTCCTTGAGTTTCGTAGGGAGTCGTTGGAGACAGACCTCCAGAAAACTCAGTGGCGCTTCTGCTTCGAGGTGTCCTGGTTCGTGACTCAGTTGTTCATCAGTTTCGATCTGAAAGTGGGTTGTTCCAAGATCTTCGTGGTCGTCATCTTTGTGCCAGCCCAGACTGACTACATCGTCGGCCCATTGCACACGTTGCACATCAGTACCAGCTCGGGGACGCCAGGTAACTTCAAACCTGGCCTGCTGTCGCGGGAACTCTTCCCCTAAGAACATCTCAACCGCAACGTCAGCAACGACAGATCTCGGACGAATTCGCGACGGTCGATATTTGACATCCGAAAAACCGGGTTCTTTTTCGAGGCGTTCTTTGATCCGGCGAAGTCCTTCGCGTCGAGTGAATCCTCGGCCACCGGCAAGCAACAGTATCATCCGTTTGTTAGCCTTCCTGTGGAAGCGTTTCCGAACCAATCTCCTTGATATGCGAATCTGAATCAAGCCTGGTCAGTGAACTCTGCAGGCTGATGGCAAGCTGAAGTGCTTCTCGAACCTGGACGTTGTATTCCCATTCCTCGATTGCCTCGAGACGCTCACGTCGATCGGTGGCCGACAGATCCTCACACCCAATACTCTGGCGAAGATCCTCAAGGGACTCGACGTCGTATGTTGCTTTCCACGAGTCGATTTCATCACCAATTGCACGCAACTCGTCGGTGAGTTCGTCTACAGAGTGCTCTTCAGCGAGAGCCCGGACTTCACGGAGGAATTGCGTGACATCGTCCGGCTTGTAGCACGTGCCGTCAGCTGTTTCCACAACCTCGAGTTCGCCTTGGTTGACCATCCGGTCGAGATATTTCGCAGCTGTGTCCCTCGAGACATCAGCCTCTTCAGCGATCCAGCCAGCATTTCGTGGCGTCGTCCGGGTCAGGGCAACATGCCTGACGCGGCCAGCGGCGTCCATCTCTGTTGGCCATGTATGTGGGTGATCGCTCATTAGTGCTTGTAGAGTTGCTATGGACTAATAGTTTCGTATGCGCCCGAATTATTTGGTATTTTTCGCGGTGAAAATCGATTTGCAAAGTTGGGACGTTCTCGTTAGACTGAGTGAAGTAACCTGTTCGGCTCGGTTTCCGACTTGTCTGTTAAGTCTACATGCGACTGGAATCGACAGCGAAAGGAGACGAATTCAAAGTCTGGATGACCGACCAGGAGCTCGAAGAGCTACGGCGAGCAGCGTCAAACCATCGCGACGATTTACTTATTCAGCTCGGCGGGTACGTCGGCCTTCGCGCATTCGAGATCCCTCAGATTCGCCCGAAGCATATGAAGCGGACCAACGGTGGAGACCACTATCGCCTACGTGTGCCCCGGGGAAAGACACCGCAAACGGGACTGGAAAGCCTCGGGACGCCTACCTCCCAAAAGACGTCGAGGAGCAGCCGTGAAACGCACAGCTGAACGTGCAGTCGAAGAGACCGGCGAAGATGATTTCGCGTACGTTTCTTCACACGATCTTCGTCGACGATTCGCACAGCAGCTCCTCGTCGACGAGCAGGTGAATCCCCGAGTCGTGATGCAGGTCGGCGGCTGGGACTCGTTCCAGGCGATCGAGCCCTACCTGAAAGCTCCGACCCCGAGGTCGCCAACCGAGCGTTCGAGAAGGCTGATCTGGTATGAGCGATGGAACTCCCGATGTCGATCCCGAGAACCCACGACCAGACGGTCACTACCCACGGTTCGCAGATCACAACTGGCACTACGTTCCCGACGAGCTTGCCAGTCGATCTCGCTTAGACCGGAAGGAGACGGGGAATACGGCCGAGACTGGGTACTCACATATACACCCAAGCAGCAAGACCCAGATGATCGTGAGATGGTTCTGGTCCGGCTGACGCCTCGAGCGTTGCACGAGTTGTACATCGAGACGAAAGGGCTTTCACCGGACGCCCGACAAGCTGGCCACACAGCCGAGTGTGACTTCTGCGACAAGCAGGTTGACCTCGAGAAGGCAATCCCGAACAGACGCGAAGAGCCCGTCGACCGCCACTGCTACAAAGAGGTGTACGGTGGTCCCGTGTGGCTTGAGTAATCTATGGGAGGCGATTTGATTGACGCCATCCGCACTGTTGGTGGAGTGATTTTACGCGTGTCTCTGGTGGGGCTCGTTGTCGCATCAGTCTACGCCTGGGCTGATGTCAGTGGGCCGTTTGCAGCTCCGATCAGATTGGTCGAGAGTATTGGATTTGGCGTGTTCCTCGTCCCACTTGGACTCCTCATCTACGTCATGTATTCACTCTGGTCAGACCAGTACTGATCCGACACCGCTCATTGTAAGCTGGTCTGGCATCTGTTCACCATGTCGTGAAATTAGGCTCTATTGTAACCTGGATATCAAGAGCCGACTGCTAAATACAGGGCGCGAGGCTTGCAAACCATGAGAGTACAGAACCTTCTTAAATTTCTATAACGCGGGTAAATTTTTTGTTGAAGGAAAACCAGTTTTCGCTAATGGCTAAACTAATTGATCACGCACAGATTAGCGAATACAAACAGCGATTTAACCAATTTGATAAAACTATCGCTGCTATCATGGACCGATGGAGTATCCCGTTACTCCGTGTCTCTGTTGCTGTTGTGTTTATTTGGTTTGGGGCACTGAAGGTGTTCGGTGTGAGCCCAGCCGCCGATCTTGTGGCAGCAACGGTCTATTTAATCTCTCCAGAGTTATTCATTCCTATTCTTGGGATCTGGGAGATACTCATTGGTCTCTGTCTGCTATACCGTCCTTTAATCCGTGTCGGAATCTTTTTATTATTCCTACAACTTCCTGGAACGTTTTTACCGATCATACTGTTGCCGGGAGTTGTCTTTACAACCGTTCCATATGGGCTTACTGTCGAGGGGCAGTATATCATTAAGAACTTGGTTATCATCGGGGCTGCACTGGCGATTGGAAGCACAGTTAGAGAAAATTCTCGACCCTAAAAGTTTGTTTTTTTTCGGCTCTGGTGAATCGCTAGAAGGCGTCGGCTTGGTTCGTCAGAACTAGGGAGACGAAGCGGGA
>LKMJ01002629.1_pt1 | contig 16561 bp, 27 predicted proteins | sample 643391 | NCBI WGS metagenome assembly LKMJ01 (sample SAMN04112250, study PRJNA286221) | soda lake metagenome | biome: soda lake; feature: Kulunda Steppe; material: water; isolation source: sample PL-Br10 brine of Picturesque Lake | place: Russia: Kulunda steppe | collected 2010-07
CATGTGCAGGGTTGCTGAAAACAGCACATGTACGCAGTAGACTTGCCCAAGCCTGTGCACACACACTCATGTGCAGGGTTGCTGAAAACAGCACATGTACGCAGTAGACTTGCCTGAGTCTGTGCCTAAAGGGGTATTAATATGGTATTCAGCACCCTACTCATGTTCCACACCACCATCGGCCTCATCACTCCATTTTTCATGGCCGCCCCAACTCACACAGTCCACGATGGTCCAGCGCATGCTGTGCCATGCACGCGCGCGTGTGCAGGTGGTGGTGGTGAGGTGGGAGCCCCCAGAGCCCCACCCCTTGGAAGCGCTGCCCGTGGGGTACGAGGTCCAGGCGCTTCCCTGCACGCCGCAGGGTGGGTCAAGTCGCGCAGCGTGTGCGTGTGGGTGCGTGTGCGTGTGGGTGCGCGTGCGTGTGGGTGTGCCTGCCCTGCACGCCATGGGGGGGGAAGGGTGCGCGTGTGGGTGTGGGTGTGCCTCTGCCCTGCACGCCACGGGGTGGCTGGGTGCGTGTGTGCCTGCCCTGAACGCCACAGGGTGGCTGGGTGCATGCAGTGTGCGCGTGTGGCGCATATAGCGCATTTGCTTACCGCATGTTGGGCTGGTGACTGTGTGTGCACAAGGTCCGCAGGCGATTTGCGCTTGCACACACGCAAGCGCTGGCGCAGGTGCACACGTGAAAAGGCACGTGTACACTCATCACAGACATCACAAATACACACATACACAAGCAGGAAATACAAAACTATACAAAAAGCAAAAGACAGGCAGAGCTGCACATGCATGCACGCGCGTGCCTTGCAGGTGCAGCGGCTGGTGCGGCAGGGGGCGGGCACGGCCCGGGAGAGGTGAAGTGCCCTGTGCCCAAGAATGCACTGGAGTGCGTGCTGGAGAAGGGGCTGCAGCCAGGCGTGCTGTACACGGTGAGGAATGCAAATATATAATATATAGTATATTACATATTATTTATTATTTTATTAGGAAAACGCATGGCATGCAGGGCGGAGGGGGAGGGGACGGGGGAGTGAGCTTTCAGCTATCAGGACTGGAGGGTGTTTGTCCGGTTTGCAGGAGCCTGCGCAGGATAGGCCGTGGCATCTTTGCCTGCGTGCCCTGCAGGCGCGCGCGTGCATGCAGGGGCGTGCTGCAGTGGCTTGTCAAGCACCAACCCTGGTTTGTACGGCCTGACTGTGTATGTGCACGCGTGTGTGCGTGCCCTGCAGGTGCGTGTGCGCGCTGTTGGTGCCTCGGGCTCAGGTCACGGAGCGTGGAGCCCCACGGTTGAGGTGAGTGCCAAAAAGCGGTTACACACTAAGCTCTAAAAAGCAGGGATTACACACACAGGGGGCGTGCTTGACACAGCCCGTTCAAACCGCCTGCAAGTGGCCATTTTTTGCATGCAGCTTACGTGGGGTGTGCGCACTCATCACCAGCACGCGCACACGCTCATGCGCCCACAGATGCCCCTTGTCGCGCACACAAGCGCACACATGCACTCCGGCATGCACACACATGTGCAAGTGCACGCGCTATGCATCCGCAGGTCACAGCTCCTGGGCGGCGCGTGCTGGGCAGTGAGTGCACGTCCGTGTCTGACGCCAACGACGGCGCAAGCAGCGCGTCCACCCACATTGTGCCCAGCGTGGACGTGCGAACCGGCGGCAGCGGCGGCAGCGCAAAGCGCAAGGCGGGCGCGCAGCAGCGGAGCGGGGCCAGCATCGCGAAGCCCGGGGGCGGCATCGCGCACAAGGTGGTGGCGCAGGCGTCGGTGACGGCGCTGTCCAAGCCAGCCCCGCCCACCATGACCTTGCGGGTGCGTGGGAGGTGTGGGAAGAAGAGATTGAGGGGAAGAGGTGGGGACAAAGAGGGGGGGGGTCAAAAGAGTAGGGGGGCAGGCTCTGCGCACTGCTGGGGAACAGGCGAGGTGATGCAAGAGAGCCCCCCACACATGCATGCACACACACACACACACGCACAACAAACACACGTCAATTCGCATTCACGCTCTCCAATAACACCACCTCCGAGGTGTCCCTCACGTAAGGGCACACCCGTACCTGTGTGAGGGTCGCCCGCGCACGGTTCCCTTGCTTGCTTTGGAAAATGTGCTCCCTTTGTTTTGGGTGGCAGGGCCTCAAGTACCAGTGCGGCAGGCTGTGGCGGCGCACCAAGGCGCACAAGCTACAGATCTTTGTGGTCTTTGCTATCGCGGCGGTGGTCATGGCGGCACAGGTGAGCGGCAGGTGGACTCAGGAGGGCTTCTGATGTGTGCATGTTTAAGGGGTGGGGAAACCGGTATTTTATGTGTACAGCATGTGTATGTACGTGCATATGGACTACATTTGCCTGTGTTGTGGTGGATTGGGAGTGGAAAACATACGTATGCCAGCCAATATATACGTGTTACCAAAAAGATACACGTGCAATATATAACTGAATTTTCCGTATTCCTTTTTTCACAACCATAAGTGTGCTCTGCTGCTGCAACTTGCCTCGTTGCAACACGCGCCTTGATACAACACACCTGCTCAGCATGCACGCCTTGGTGCACACCTGCGTTGCTTGCACCTCACTCGCCTTGCCTTGCGCAGTTGTGATGCGCACCAAGCCTCCCATCTTGCAGCCCCTGCCCTTTGTCACATGGCTTCTGCCTTTCCAATCCACTTTTCGTCTTTAAGTCAGCAGGACCTGGCAAGTGGCCACAGGCAGCTGCTCGTCATGGGATGGCAACTTCTCTCCTCTGTGTGCCCGCTGCCCGCTGCCTGGATTCTGGCACAGACTTTGACTTCCACTCCCCATCTCCCATCACTGATGCTTGGGCTCACAGATTATGCGCATGTGACTGCCCACTGTCCACGCACCTGGCCATTGGATGCTCACCTGCCCTCGCGCACTCATGCACGCACGCACGCATGCTCCTCCTGCTCCCACAGAAGTACCTCACGGCCGAGGTCCTGAGGCAACACAGGGACCAACTGCTGCTCGCGCTGGCCGCCATCCTTGCCTTCATCATCTTGTGCTACTTCGTGTCCCTCATCGCAAGGTGGTGAGTGCTTGTGCTTGTGCGTGTGTGTGTGTGAATGTGGTTGTGTGCGTGTGTGCAGGTGGTCGTGTGTGTGCATGTGCGCGTGTACACATGCACATAGGTGAGGTTGCATGATTGGGGAAAGGTGTGCGTGAGGGCCATGGGGCCACATACCGAACGTGCGCTGCTGGGTGCGCGCTGCTGGGTGTGCGCTCCTTATCGAGAGCTGCGCAGAGTGGGGCCTTCCATACCGTGCGCGCTGCTGAATGCCCGCTGACAGAGGGCAAGCTGTGCAGAGGGTGGGGTGCGCTTGGATGCGCTGCGCGTCTCGCTTGTGCAAAATGTGAGGGTGTCCAGGAGGCGCGCACGCGCTCCTTGCCCTGGGCGCGCTTGCCTGTGCAGGAAAAAAACAAGGCACCTGTGGACTTGGAGGCAAGGCATGCACGTCTCCGCCTCACGCCCATCGAAAGGCACCGGGGGTGGCATGCTGGCTCTGCACAAAAAGCATTGGCGCTCGCGCACCGTTGCGCAAGCGTGCCACGTGCGACATGGCTGCTTCACGCCTGTGCAGGAAGGCGCCACCGCCCAAGGCCTCCTCCAAATCCCGTAAGAAGGACAAGGCCCGTGGCCAGGGCTGGGCCGGGTGAAGCAGCGACTGTGGCCCGGACGCGGCAGGGACGCCTGCCTGGCGCGCACGTGCGCGGAGAGGGTTTGCAGGAGGCGGCAGGCAGGGCTGCCTCTCCCTCAGCCTCTGTGCAGCCTCTCATGCAGGAGTGCAGATTGCCACTTGAGCTGGAGGGTAGATGGCCCAATGTGCTGGAGTGCAGGCACCCCATTCTGCTGGAGTGCAGGCAGCCCCATGGGCAGGGAAGCAGGCGTTCTTGCGGCAGTGCAGGGTGTTGAAGGTGGAGGGGGGGGCGTCAGCGCCCAGGCTGGGCGCTGCAGGGTGCTAGGAGGCGCACACCAACCTACCTGCAGGCGTCTTAGCCAAGCGTGAAAGTAATACACATGCGAGTTTGGAATGCGGTGTGTTGTGAGGGTTTGTGTCGAGCGGGGTGCAGGAAGGGCCCAGGGGAGGCCCGCTGGCGTTTTGGTGTGGCCCAGCGTGCGCGCTCGCTAGTTTTTTTAGCTTTTGGCTCAGGCTCGGGGCTTTGTTGGCTGTGCACAGAGGGGTGGCACAGTTTTGGGGGTCATAGCTCTGTCCCCTGTATCGCAGTATTGTGCACAGAGGGGTGGCACAGTATTGGGGGTCATAGCTGTCCCCTGTATCGCGGCCAGCATTGGCGCCGCTCTCATCATCATCAATCATCATGCCGTCTTTAAATTCAACATCCTCGAGCCATGCCCTTGCTGCTGGGAGTGCAAACAAGAGGTCCTTGGTGCGAGCAGGGCACGTGCCTGCTTGCGGCTGCATTATTGCTGCTGCAATGAAGCTGTGGTGCACGGCCGGAGCAGAGCCTAAACTGAGTGGCTGTGGAGAATGCCATGCATGTTTTGCCGGAACAAATAAGGGTCGGTGCAGCAGCCAAGTTTGAGAGGCCATACATGGCTGGTCTGCTGGCGTAGCCATTCATGGCAGGCGCTGGAACATTGGGTTTTGTGTTTGTGGTGGATGCCACGGCCTCAACGGCTTTGTGCCCCTGCAGCAAACACGTACTGGCGGCAAGCGCGAGCACCCACTGTTACTGCTGCAGCTCAGGAGTAACCAAAAAGTTTTGAGAGGGCACGGGCAGCTGTCTCCATGCTTGCTCAAAATAGGTGGTTTTTGATTGGTTGCGCCGGGGCCTTTTCTTGGCAAAGTCTGGGCTGCCACCTGAGTTTAATGCTGGGGATGGCTCCATCAGGACCAAGCAGCCACACACGTGCGTGGATGCAAACATCTACTTGCGGATGTAGGTACCTCGTAGGTGGTCCATGCTTGGAGAAGGCAGTACACTGAGCGCTTGGTGGATCCAGGGATGAACTGCTCAATGTGCTTACTGTCCTGAAGATGCTTACTGGGTGCAATGCCGAGGTTGCAGCCAGGAAGGCTGCGTCTGGGGTGTGTGTGTGTGTGTGTGTGTGTGTGTGTGTGTGTGTGTGTGTGTGTCTGCATTGCTAGAGACGGGGGTAAAATAAAGGAAAGGAACCTCCAGGCTGCCGCTACTCCAGAGACTGCCCTTTCAAAGGACTTGTTGGGGCGTGTTAAAATGCCTGGCACATGTGTGTTAGTTGTGGGCTGGGCTGTAGCGTGATTGGGCCCTCTTTGTGTTCAACAAAATCCATAAGGCTAGCCTTTAGTGCTCCAGAGACTCATGCCACATAGTCTAGGGTAGACTTGATAAAGGCGATTGGGAGTTGGGTGTTAAATTTCCTTTACACAGGCTGATGCCCACTGCTTCTCATGGTTCATAATTTTTGGCAATGATTATAGGCAAACATGTTTTTCTCATGTGTAAATGGACAGCGCACCTTGCAGCTTCAGCCATCCAGGGTGATTCCCTAGAGGAAGGCAGTGCCCTCAGGGCCACCAGCCAGCAAAAAAATGGCAGCCTATCTATAGGGTTACAAGGGTTACAAGAAAAATGCCTGCAGTCAAAAAGTGCGACTGCTAACCTGCTGATAAACACCAGCAGCCATTTTGCACATAAGTCACAAGTAGGGGAGGTATTGTGAGTCCAGGTCACAGTTTCAATTCGTAGGATATGAGCACGAAGTCTGAAGGCCATGCTACAAATAATGTCACGAGGAAGATCAAGGAGCATGTACCTAGGATGGGTGTATGGCGAGTGTGTGACCAGGGCCCTCTTGGTAGGGAGGGCGCACAATCTATGGTAAGTGGAGCGCTTGCTGTTGCGCTCCCGTGGATGCACATCAGAATAAGCAAACACTCGTAGGGCGGGCGTCTGTCACCCTTTTCAGTAACCAGCGGACGCCTTCGAGCTGATGGGGATAAAGTTCCACTCGAGGTTGCTTCCCTTTCATCCGGGAGTCGATCTCTCCTAGACTGAGGGGAGGACAACAATCGTCGTTGTCTCGATTCTTTTCCTCGAAAGTGGTCCCTTCTCGATCGTTCTCTTTGTATTCACCGGCTCTCATGGTGGTCATCTGTAACACTGTATATGTACTCCACTTCCGACTGATAGTGCTTTACAAGAGAGAAGGATTCATGTTGTATCGTAACCGAATCGTAATTTCAGCCCGACAAAAATCAAGAGTCGATACAAAGAACTGGAGGAAGGATATTTTTTGTAATAGTAAAAATACGGAAACTGACCAAATTTCAGTTGGTGTTAAATCATACGCGTGACGTGGCGTCGGCCATCCATCCCTAGGGGAGGGAGGGGGTTGGGGAGGCAAGTGATGCGGTCGAAGGGGAAGGGGAAGGAGAAGAAAGGGAAGCCAAAGGCAAGGTTGCAGGAGAGGGTGTGGAAGAAAAAGAAGAAGAAGAAGAAGAAGAAGAAGAAGAAGAAGAAGAAGAAGAAGAAGAAGAAGAAGAAGAAGAAGAAGAAGAAGAAGAAGAGCAAGAGTCTCTCTTCTTTTGGTAAGCTATCCGCGCACAGGCAAAAACTGTACTTCAAGTTTACAAGTTTAAGTTTGACCTTCAGCCAGGTAGTTTGACTGATCAGGTTGCTGATGAACACCAGCCATCAAAAAAACATCCATAAGCTCTGGAATAAAACGATAGGAATCGTTAAATTGTTTCTGAATTGAAGACATCTTCAGAACAAGCTTGAGAGAAATAAAAAGCTCCAGTCTGATTGACATTCATTTTGTGAGCCATAGGTAAATCGTGAAACAAGTCTGCAAATTGGAGCCTCAACGAACACATTTGCGTGCAAAAACTGTACTTCGGTCCAGCCTCTGGACTCCACTGGAGAGCATAACCGTTGGGCAGTTGGTGGGCATCCCAGAATCCATCTGCCCCCCGCTTGCATTTCATTCTTTGACTGATGTAGGGAGTTTTTCACTGCGTTTTTCTTTTTTCTTTCTTGAATTGATATTAAAATCAACATGTGGGATTTTAATGCAAATAGGAATTCAATTGCTTTCACAGTCCTTCACCCACTTCAGGGTGACCTGTACATCATAATAGTTCTATATCATGCTTACATAGCAACCTCAACCCTGGTCACCTATCATGATGATCATGTTAGTCAGTTAGAAGCTTATCACTTGAGGTCTCTAAACAAGTAACATAGAAAACCCAGGATGAGAGCCCGGTCGAAGGCCTCATATGCCAGAAGCTACGGAGTTTGCAAAGACAAGAAAAAAAAATACAAAAACGCTCCCTCCATGAATGAAGGAAAAGGAGACACATTGGCCCTAAGAGCCGTGAGTCTACTCCACCAGGCAAAATACGGTGTTTGTGAACAGCAACTTGCTTTGAAAGCTCGATTCTAAACAGGTGAAAAGACGGATGAGCAAGAATACATGATGATATAGTTCTGTACAAAATAACGTAACAGAGTATGTCTCCACTGCTTTAGCTTTCGCACTCTCGGGCTCTCCAATACTCGAGTTGCGCCGTCCTCCCGCACAGGCCTCCCCTTCAACTTCTAATAACGATTCAAAACCTTGATGCCTAGGATGGCATGCAGCCTCATCTTATGAGCACGCCAATCAAAACTTAGCTGGCAGACTTGTTGTTCACTTCACTCAACAACCCGCTCTGGTGGGGTGCGGGCCAACTACCAACCGCTTCTCCTCACAGTCCCACAGGGCATCAAGTGGGTATCCGCCAGTGCGGTGCGCTCCAACTACCAACAATATCGCATTTTCCTCAAGAGGCCCCAGTTCTATCCCACAAGGCACAAGGGCCATGTCTGCCAGCATGCACATTGCCGCCCAATCAAGATGCTCCAGAGCAGGGACTTCCGCTTGAAGCGGCGAGGGCTGTGTCTGTGGCCCTCACAGCAGCCAGCATTGATGCCGCGCCCGCCAGGTTCAAAGCCGCTAGCACCAGTAGCCCTAATGGGGCCTCCTTTAAGACCACCAATACAGCAAAGCCTGCGTGCAAAAGGAGCTCACACTAGTTATACATTTGGTGCAGCTGCACCAGATCTACTCGTACCGATGTAACTGGTACAGATCCAGACATGCATGGCACACGCACAAGGCTCTGTATCCTGTGCATCATCCCCCCACAGCAAGTCAGTGGGTTGAAGTTGGCTAAGTGGACATTACAAGGGTGACGCTATGTGGACATTACAAGGGTGACACGCGCCTAAGGAATGCACATTTTTCAGGGATCCCTCGGGGTGCGGAAGGGGATTGCTGCGCACGTGCCTGTGCATGCATGCACGCACGTGTGGCACATGGCTTCCAGCACAATAATTTGCAGAGCCTGTGCATGATAGGCACCTGGCAGCGCGCAAAGACGCTGGTCCCTCCAAGTCTGACGGCAGAGGCACTGGTCCTTTCAACCCAGACAGCCGACAGTCTATGCAGTCTGTGCATGGGCCACGAGCAGACTGCCCCAGACAAGATCCTGCTCTTCCTCAATGTTGTGCGCAGCAAGGCACACACGGGTTGCACCAGAGAAGGGCCCACATCGTGGACTATGTGCGTGCGTGTGTGGGTGTGTGTGCATAGGTGTGTGTGCGCGTGGGTGTGTGAGTGTGCATGGGTGTGGGTGCGTGTGCGCGTGGGTGTGAGGTACACAAGGCATACCGTGAAACACCATGATGTGCCTTACAATGTGCCCCATGTTGTGCCTCATGACTTGCCTCATGATTTCCCTCATGGTGTGCCTCACGATGTGCCTCATGGTGTGCCTTACGATGTGCCCCATGACTTGCCTTACGATGTTCCTTACAATGTGCCCCATGTTGTGCCTCATGATTTACCTCATGATTTCCCTCATGGTGTGCCTTACAACGTGCCTCATGGTGTGCCTTACGATGTGCCTCATGACTTGCCTTACGATGTTCCTTGCAATGTGCCCCGTGTTGTGCCTCATGATTTACCTCATGCTTTCCCTCATGGTGTGCCTTACAATGTGCCTCATGGGGTGCCTTACGATGTGCCTCATGGTTTGCCTTATGACATGCCTTACAATGTGCCCCATGTTGTGCCTCATGATTTACCTCATGCTTTCCCTCATGGTGTGCCTTACAATGTGCCTCATGGGGTGCCTTACGATGTGCCTCATGGTTTGCCTTATGACATGCCTTACAGTGTGCCTAACAATGTGCCTCATGGTTTGCCTCATGGTGTGCCTTACAATGTGCCTTACGATGTGCCAAATGGTATGCCTAACTATGTGCCTTACGATGTGCTTCATGGTGTTACCTCATGGCGCGCTTCATGACGTGCAGCCCCCGGGGGCCTTGCCCCAACAGAGAGAAATCGCCAAGAGAGTCGCAAGCAGAGGGTTGTTTGCAAACCCACCACAGGCCTGAGGGTGGTCCACACACACACCACAGGCCAGGGTTGTCTACACACACACACACACACACACACACACACACACACACACATCACAGGCTGCACACCACAGGCCAGGGCTGTCCACACACCCACCATTCACCACAGGCCAGGGTTGTCCACACACCACAGGCCAGGGTCGTCCACGCACTTACCACAGGCCAGGAAAAGGCGGGACCACACTGATGCCTCGTAGAAGCTCCTTGCGTAAGGGCTGGCACCCTCATGGCCTGGGCTGCCAGCAAGGCTGCCAGTGCCCTTAGAGCAAGGAACAGCAGAAATACATGCACACACACAACCTGATGTAGGGGAGGGAGACAAGCAGCAAATACCGTACACACACAGGCGCAATTGGGGGAGGCCGGGACACTGCACACACACATACACACAGCACACACTGGCGCAACTGAGGGACTGGGAGGGCATCACACTGCATGCACAAACACAATGCATGCAGCGTCGCTGGTGCAAGGGGAGGTGCAGAGACTTGGCGGGCCCATTCACACGTAACATCTCACTCCTGTATAGGTGTAAGCAAAGCAGCGCGCAGCACCGAAATTGATTGGCATCGAGCCTGCGTCATGTACTACGCGCAGCTGGTGAATGTACTGCAAGTGCAAACCCTCTCCTGTTTGGAGCCTGGGTAGGCCCTGCCCCATGGCTGCTCATCCATCCCACTAAAAGAATGCAATGCTGAGCCACATCATGATGCATGCTTAGCATGTCTTACATGCATCCCAGCCAGCATTTCCTCTTTCTCCAAAAACATGCTTTTACATAAATTTGGCTGGTGGAGCAACGGCCCCGTTTCCCACACCAATTCCTGACGGTTTAGGCTGACCCAATTCCCTGGGGCAGGGTACGAACCAATCGGCTCTGGCAAGGCATCAGTGCAGAACATGAAGGGTACACACCAATCGGCTCTGGCAAGGCATCAGTGCAGGACATGCGCTTAAATTACGAGTAAGGCCTCCAGTCAAATTGACTGACTGCTAGCCTAACAAGGCATCAGTGCAGAACATGCGCTTAGGAATGCACAGTTTGACAAACATGGTCCCCTAGCAACTCGCACAGGGCTGCCTAGACCAACCTTATCCGCACGTACCGCTGCCCCTTCCTGCATTGCTACCCCTCAACTGCTTGGACCCTTGCCAGCTCAACGTAACCTTCCCTGTGCAAGCCACCTTTCACGAGTACCGCAAATGCACACCGCCCCTTTGATGCTTGATGCATGACCAGGGCAGCTCACTACCCCTTCAATGCTTGGTGCATGGCCAGGGCTGCAGCACACCACCCCATCAACGCAACTGAAGTGCATGGCCAGAGTTGCCCAAGCTGCCCCTGGCAGCTTTCAAGAGATTTGTGCAGCCTGGCTCCCGTGTTTTGGGCTTGCCAGATTGAAGCACCCCAGGCTGCTGCTCTGTGCATAGGAACGAGGCTGGAGCCAAGCCAGAGGCCTCTGCTCTGTGCACTTGGGGTAGAGACATGCCAGAGGCTGCTGCTATATCCATTCAACCTAGATTACAAGGTTGGGGCAAGTCAGAGGCCTTTGCTTTGAGCATGAAGAAGCTGAGGCATGTCTGGCAGCATGTGTATTTGTTTGTGCGCATGACACGCGCCGTGTGTGCGTGTATGCGTGTGCGTGTACGTGTGTGGCGAGGCACAGCCTGAATAGAGCGTTATGCCATCCCTCTCTAAAGGCCATGCCAGAGCAGGCACGAGCCAGGCCTGCCCTTGGAATAAAGACCTGGCCTATGTGTGTAGGCCACACACTCAATAGTGTGCGTGCCAGCACACACCTGCTGAACATGCTGCACACACACATACACACACACACTCATGTGCTGCCAGCACGCACCTGCTGAGCTTGCTGCTGCACACGCACCTGCTGAACCTGCTGCTGCGCCGCGCCCTGCGTCTGGGGCGCTGCTCCTGCACCTGCCGCTGTTGCGCCAGGGCGCGGCATGCGGCCATCGCGCAGGCCAGCCCCCAAGTACTGCATGCCGATCAGCGCAAACAGGATACCACCCACACGGATCCAGCCCCTTGGGACGACAGATGCATTGAAGAGCAGGCCTGTGAGTGGGGGTGCCAAACGGTCTGTGGTTGAGTGACAGCCTGCAGTCTTGGCTCATTGCGGTGACAGGCAGCTCCTCAGCAGCGCATCACATGCTGTGCGGAGAGCCAGTTGCTGGTGTGCCCACCATGTCAGTCCGTGATACGTGTGCCCACGGACTCAGGGTTTGCCATCCTTGTCGTGGGCGGTGGTGGAGGCGGCGGTGGTGGAGAATATGCAGTGTGGAGGAGGGGCTCTGCAGCGACCTCCACCAAGCACCTGCCCAAAGTGCTGGTCAGAGCCCACTTGCTTCACGCTTGCTGGGACGCAGCCCCGGCGTGCAGTGCTGCAAGAATCGCGCAGTGCTATGGGGGCAGAGGTTCACCCTTTCTTATAACTATGGGAGCAGAGGCTCACCATAAGATGAGACAATTGGGGCAGGGCTTCACCCTGACTTTTAAGTATGGGGGCAGAGGTTCTCCCTAACTTGTGACAAAGGGGGCAGAGCCCTAACTTGTAACTATTGAGGTAGAGGTTCACCCTAACTTGTGACTATGGGGGAAGTGATTAATCCTAACTTGTAACTACAGGGGCAAAGGCTCACCCTAACTTGAAACTATGGGGGCAGAGGTTCACCCTAACTTGTGACTATGGGAGCAGAGGTACACCCTAATTTGTGACCAAGGGGCAGAGATTTACCCTAGCTTGCAACTATGGGAAAAGTGATTTATCCTAACTTGTTATTACAGGGAGCAGAGGTTCACCCGAATTTGTGGCTATGGGGGCAGAGGTTAATCCGAACTAATAACTGCAGGAGCAGAGCATACATTAGGTGGATCGTGTGCGCAAGGCGTGCGTCAGCTCGAGCTCTTCTGGGCAGTGTATTTGAACAGCCGCCAACCCGTATCCAGGCTTTACTCAGGCCAAGAGTACCGCTTCACTCACTCCGAGAGAATCCCTCATATCCATAAAATGTACGCACTGTGCTTTGAGCTGTGTGCGCGCACTGCATCGTGTGCCCGTCAGCAGTTGTGCCTGCAGGACTGATCTCTGAGTCCTGAGCCAGGACCTCTGATTTGGGATCTCATCTGCCTCTCCCAGTACAACACCCCTTCACAGCCAAAGCAGTCTCCCCCACATATTGCATCAGTGCGACCCCCAGATCCCTCATCACGGCTGGTTGGAGCAACAGCAACTCAAATAGACGGCGGACCTTTCTAGATGTTGCTGTTTCATGTGGCAATCAGGCTCTGACCCTGCCAATCCACTCAGATAGGCAAACTGGGGCTCAAGTGCACGTGCATTGAGCTGCAGCCAAGTTTGTGGACTGACGGCATATCTGCCAGGGCTGCGAGCTTGTGTCAGATTGTCACACGTTGTGCAGCCATAAATGTAGGCTTTTCCACATCAACCTACCAAAAACAGTGATTGGGGCTGCTGTCAGTGCCAGCCCAGCAATGCTTGCGTACGTCCCTGCATGCACACAGGCACATGGGTGCAAGCGCACAGCAGCCAGCTCAAGCCTGCAATAAGTGTTTCTTATTGTGAATATAAGGCCTTCTTAGTGGTAGGTGTGAAAACCATGATCATGAACAGAAACGCAGCACCTAACCCACCTGTGAATATGGCAGCTCTCGCTGCGGGCGTGCGTGCTTGAGTTCTTGGTCCACCATCATCACTTGCATGAACTTCCACACCAGCTCGTCTATCTTTACGGAGAGGCTTGCACTGTCGTCCGAATGCTGTGTTGGCGCGCTGCAGGCGCATAGCACAGCACGGGGAGCACGCGGTTGTGGCTCCTGTCTCATGCAATCTAATATGTAACAAGTTCTGATACTCACAGGCAGGTATGGGCCGCTGGAAGTGCCCCTCCCTGACCTAGCTGGCTGGGTCCTCAAACCCATTTTGAGATTTGTGTCAAGACATCCTTATGAAGCTCAACGACTGGAATACATGTATTGCAATGAAAATATCTTGATCCGCTCCGGTCAAAACTTGAAGGATGGGGGATTCCCCCTCTCCATGGGGACACCAGACCGATACGGCCCTCGTGTCTGATGACGTCAACAGGCGCAGCTTGAGCAGGCCCCGCAGGAAGTCGGTCAACTGGTGGGAGTCGCCCAGCAGTGCCATCAAGAGCCAGCCTTTCAACAAGTTCCTCGGGGGCCTGCAATTTGGAAGGCCCAAAGACTGCAAGGCAACCTCATCTATTGCAGCCAAGCAGCAACAGAAGCAGCAGCAGCAGCAGCGGCATCAGGCCAATGAGCACGCTCAGGCTTCTACAGGGACAAGTAAGTGCAGGGTCTTTTGTCTTGTGATGCCAACCCTAGCTGTCCGTTGCAACCTGTCACAGCTGCATTGGAGCAGCTGCACTGGAGCAGCAGCCCCCTTCCTCAAGCCGGAAGGTATGTCCACACACCCAGCAATAGATTGCTAACCTGCCTGTGTTCCTGCAGGGCCCATCATGCGTCAGCCGGACACGCGGAGAGACCAAGCGCTATTCGAGGAAGACAGGGCACATGCGTCCTCACACCCCCGCAGAGCACAGCAACAGCAGCAGCAGCAGCAGCAGCAGCAGCAATCTCCACTTCCTCATCCAGGCTTGCCTGCCTCCTCTCCCTTGCGCCCTCACCTGCCCCGCAGTGCCAAGCAGCAGCAGCAGCAGCAGCAGCAGAGGGCCACCCCTGGCTCCCCCAAGGCCGCTCCCCTGTTGCGCAGCTCGCTCAGGGGGGTGACGAATGGGCATGGGGCAAGCAAAGGCAGCAGCAGTATCATCATGAGCAGCAGCAGCAGTGGTGGTAATGAGGGTGCTGATGGCCCAAGTGAATTCAATGACACGGGCAGCGCGCCAGTGGAAGGTGCCTCTCAGGCACAGGCCCTATCCCCCATTGCAGCTTCCCCATTTCGGCAAGCCAGAGCACAGAAGAGGCAGGGGCGCAGACCTGTGGGCGTGGGCCGCAGGCCTGCGGCTGTGCAGGCGGGCCAGGGGATGGGCACATCAGCTGAGGTTAGTGGTGGCGAGGCAGGTGGGGGGGGGGCTGCACAGGGCGATGCGCTGCGGGCGGTGCTGCAGCCGCCTGTGCTGCTGCGCTGGGAGGACGGCTCTGACCTCGAAGGGGCCGCGCCGCGGGCGCAGCGGCAGCACCAGCAACACCCCCATCCCGCGGACCCACCTCCCACCCCTCGTGCTGGGCCCGGTCCCTCAGCAGCCAATCCCTTAGCAGCCGGCGCGGCGCAGCCTGCAACCGCCCCGCCCTCCGCAGCCAATGCTGGGATTGCTGCGCAAGCAGGGGTATCTGCAGCAAGGGGGCCAAGGGACCCTGCGCCGCAGCCGGCTGCGCGTCGCGCTGCCGCGCCGCCACCCTCCAGTCTGGCCCTCAGCATACCTGCGCGTGGTCCCACTGCTGCTTGCGCCAGCAGGCCAAACGCATTGGGCGCGGCTGCAGATACAGGGCCTGGTAGCAACGGCGGCGGTGCCGGCGGCGGCGGCGGCGGGGGTCGCCCCAAGCGCGCCACCGCGCTGCTGGCAGTGCAGCGCCTAAAGGGCAACGCGCTTGCCGCGCAGCCGGACCTGTTCCTGCCCTCCCATATGGTGCGCCTGCAGTACGCGATGGCGGCGGCAGCAGCTGAGGAGCAGCAGGAGCGGCAGCAGCAGCAGCAAGCGCCTGCAGCGCAGGTGCGGCTGGAGCAAGAGGAGCAGGGCAAGGGCGCGCCCTCCCCGCGAGCCAAGCGCGCCAGGCGCCCGCACGATCTGGAGGCGGCCGCGGCAGCTGGGGCGCTGGCTGCGATGTCCTACAGCACTAGCCATCAGACGGCTGGTGCTTTGCGCTGGGGTGCTGTGCCCGCCGCGGCGGCTCACGGCTCCGTCAGGGAAGCGAGCAGGAGTGCAGTGCAAAGGGGTGGGGCGAGGGAGTCGTGCAGAGGGGGTGGGAAAGGCAGCGCAGGCGTGGGCAGAGCGGGCTTCGAGGGCAAAGCCGCAGGCAGCCAAGCAGGCGCCCAGGCGGCAGCTGCAGCAGCAAACGTCGTGTTGGCCGCAGGTGGTGACAGTGAGGCGAGTGGCAAGCCAAATGGGCCAGCGGGGCAGGGCAAGAAGCGCGCGCGTGCAGCCGTGGAGGAGGCGTCTCGAGAGGACAGGGCCGCTACCAGAGGGCGTGCGCTTCAGGAGAAAGGGTGGGTGGGTGGCCTGCGTGGTGCTGGTCATCTTGCTCCGGAATCCATGCTTGTGGGTGCACCAACCCAGCACCTGCTGTGTGCAAGTGGGCTCGCGCATACCTGATGAGTGCGTGCATACGCTGCCTGCGCGACGTGAGTGCCTGCGCGACGTGAGTGCATGCGTTGCCTGTGCGACGTGCTGCACCAGCACATGCAGCCAACAGTCACTATTGCGCGAAACAATGCGCGCGCGTGCAGGCCGGCACACGCGGACCTCTTCTTGCACCATCCCCACTGCAAGCAAAATGCAAGCAAACTGCAGGCATGCTGCAAGTTCTGCGCATGCACCACACTGGCGCGGGCGCGGCGTGAGCACCACACAAGCGTGCACGTTGCGCACGTGCGCGCGCCCAGGGCCCTCTGCACCTTTCAGGCCAACGCGCCCGCTGCTTCCCTCAGACCCTGCTCGCATGATGCTGCAACCTAAAGATCCTCGCCTCCCTTGCTCTGCACTTACACGTGTGCACCACACCTGAGGGCAAGCCCACTCTTGAGCACACCAAGCACAAATCATAAAAATCATGCATGGACGTATGCATGCAACCCCCACCCCTCCCTGCATTCAGGGCCACACCTCTATTCAGCGGCGGCAGCCCCCCCTGCCCACCGCGCCCGTGTACCCGACGCAGCTCGTTGCTGGCCACCGCCACACCCCTGCAAAGCCACATGCCTGCTGCTGCGGGGAGGTCACGGCAGCGCCAGCAGCAGCAGCAGCTGAAGGGCGTGAAGAGGGGAAGAGGTCGTCCTGAAGAGGCTGAAGGGCTGCGTATGGCAGTCCCAACAGTTTTTGAAGAGGAGGGAGAGAAGGAGGAGGAGATGAGGAACGAGTTCGTGACTGAGGAGGAGGAGGA
>LKMJ01002631.1_pt1 | contig 16559 bp, 15 predicted proteins | sample 643391 | NCBI WGS metagenome assembly LKMJ01 (sample SAMN04112250, study PRJNA286221) | soda lake metagenome | biome: soda lake; feature: Kulunda Steppe; material: water; isolation source: sample PL-Br10 brine of Picturesque Lake | place: Russia: Kulunda steppe | collected 2010-07
CACAGCCGGCAGCATCACTCCACCGTGACCGAGAACGTCTCTGTCCTGGAGTCCCACCCCGAATCGTCCCTCTCACCGTCGGTGGGGATCTCGATTTCGTCCTCCGGGAATTCGTCGTACACCGTAACCGCATACTCGTATGTCCCCCTTCGAGCGTCGTCGGCTGCGAGGACGGGCACCGCTATCGCGACGGCCGTCCGTTCGTCCCAGACCCACGTCGGCGGTCGCATCGCAAACACCGTCGACGGCGACGGATCGAGTTCCGCGTCAGAAAATTCGAACGACACATCCGCTGAGCTTCCCGCCGTTCCGAGATTCACTCCGGCCACATCGCCCGCTTGGAGACTGACCGTGGCGCGGGCCCCCGGCTCCAGCGTCACGTCCGCCCCCGTTACCTCCGGTGTCCAGCCGTCGGTTTCGTCTCCCTCGAATAGCGTCTGTGAACCGAGACGCCCTCCACCGGCGATCGCGGCGACGCTTGCGACCCCGGCCAGTAGCCGTCGGCGTTTCATACTGGCGGCGAGGCGGTCAGTGAAAAAAGAGCTTCCGTAAGGTGAAACGACGGCTGATGTTATCGTGGTGTTCGCAAACGGTTAGTCGCACTGGGGTTTTATTAGGATCTCACGTGTCGACTCGGATGGCTTCTCTCCGGAAGCCGCATGCGGACACTCTGAGGTCCTAATTCAGGTCCGTGTGCTTTCCTCGATGGATCCCCGTCAGTCGCTCGTTGATACTGACGGACGAAACCAGATGATACCGACACGGAAAAGAGCCGCCGTTCGCTCCGTCGAACGGCTCGCTCTCGGCGAGTCGTCTGTACGTTCTCTCGTTCGTGAGTATGAGAACGTGGGGGCGTAGCGCTTCGGTCCAGCTAACGAACATCTATATACGACCGTCATATGCAACGGAATATGAGACGCCGCGAGCTACTCGGCACACTCTCTGTGGGCGGGATCGTCCTGAGTAGCGGCTGTCTTTCCCGAGTGAGCCCAGCGGTAGAGTGTTCTCCGTTTTCTCGATTCGGCGTGCTCATCGAGAACCACCTGACCACTTCACAGTCCCTGCAGATTTCCATCCGGACGCGGGTGCTCGAACGAGACGTGTTCTCGAGTGCGCTTAACGTTCCGGCAGCCGAGGATCTCCCCGGATCGAGGTATCATCCGAAAGTCGTGTCTCGAACGGACGTTCTCCCCAACCTGCGTTCGTTGACCGCGATCGTCGACTACAGTGGCGAGACGTTCGCGTACTCCTGGCGTGTAACGTGCGATCACCTTTATGTGCGCATTCACAGCACCGAATATCCGGCATTTCGCACGATATCGCCGAGTCTCTGGGAGAAGATGACTGCCGACTCGTAACCGACCACAATCTGCAAGAAGTGTGTTACATACGCGCCGTACGTCTTGTCCGACTCGCTTCGACGATTCAACTGCTGTCAGAAACGGCGTGGAAGACGGCGCGTATCGGTTACGCGGTGTTCTTGACATCTGGTGTTATGTTTATATTGTGTAACTTTCATTTGGTAAGAGTATTATAGGATCACAGGGAAAAACCGGGGTCGAACGGTTCATACTCGGGAGCGTCGCCGAGAACGTCGCACGACGGTCTTCCGTTCCGGTTCAGCAGTTTCAAGGCGGAGCCCCCGGCCTCAAGTCGTGCGGGATCGGAGATCCCTCTGACCATCCGAACGGGCCTGCGGCCCGTGAGGAGAGAGCGAGGGCTTCCGACTGGTCGGAAGCGCGAAGCGAGTAGGCCGGGGAGGAAGCTGACACAGAGTGCCGCAAACCACGAGACCATAGCCGACTGACTCCCAAATTATTAAGTACCGTTGAAACAACATCTGAAACATGGAGGTCAGGCGTACCGCGCCGGTCAAACTCGTTGTTCCCGACGAATACCATGACGACCTCCACGAAACCGCCGAGCAATTCCTGTACTGTGCGAACGAAGCCAGTGACTACTGCTGGGACAACACCGACTACGAAGACTGCATCACCTCGAACGTGAAAGCCAGAGATTCGCTGTACGACCGGCTCCGCGAGGAAACAGACCTGACGGCAAATCTCGTTCAAGAAGCCATCCGGCGTGCCGTCCACGCCGTCGATAGTGGCGTTGACCGCTGGAAGAACGGCAAACGGACGAACAAACCAGCGTTTACCTCTTGGAGTATGGTCTACGACAAACGGAGTGCCACCTTCTACCGGAACAAAATCTCGCTTTCAACGGTCAACGGACGAATCGAGTGTGATTTTGAGTTGCCAGCAGACAGTCCAACTCCATACGAGGAATACGTTCTTTCGGAAGACTACGAATTTCGAACAAGTACACTCCAGTACGACCAGGCCACCGACGAGTTCTACTTCCATGTCAAAACGCGGAAAGTGGACACAGACGGTGAAGCTGTTGAAATCGAGGGGTCGGACGATACCGGGCACCAGACGGTCCTCGGGATCGACCTCGGTGTAAATAGCCTTGCCGTTTCGTCAACAGGCACGTTCTGGAGTGGTGACGAGTACGACCACTGGATACAGGAGTTCGAGAAGCGCCGCGCAGAGATGCAACAACACGGCACACAAGCCGCTCACAACGCCTTGCTACGGCTTGGAAAGCGAGAACGAGCATGGCGCAAACAGTACATCCACACGGTCGCCAACGAGATCGTTGCCGAAGCGGTTGCCAACGACTGTGACGTGATTGTATTTGAGGAGTTGACTGATATTCGAGAGCGACTGCCACACGCTGACTGGCATCATGTGTGGGCATTCCGTCGTCTTGTCGAGTACGTCGAGTACAAAGCACCAGAACGCGGTGTCGCGGTTGAACAGGTCGACCCCGACCACACGAGCCAGCGGTGTTCGCACACTGACTGCGGGTTCACTCACGAAGATAACCGCGACGGCGAGCAGTTCCGGTGTCTGAAGTGTGGGTACGAAATCAACGCCGACTACAACGGCGCGAAAAACATCGGACTTCGGTATATGCGGAAGCGACAGCACAGCCTGCGTTCCTCGCCCACGTCGGGGAGCGCAGACGCACCAGTAGACGTGCGTATAAATGGTGGGACGTTGAACGGCGACGGCTATCGGCCAACCGCCGACAGTTGATCGCCGGGAGTCCACATCAAAGCCACTGAAAGGCGAAGCCTTTCAAGGCCTTGGCAGAGCGCCGCTCTGCCAGTGGCCCCTCCCTCAGGGACCGAGGCGCGTATGCGCCGAGGGAGTAGGGAGGGGTAGTTTACTTGGTACAGCCGTCGGAGAAACCGATCCCGAAACACATCCTCGACTCCTGACCGGATCGTATTACGGGCCGGCGTCGACCGTTCTTGTATCCCGCTCTTTGACCACCGCCGCGTAAGCGTTCAGTTCGGCGATCCGTTCCTCGCGAAGTTGCTCCGGGGTGAGTCCGTCATCGAACAGACTCCGCAGCTGCTGTGCGAGTTCCTCGCCCGCGAGCACGTCCGAAACGCTGACGTAGAGTGCGCCTCGTTCGAAAAACGTCAATCCCTCAGCGGCGTGGTCCGTATGAAGAATGAGTTCCGCGTCGAAATCGAAAGAGAGCAGCCGATTCGACACGGGAGTCGAATTGACCGTCGAGACGACGAGCGTCGCCTCTTCGACGTTCGCTTTCTCCCACGTGTATGCCTCCATCGCGTCACCGAAAACGTACGCATCACACTCTGATGTGACCGTATCCAACCGTGCCGGATCGTTCTCGATGACAATGTAGGGTCGATCGGAATCCTCACAGGCATCGACGAGTAGTTGTCCCTTTCTACCGTATCCGACGACGATGACATGCCCCGATGGGCGTTCGGGAACCGAGCTCATCTCGTCGATCTTCGCGTGTGTTCCCTCGAACATGATTTGATTCGAGACCGCACGATAGATACGTTCGTTGTACTGCTGGGTCAGACTGGAGGTAATCATGGTCACCGCAGCCGCGAGAATAATTGCGTCAAAGACGTTCTGAGTCAATAGCCCTAATATTAGTGCCTCGATGGCGATAATGAGTGCGAACTCGCTGATCTGATCACTGCTGAGACCCGTCAGCGTCGCTGAGCGCGCTTCGTAGCCACTGAATACCAAGATTGCCGTGGTGACCGCCGGTTTGACGACCGCCGTCAGGACGACGAGCGCGGCGACGAGAAGGAGCTTTTCGATGGATGCGGCGACGCCGAGTTCGACGAACGGAACGACAACCAGTGCGCCGACCGTCACGAAAAAGATCGCGAGGAAGAAGTCTCGAATCGAGACGAGGCCGTTGAACAGGCCCGGATATTCGACCGGATCATATCGGATCGCGAGCCCGGCTGCGAACGCGCCGACGACGATAGAGACCCCGGAGAGTGTCGCCGCCGCCACGAACAGAACGAGCAGCGAGACGATGCCGATGATCATGAGTTCGTCCGAATCGCCGGCAAGCCGTCCGACGACACCGAACAGATATCGATTAAGTAGAAAAGCCACAGCGAGTAGCACCATCCCGTAGCCGAGCTGTGTCGCGATCGGGTCGGCCGCAAGCGTTTCAGCCCCGAGAATGAGCAGGATCACGATGGCGACCAGATCCTGAATGAACTGGATCGTTTCGGCCAACCGCCCCCGAACGAGCCCCTGTCTGATCTCGGTCCGTAAGAGCGCCGTTCCGACGATCGTCGAGGAGAACGCGACCGCGATGCCGAGATACCACGCCTCGGCCAGCGGAATACTGAACAGGAGTCCGACGCCGAGACCGAGTCCGCCGACAACAAGTATCTGGCCGAGCGCAGCAACCTCACTATCGCGCAGTACTGGCCGCGCGTTCGTGAGATTGATCCTGATACCGAACGTAAACACCAAAAGTGCGATCCCATAGCGTGCGAGTTCGAGCGTGAGGTCTTCGTCGACGACGAAGCCGGCCACGATCCCTGCGATGATCAAAAACGGCACCGTCGGGAGATCGAACCGGTTGCCGATCAGCAGGAACGGACCCGCAATGATGAAGATAAGCGAGATCGTCGTGAGAAGCTCACTCATCGAGATCACCGTCCACGATCGCAGTGGGATGGTCGACCTTCCGCTCGATCAGTTCCTTATCATTTTCGATCATGCGCTGAAACTCCGTCCGGTCTTCGAGATACGTCTTGAGATAGCGTTCGAGGCGGGCCGCAGCAAGGTGCGGCCCCATGAGGACGGAGTTGGCACCCTCCCCGTAGAGTTCGCGTGCGTCGTCGACCCGTCTGGCCTCGACGAAGACGGTCGCATCGTCGGCTGCCTCCCGTAGCACCGCTTTGTTGACCTCCGTCTGTACGGACGAGGAGAGAACGAAATCGGCAGCCTTGATCGCCGCATCCTTGCGGATCGTGGTGTTTTGAACGTCGCCGTAGAGCGTGTCGTATCCCGCAGCTTCGAGTTGCTCGATGTGATCGACGGTCCGATCGACGACCAGCACGTCCTCGTACTGGTCCGTGAGCATCGGGAGCGCGGTGTTGCTCACCTCGTCCAGCCCGATGACGACGGCGTGATCTCGATACGTCTTTTTCGACTCTTGGAAGTCACCGTCGCGAGCCCACTGCGACAGGACGGGTTCAAGCCGTTCGAACAGCCGATGGTTGAACTCGATGAAGTAGACGGAGACGCCCATCGTCACGAGTGCGAGCAACGTGAGAAAGCCGAGAACTTCCGTTCCGATGAACCCACCCTGCTGTGCTGCGACGCCGACGATGATACCGAACTCGCTTATCTGTATCATGTTGATACTCCCCAGAAACGTCGTCTCGAGGCTGAACCGCTGCCAGTTGATCAACGAAAAGAAGACGACGAACTTCACCGGCATCAAGACGGCCGCAGCGAGAAGCGCCTCCTGCCAGTAAAACAGCAATTCGTTACGCTCGAGTGTCAGCGCGACCGTGACGAAGAAAATCATCACGAACAGGTCGGTGAGGGGGTTCACTCGGTCTTTGAGTTCTTTACTATATGGCAACTGTGCGACCGCGAGTCCGGCCAGAAACGCCCCCATCTCGATCGAGAGATATGCCTCGATACCGAACGGGGCGAGAAACAGGTTGATTTCATCGGAGACGAACACGAACAGGAACGCCCACGAAAGCGCGATGAGGAAGAACACCTCGGTATTGTCGGCGACACGGCGGAAGATGTGTGGCAATACATACCGTGACGCCCCGATCGCCGCGAGGGTGACGAGTGCGGCGAGGACGAGGACTATCACAAGCGTCGTCGCGATTTCGGCGAAATCGTCCGGACGGCCCGCCGCGAGGACCGCAAGTAGGATGACGACCACGATGTCCTGAACGAGCAACACCCCCACGTCGATCTTGCCGTGCAGGGAGGTCGCCTCGTCCTTGTCGTTGAGCATCTTGACGACGACCGCCGTCGAGCTGTACATCACTGCCAGTCCGATCAGCACCGACTCCAGTAGTGTGAAGCCCAGCACGATCGAGATACCCATGCCGGCGAGGGCGACCGCCGTCATCTGTGGGATCGAGATCTTGACGATCGGCGCGAGGACGTGTCTGACGTCCTCGAGTTGCATTTTGATACCGAGCAAAAACAGCAGAAATGCGAGACCTAACTCCGAGAGCGCGTCGGTGAGTTCGGTCACACCCACGATACCGAGCACCGCCGGTCCGAGTATCACGCCGGCGATGATATAGGCGATGATCGTCGGCTGACCGGTCTGTTTCGCGAGAAAACCGAAAACAGTCGCGCCAAGGAGGATGATCGCGAGGTCTGTCGTCAGTGCGACTTCGAGAACCATCCGATAGCATACTCTTTTGCGATGCGGGATTAGTTCTATCGATAGCCGACTATGTCTTCTCTATATTCAGCACATCTGGTTAGATATCTCGGTGGGGCACTTCGAGAGGAATTTCTGTCCGTTGACTGCGATAGTTTCACCCGGGGGACCCCCCCCGGAGCCTTCCGAATACGCGCGTGCGTAATTGGCCGAAAATTCGAGCGATCGCGGCGACCGGGTAGATTACGATTGTCGTGCCCAGCTGGTTGAGTTCGACGAGCGGCGACGTTTTTGCTTTTTTGAAGAATTTTGAACTTGCGGCTTTGCACCGGAAGCAGCGCCCTGTGTGATGGCGTCGTATGCGGTACAGCTGTAGCAGGCGTGAGCGACGTTGTTGTTGTCGCCGAAGACGCGGGCGAAGTGTTCGCTGACAGGTTCGTCGCAGTTCTGACAGCGAAGCTCGTCGTCCATCGTCAGTCACCTCGCTGGGTCGGTGTAGCTGTCGACCATTCTGGCTCGGAACCATCGGGATGTGTTCCTTCGAGCAGCCACTCAGCCGTGGGTGATTCGGGCGTATCTTCGAGCATACTCCATGGATCGTTGCGGTCGTGAGGATCTGGAAGGTCGACTGTCGAGGGTGTCATAGAACTCTTCATAAGATCTTTCTTTCCTGTTGAAAGATGTGAAACGGCTATTCTGTCGAGTGTGCGAATTGTCCACTGGGATTCCTATCAATCAGCGTATCTCTTCGAAGAGTCGTGCTGAATACAGTGCGCGTATCTCGCATAGAGGGCAGTCGGATTGGAGTTACCAGATTACTCAAGCACATGTAGCGACAGGAGTTTACCAGCGGCACTCACAACAGGACCGCCTGAGCCAAGCCGAGGAAGACGAAAAAGCCCAGCACATCGGTCGCCGTAGTGATGAAGATCGTCGCAGACGTGGCTGGATCGAATCCCAACCGGTCGAGTAACAGCGGCGTAATGGCACCGAAAAAGCCTGCAATCACAAGATTTGCGACCATTGAGATGCCAATAACGGCCCCGAGTAAGACGCCGAACTCACCGAACGAAAAGGCGATAGCGATCACGGCGACAAGCACACCGGTAATCATCCCATTGACGGCACCGGCAGAGACTTCGTTGAAGATGACACGCTTGCCGGTGTTGAGTGATACTTCACCGAGTGAAATCCCACGAACCGTGACCGCCATCGCCTGTGTCCCAGCATTTCCGCCCATTCCAGCGACGACCGGCATGTACGCTGCCAAGATGGCGACGGCAGCGATGGTTGACTCGAACAGCCCAACAACCGCGGCAGCCATAAACGCCGTTCCGAGGTTGAGAATCAACCACTTGTATCGCCGACGTACCTTCGTTCCCGGGCCGTCGAGAACGCTCTCTTCTTCAGCGACGCCGGTGAACTCGTAGAGCGTTTGTCCACGCGCCTCTTCAAGCAGCCGCAGCAAGTCCTCGGCATGAATCACTCCGAGGATGTCTTCCTCTTCATCGAGGACGGCAACGGAACGCTCGCGGTTTTGCTTGAATACTTCAAGAACTTCTTCGTCATCGCGGTCGTACCGGACATGCGGTGTCTCTTGAACGTAGTCGCTGATTGTCTCGGTTTCAGGATCGGCCACGGACAGCGCTGCACCGGGGAGTTCGCCTTGTAATTCCCCATCGTCAGTAACAAAGATCGTCGGAACCCGTCCCCTTCTCTTTTCGAACCGACGAACGCGTTCGATCACTTCTGGGAACTCCTGCGTTTCATCAACGGTGACGTAATCGAGGCTCATCACTCCGGCGGCACTTTCCGGGTCAAACGAGAGGAGGAAGTCGATTTTCTCGCGGCGCTCGCTGTCGAGCGTCGCGAGCAGCGCCTCACGTGTTTCCTCGTCAGTGTACCCGAGAACGTCCGTCACCTCGTCCGGATCGAGCCAGTCGATAAAGGTCTCCAATTCATCCCGACTCATGTCTACGATGAGGTGTTCTTGCACCTCTTCCGGGAGTGCGAAGAACACGTCACGCCACTTGTTCAGTGGCAGGTCTGTGAACGGATTCGACGGCTCCGAAGCCATCGCAATCGTCTCCGATATATCCGTCTGTCGAGTCATATGTGGAGTGTATAAGTCGAGCACTAAATCATGACTGATGGTGCTATCGGAATAAGGCTCGATCAGCAGTGGCTGCTCCAACGACACTGAACAGCCAATTCACTTACATTACAAGTAGGAATCAGGTTGGAACGGGGCGATTCCCACCGGTCCTGCGGAGGCGGCCTGTCCGCCCCAAGCAATGAGATCGTTCGAGAATCTTCGATTCTCGTGATGACGAAAATCTTCGATTTTCGAACCACAGTATCCGGAACCAGTCGGGTGAACGGTCGGTTCCTATAATGAACCGATGCAGTGCCTGACTGCTTGAAAGCAGTCGGAAAGTAACTCCGAGTCCGTCGAAATCTGCCGGACTCCCCCGTGGCAAAAACAACACCGGGGAGTCCGAATATGACCAAGGATAGGAGTACCGGGGGCTTGGCACTCCCAGCAGTCCCACCCACCAAAGACCATGAGCATCTCGGCGGATTCTCACCGACTGGATGCTCGGTGAGACTGCAAACCTGAAATCTCCAACGCTCAGGATTCCTCCGCGTTCACGCGGAGGAGGATGTCAATAGGCTGGCGTTTTTCGACTATCGAAGAACCCTGGACGGCGTCGGCTCGCGTATAATGGATGGTTGAACTGTAACGAGCGAGAGACGAACAGAATATGTTGGGTTCGGTAAAATACGGTTTACAGAGTCTGAAAAGGCCGATTTGGCCGGCTAGCAACCATCTAAACGGTAGATGGGCCCTGCCGGGTTCGAACCGGCGACCACTCGGTGTCCCATTCCGACGCCGTCTGTCATCGGAAATATGAGCCGAGCGCTCTGACCACTGAGCTAAGGGCCCTCCGTCTCGGAATATCCGCTCGGCCCTCTTTAGTCTGCCGGGAAGTGCCGACGCGATGGGCGGATTTCGGATGGAACGACGACGAACCGTGCGGGACCACCCGCTCTCGAGACGGCGCAGACGCTCGCCGCGAAACGCCGGGAGAAACGGACGCCGCCGCCAGGTCTCGAACCTGGGACAACCACGTTAACAGCGTGGTGCTCTACCAACTGAGCTACGGCGGCCCTTCGCGTCCCAACGTAGTCCGAATCGCCACATATGGCTTTCGTTTCGTCGTCGTTTCTCTGTCACTCATTCACAGCCGACGGACGCTCGCGGGTCGGCCGCATCGACACGTTTTATAAATCGACGCCGCAACCGCGTGTATGTCGCTCGAATCGGTCCTCGAGACGGTCCGAACTCGGGTCGTTCCGGACGAATCCGACGTCCGTGCCTTCGAGGCTGCCGTCGAAGAACTCACCGGGCGAGCTCTGGCCGCGATCAGTTCCTTGCCGGTCGAGGCGGATACGAAACTCGTCGGCTCGACGGCCCGCGGGACGTGGCTCGCTGGCGATCGAGATATCGATCTCTTCGTCCGGTTTCCTCCGGAACTCGACCGCGAGAAGCTGGAGCGATACGGGCTCGAGGTCGGCTATGCGGTCCTCCCCGACGGGCACGAGGAGTTCGCAGAGCATCCCTACGTCAAAGGCGAGATTCGGGGATTCGACGTCGACTGCGTGCCGTGTTACGCCGTCGAAGACGCCACGGAGATCCGATCGGCGGTCGACCGGACGCCGTTTCATACGGCGTATCTCGAGGGTCGAATCGACCCGCTCGCCGACGACGTTCGGATCGCGAAAGCGTTCCTCTCTGCGATCGGCGCCTACGGGAGCAACCTCCGGACGAGGGGTTTTTCGGGGTATCTGACCGAACTCCTCGTCCTCGAGTACGGCGGTTTCAGACAGCTTATAGAGGCGGCGGCGGAGTGGAACCCACCGGTTCGACTCGATCCGGAAGACCACGGCGAGCGATCCTTCGACGATTCGCTCGTCGTTATCGATCCAACCGACCCCGAGCGCAACGTCGCCGCGGTCTGCTCACCGCGTAACGTCGCCCGGGTCATTCATTACGCCCGCAAGTTGCTGGAGTCTCCCCGACTAGAACTCTTCGAACCACGAACCCTCGACCCGCTGTCGGCGGCCGACGTTCGAACGCTGGTCGAGGCTCGCGGAGCGACGCCGGTCGCCGTCCGCTTCGAAACGCCCGACATCGTCGACGATCAGCTCTATCCACAGCTGGAGAAATCGCTGGACGGTCTCGAAGACGCGCTCGAACGGGCCGGTTTCCGGCCGCTCCGGAGCACCTGTTTCGCACGCGAGGACGCCGCTCTGCTCGTCGAGTGTACGGTCTCGAAACTGCCGGCGGTGGCTCGCCATCAGGGGCCGCCCGTCGGCGTCAAAGACCACGCAGAGGGCTTCTACGAGACGTACCGGGACGACGAGGAGGTGACGGGGCCGTTTATCGACGACGACGGCCGGTACGTCGTCGAACGCGCTCGCTCCGATCGTACCCCGGCCGAGTTCGTCCGGTCGTCGCTTTTCGACGTTTCGCTCGGTCCGCACATCGAATCGGCGCTTTCGGAGGGGAACGACGTCCTCGCCGGCGAGGAAATCACGGCGCTCGCAGATCAGTTCGGCGCCGAACTCGCGGCGTATTTCGATCCTGTTCCGTGATGCTTCACAGCCCGTTAGCGGTGATCGCCGATATCTAGACGAGCGAACGCCGGCACACCGTCACAACGGTCCGTCTCAAAGTGATCCCGCCGCCACCGAGTGCGGCGTCCGTGGTACTCCGTTACAATTGCCCGTCTCAAAGATCGTGTGCGTCACGGACGTCGTCGAGAACGCGTTCGGCCTTCGAGGATATCTCGTCGTCGGGAGCGATTGGTTCGCGGCCGTCGAACACCTCGTGGACCATCCCGACCGAGTCCGCGAGCGAATCGAGCCCGTAGCCGCCCTCCAGAACGAACGCGAGAGGGGCATCGTGACGGTCGGCGATCTCTCGGACCCGCCGTGTCAGATACCCGTATCCTTCCGTCGAGATGCGCATCCGTGAAATCGGATCGTGACGGTGGGCATCGAAGCCGGCGCTGACGACGAACAGGTCGGGATCGAACCGCTCCATGGCCGGATCGAGGAGGTCGTCGACGAACGCCACGTATTCCTCGTCGCCGCCGCCGCTCGGAAGCGGCGCGTTGAGGTTCGTCTTTCTGGCGTTCGGCCCACCTGTTTTGAGGATTTCACCGGTTCCGGGGAACAGTCCGCGTTCGTGGACCGAGGCGTAGTAGACGTCTTCGCGATCGTAGAAGATATCCTGTGTCCCGTTGCCGTGGTGGACGTCCCAATCGAAGATGACGGCTCGACCGACGTCGGATCCCTCTCGGTCGATCGCTTCTTCGACGGCGACCGCGGCGTTGTTGAAAAAACAGAACCCCATCGCTTCGTCGATCTCCGCGTGGTGTCCCGGCGGCCGGCCGATCGAAAACGGCGTTTGTCGTCCGTCCGCGCCGTCGATCGCCGCCTCGACGGCCCAGCTAGCTAACCCGGCCGAGGCGAGCGCCGCATCCCACGTCTCCTCGACGGCGACCGTGTCGGCGTCCCAGGTGCCGCCGCCGTCGGCACAGAACGATTCGACCTCGTCGACGTAGTCCGGATCGTGAACCGCTTCGACCATCTCTCGGCTCGCGAGATCTCCCTCTCTGTACACGACGCCGTGCCGTTTCGAGAGCCCGCGACGGATCGCCCGGAGACGGTCGGGGTTCTCCGGATGCCGCGGGCCGGTATCGTGTTCGAGACAGGTCTCCCGGTAGCCGAACCTCATTCGAAGTACGGTCTGAGTTCGTAGTACGTCTCGATGTCCTCGGCTTTGATCGTCCGGCGGTCGGCGTGCCGTGCGAGGATCGCAGCCGCGGTCGAGACGGTATCTGCGTACGATTCGAGTTCGCCCGCGAGCGCGACCCGGGCGTCCATCGACACCCGATACTGATCGTCGATCTCGAGTCTAGCGATCCGATCGACGGGTGCGACCGGCAACTCGAGGTCGTCTTTGTCGACTACACGCGCGTCGAAATCCTCCCCCATCAGTGTCTTCCGACCGTCCGCCGTCGCCGATTTCGCCGCCTCGACGGCGAGCGCCGCTCCGTGTTCTTGGATTCGGCGGGCGAGTTCTTCGGCTGCTCCGGCACTGACTCGCAACTGCCCTGCGTTCCGTCGGATAACCGTGTCGACGGGGGCGAACGGTAACTCGACGCTCATACTCCACACGGGGGGCGAGTCGGTCTTAATCCTTGCGAGGCCGTCCCGGGCTAGAAGACGTCCTCGGCGAGAAACCGCTCGCCGTCACGATGCCCCCGGACGGTAACCTCCTGTCCGAGGTGGACGTCGGCGTCGGTTTCGACGTGAATCGTCTCCTCGCCGCTATCGAGGATGACGGGATCGCCGGGCTGTACGACGGTTCCGGTGAACGTCTCGACCTCGTCCTCGGCCGTCTCGTCGCCGTTCCGATCCTCCTCCGGTGACGCACCCCGTGTGGCACTGACCTCCGATGAACCGTCGGTGAACTCGTCTAACCCGGCCGAATCGGAGCCGCGATCGGGGTCGGACCCGTCGAGAACGACCACCGTCGATCGCCAGCCGGCGGATGCTTCGAGGTCGTCCTGCCACCCCTCTTGGATCTCGACGTCGGCACAGAACACCTCGTCGCCGGGGGCCAGATCGGTGTCGGCCTTCTCACCCCACAGCGCGACGCGGATGTCGCCGGTCCGATCCTGAACGCGAACGTTCCTGACCTGCCCCTCGCTGCCGTCGTCGCGATCGAATGTCCGTTTGGGGTCCGCAGACCGGACGACGCCGGCGATATCGACCGTCTGTCCGATCTCGATCCCGTCGATATCGTCGGCGTCGGGGGCGAACTCGACCGACTCGTCGAGATCGTCGATCTCGCCCTTCGATCCGACGTGGAGTTCGAGACTTCCGTCGCGCTCCCGGACGTAGCCGTCGACGATCTCGACGCTTTCACCGGATTCGAGTTCCTCGGCCCGGTCGGCCTGTTCGTCCCATAGCGTGACCCGAATTCGCCCAGTCTCATCGCCCAGCGTCAGGTTCGAGACTCGCCCTTCGCTGCCGTCGTCGCGATCGAACGTTCGAATCGAGTCGGTATCGAGAACGACGCCCCGGAGGTTCACGTCCGATTGCCCCATCGACAGCGAATCGGCCGTCACGCGGCCGCCGATCTCGACTTCGATCTCCGCTTCCTCGTCGGGTTCGAGCCGATCGGCGCTGACCTCGACGCCGTTGTAGCCCTCTTTCGGCCGCCCTTTGATCCGGAAGACGTCCCCGGCGTCGATCTCTTCGTCCGCGGCCACGGCGTCTTCGCCCCACACCGCGACCCGAATCGCCCCCGATTCGTCGGCGACGTCGAGGTTCAACACGTGTCCCTCCTCGTCCTCGCCGTCCCGTTCGAACGTCCGGAGCTCTCCGACGCTCGTCACCTTCCCGAGGAACTTCACCTCCTCTAGACCGGGTTCGATGTCGGCGATCGTCTCGACTTCGCCGCCGTCGAGCTCGTGGGCGATGAGCATCGCGGCGGTCTCTTCGTCCGCCAGCCCGCCCATCTGTTCGATCTTTGCCTCGACGGCCTCCCGAAACTCCGCTTCGGAGACGTCGGCGTCGAGGTCTGCATAGATGTCCTCGATAGCGCCCATTGCTACGGAGAGCAAACACGGCCTCCCGAAAAGCGTTGTCGGTGTCGGCGCGGTTCGTATCTGACTGGATGAACCATACCGTCGATGCCCCCGGCTTCGGATAAACACCTTCGCCCGTCGAACCGTAACCCCTATACGTCGAACCGGGTTAGAAACGAGTGAGTCCTGGTAGGGTAGTGGACTATCCTCTTGGCTTGCGGAGCCAGGGACCGGAGTTCAAATCTCCGTCAGGACGTTCATTCTTCACGACGCGGCGCTCTACAGCGTCCGCTTCGGCGCTCACTCCACTGTCGAGAGATCGGCGCGGACCGAACGGTAGGCCTCCTCCAGACGGTCGCGTTCCCACTCCGAAAGCTCCCACTCGAGAATCTCTGTAACACCGGTTTCATCGAACCGGACGGGAACGCTCAAACAAACGTCCTCGTAACCGTACTCCCCCTCGAGCGGCGTCGCGAGGTCGACCGGCTCGTCGGGTCCCCCATCGAGGATCGTCCGCACGATCTGGGCCGCTCCCCGTCCGGTGACCCACCGGGATGACTCGCTCGAGCCACGCATACTGATGATGTCGAACGGGATGCTTCGGGTATAATCCAGCGCGTTTTGTTTCTCCTCTGCCGAAAGGTCCACCGGTTCGCCATCGACGCTCGCACGCGAAAAGAGCGGCACCATGTTCTCGCCGTGCTCGCCGAGCACCGGACACGAGACCGCTCTGTGCGTCGTCTCGAACGCCCGCGCCAGATGATCGGCCAACCGCGCGGTCTCCGAAAGCGAGTAGCCCAGGAAACACTCCCGCGGCCAGCCGGATTGCTGATACAGCCGATGGGTAATAACGTCCATGGGGTTGGTGACGACGAGTATCGGTTTCGGATCGACGTCTCGCATCCAGCCACTGACGTCGGCGACGACGTCGAGATTCCCTTCTAGCCATTTGACTCGGCTCCCGCGATCTTCGGCATCTTCCGGCCGGGGCGCGCTCGCCGCCATCACGATGCAATCCGCCCCGGCGAGTGCCTCGGGACCGGGAGGCTTCGCCGTGACCGACCCTCCGTCGTCGGTATCGTCCCCGGTTCGACCGACGGGATGTGAGCTGTGAGCCGTCGCGTGGGTCGCATCGATCGCGTGTCCTCGAGCTTTCTCCTCGTCGATGTCGACCAGATTCACGTCCACATTCGGGGTACCGGTCGCGAGATCGTACGCGATGGTCGATCCGATGCTCCCGGCCCCGAGAACTGTCGCTTGCATATCTGCCGGTAGATATGTCTATTATATAACTCTCGGGTCCGAAAACCCGGATTCCGCTGTCACAGCGACAGGGGGTATCGTGCCAGCCGACGCTTCCGACACGTACCCGCCGCGGCGCGTCTATCGGGACAACTACGACGGTCGCTGGGACGGGGCCTGAAACGAGAGAGAGCGACCGGCAGTTACAGGGCCGGTCGCTGTGTGGCGCTGAAAACGGGGTGGGGGGTGGGGATGCACCCAAACGGGTGCGTTCGCACGTTCGGTCTACGAGTACATCAATCTTCTGGCCAGAACTCACAGAACGCGACCGCTTCCCGTGATTTTCCGCTCCGGATCGACGACAGGACTATATAAGCAACCGCGCAATCTCGGGACGTGACGGCTGTCGAACCGCGACCGGATCTCGAAGTCAGGACGGCCGTTCGGGCCGACCTGCTCGAGATCTTCCGGATCGAAAAGCGGGCCTTCGAACAGCCGTGGCCCTACGCCGCGTTCGAACAGTTCCTCGGCTCGAGGGGGTTTCTGGTCGCCGAGAACGAGTCCGACGGCATCGTCGGGTACGTCGTCGCCGACACGGTCGACGAACGCGGTTTCGGTGGCGGACATATAAAGGATATCGCCGTCTCGCCGGAGCGAACACGAGAGGGAATCGGTCGAATGTTGCTTTCTCACGGGCTCTACGCGCTTGCGACGGCGAACGTCGATCGGGTCAAACTCGAAGTCCGACGGAGCAACCGGCCAGCGCGGTCGTTATACGAGTCGTTCGGGTTCGAACCTCACCACGTTCGATCGGGCTACTACGACGACGGCGAGGACGCTCTCGTGATGGTCCGTCGGCTGTAACACCGCGGACGGGGCTCGTCAAAAGAGTCCCTCGACGTCGGCGTCCCGTCGTCG
>LKMJ01002632.1_pt1 | contig 16558 bp, 15 predicted proteins | sample 643391 | NCBI WGS metagenome assembly LKMJ01 (sample SAMN04112250, study PRJNA286221) | soda lake metagenome | biome: soda lake; feature: Kulunda Steppe; material: water; isolation source: sample PL-Br10 brine of Picturesque Lake | place: Russia: Kulunda steppe | collected 2010-07
GGCTCAGCCGTGTCCGCTGACGCGCTCTCGGCCTCTGTGGCGGATTTTGTGTTGCTTTTAGCTTCAGAAACCGTATCTGTGGTACTATCACTCGCTGCTGCAGTGTCTGAGTCAGTACCCCGGCCATTGGGTATCTGTTGGCTGTCATCCTCGACTGCCGCGGGTTTATCCGTCATACCGTTCATCCGGAATTACGACTACCTTGCCAAAACCCTCACGCTCTTCGAGGAGGCGGTGGGCTTTGGCAGTCTCACTCATGGGAAGTGTGGCCCGGATGCGCGGTTCGAACTCACCGTCCCAGACAAGTTCCATCACATCGTCGACCTGTCCCGGCGTCGCCATCGTCGAGCCGATTACCGAGAGCTGGTTCCAGAAGATGCGATTGATATTGGTTTCGGGAGTGCCCCCCGTCGTTGCTCCGCAGGTGACGACACGTCCGCCCTTGGCGAGACTCTTGAGGGAGTCCTGCCACGTTGCCGCGCCGACGTGGTCGACCACCATATCTACCCCTCGTTTGCCAGTCCGGCTCCTGATTTCGTCGGCGAAGTTCTCGTCCTCGTAGTTGATAACGTGGTCTGCACCGGTTTCGCTGGCGTAGGACAGCTTCTTGTCGCTGCTTGCAGTAGCGTAGACTTCCGCCCCGACGTAATCTGCAATCTGGACGGCAGCGTGGCCAACTCCGCCGCTCGCTCCGAGGACGAGGACCGACTCACTGGGACGGAGGTCGCCGCGGTCCAAGAGCATCCGCCAGGCCGTCTGAAAGACGAGCGGTGCAGCTGCCGCGGTCTTCCAGTCGACGTGTTCTGGTACCGAGATGAGGTTATCTTCCGGGACCACGGCGTACTCCGCGTGGACTCCCCGGACGTGCTCACCGATGACGTGGTAGCTCACACAGAGAGTGGGATCTCCGTCCCTGCAGAACTCACACTCGCCACAACTGACGCCTGCAGTGAGTGCAACCCTGTCGCCAGGTTCGAAGCGAGTGACGCCCTCACCAGTCGACTCGACCACTCCAGCGCCGTCACTGCCGGGAATGTGTGGCATCTCCAGATCGAGACCCGGGAGCCCACGGCGTGTCCAGACGTCGAGGTGATTCAGCGCGCCGGCTCGCATCTCGATTCGCACCTCACCCTGCCCGGGTTCGAGGGCCTCGTACTCGCCGTACTCGATGACGTCCCTGTCGCCATGCTCTGTGAACTGAACAGCCTTCATATCCGAGAATATCGAAGACCAACGAGAAAATGCTACTGAAAGACGACGGTGTTTCTGGAGCGATACTCTACCGATTCTCCCGCTGTTCAACTGTTTAACTGTTATCGGCTCTCCCGCTGTTCGACCTTGTTCAACTCGATAAGCAGGCGGAAAATCGCCTTTACCAGATTGGCGTCGACGTCGAACTGCTCGGCGTTCTCCCCGGCGCGTTCCATCACCCGCTGTTCCTGACTCTCGTCCACCGTCGGCAGATTCTGTTGTTCTTTGACATCGGCAATCGTATAGGCGACGTACGTTCGCCTCGCGATGAGTTCAACTAGTTCCTGGTCGATTCCCTCGATCTCCTCGCGCAGCTCATCGAGGCTCATTTCTTCCGGCTCGATACCCCCGTCTGTGGTGATATGTTCCTTACTCATCGATGCGAACCCCCTTTGATTGGGTCGTTGTAAGCACGGTCGTTCCGGGTCGCTCTTCCCAGCGTCGTTTTACTGATTGGAGGTCATCGCTGGTACCGACAGCGGTGAAGCTCGGACCGGTTCCAGAGAGCGAGACGCCGGCCGCTTCGGGGAGTGCTTCGACCATCGGTTCAGCCGAAAAGCCAAGCGCTGCACAGAAGGCAAACCCGTTTACTGTCATTGCGTGCTCGAACTTGCCATCGAGTGCGAGCGTCGTGGCGAGCTCTGCCACAGGTGCTATCTGACGACAGCGCTCGACGTCAGCATCACTGCTGAACGCTTGCTCGGGAGGCGTCCAGACGAGAACGCTCCACTCGGGCGTTTCACGGTGGAGCACCTCGTCTGTCTCGTTGTCGGTGACGGTTACACCGCCGAGCATGCTCGCGCTCGCGTCGTCGAATGCGCCGGTGACGGTGACGCCTACCTCCCTCGCAGCCTCGACGCCGAGGCGGGCAGCGTCTGGTCGGGAGATTTCCTCTTCCACTCCGAGCGCCGATAGTGTCGCCATCACCGTCGCGTTAGCCGCAGCACTGGAGGATTTCAACCCCGATGCGATCGGAATCTCGCTCTCTGTTCGAACAGTTCCACCCTCCCTGTCGCCGTATCTGGCTGTGACCAGTTCGACACAGCGTTCGATGAGACGAGCATCCCCGTCCTCGACGCCAGCTATCGACCCTGTTACACCACTCTCCGCAGTGAGCGACACTGCTGCAGTAACCTCCATATCGATGGCATACGCCGAGCCGATGCCAGTCGCCAGTGCGTTCAGCACTGTCCCGGCCGCGGGTGCCGACGCTCGTCCCTCCATGTGTTCCGGTGGCACACGGCGGTATTTACGTGTGATGGTTGGCCACGCAGTAGCCGGTTTCTGACTACACCACTCGAAAGGCCCGCACTGTGTGGTTGTTCAATCTGGACACACTGGGTCGAACCTGAACCCGTCCCACGGCTGTTCGGTTCCAGCCCTGACACTCTGTTCGGGGTCCCGAAGTTGGTCCACATGGACAGGCTGAACCTCGTCGCCGATATCTACGGCATCCGTAGTTCCACCGAGGACTCGCACTGTTCCGGATTCCGGAGAGAACTCGACGATAGCGAGCGTGTTCGGTTCGCGAACCCCTGGCGGCGTCGATTCGACTCGAGTCCACGTCACAACGTCACCCGTCTGCGCTGTCAGGTCGACTGTCTCCTCCTGTGGTTCGTTGCAGGTCGGACAGCGAGGGTGAGATGGGTAGGTCAGGTGGCCGTTCCGACAGGAGTGAGCCAGCAGTTTTGGCTCGGCTTCGGACCCCTCTCTCTCGCTTGCTTTGTCTCCGCTCATTCTGCCACCTCCAGAATTGCGCTCGTGACGCAGTTCCCGAACCCACCGACGTTACAGGTCAACCCACAGTCGGCGTCGACTTGTCTGTCGCCCGCTTCTCCGAGGAGGTGGCGATATATCTCGACTGCCTGTGCGACACCAGTTGCACCGAGTGGATGGCCACGAGCCTTCAGTCCCCCGGAGGGGTTCACCGGCATGGACCCATCGAGTGTTGTTTTTTCCTCCATAGCGAACCGCCACCCCTCGCCTCGTTCTGCGAATCCAAACGCCTCTAGCTGGAGGATTTCGAGGAGCGTCACCATGTCGTGTAGCTCCGCGACATCGATATCTGCTGGATCGCAGTCAGCCATCTCGAACGCCTGTTCGCCACTATCTGCAACAGCGCCCATCCACGTCGGCTCCTCTCGCTCGTGAACGACGTGGGTGTCTGTCGCACCGCCAACCCCCGAGAGGACGACAAACTCGTCGGTGTACTCGCGGGCGACCGAAGCCGGGCAGAACAACAGTGCGGCGCTCCCGTCCGTGATGGGACAGTAGTCGTAGAGCCGAAGCGGGTCGGCCACTATTGGACTGGAGAGTGCAGTTTCGACGTCGATCTCCTTGTGAAACTGTGCGTCGGGATTCTTGCAGGCGTTTGCGTGGTTTTTCACCGCAACGTGGGCCAGACTCTCCCTCGGAGCGTCGAACGTATCCAGATACGCGCGGGCGGTCAGTCCCGCAAACGAGGGCAGTGTCACGCCGTGAGCGTACTCGACTGGGTGAGTGAGAGAGGCAATAACGTCGCCGGCCTCTCCCGTCGACTGGTGTGTCATCTTCTCGGCCCCGACCAGGAGCGTCATCTCGCTCGCACCAGAGGCCACTGACTGCCACGCAGCGTACAGGCCCGCCCCACCAGAGGCCGAGGTCTGTCCGACTCGCTGCGTGTAGGCCGGGAGTGCACCGATGTCGTGAGCGACTGCGTTCATGACGCCCGTTTGGCCCTCGAACTCGCCACTCGCCATATTCGAGAGGTAGAGATGGTCGACACCACTCCCGGATACTCCGGCATCATCGAGACACGCGAGCGCTGCGTTCTCGGCAAGTTCGCGGATCCACTTCTGGCGCTCCCCGAAGGGTGTCATCGCCGCGCCAAGTAGTGCAACCTCCATGTCTCATCCTCTTGTGGAGTCGTTGTGTAGGTTTTGGTCTCCCGGGCAGGGGTGTCGGATTCTGCTTCAAGTACTGGTGTGTCGGATTTGATCCCAGCGGTTACCGGCTGTTGTACTGTTCCGGGAAACACCGATAGATATTTTTGGCGGCCCTAAAAAGATAGAGTAGAGAGAACGACTGGATCCGCCTGTGGTCGGTGCCGCGAGAACAGGCGACCACTCAATATCACCCCTGACACATATGAGTCGCATGTCACGAAGTAATTTCGAAACCGAGTCCGAGGCGGGGAGGCTGGACGAGCGGGCTGTTGAAAGCGAATGGAATCAGTACTCACAGACTGCTGCCACACAGGGAGAGACAGTTCTCGAAATCGACAGTCTCACACGCAGGTTCGACCAGGAGTGTGCTGTCGAGAACGTTTCGATGGACGTGGCAGCTGGTGAATTGATTACACTGCTTGGCCCGTCTGGCTGTGGGAAAACCACGACACTCCGGATGATTGCAGGACTCGAAGAGCCATCCGAGGGATCGATACGTATTGGCGGCGAGGTAGTTGCAGACGACGGGACGTTCGTCCCCTCGGAAAACCGTGACGTTGGTCTCGTTTTCCAGGACTTCGCACTGTTTCCTCACCTCACTGTTGAAGAGAACATCACGTTCGGTATCGACCACTGGGACGCAAGAGAGAAGGGAGAAAGAGCGACAGAACTGCTCGACCTGGTCGGTCTGGCTGAGCATCGCGAAAAACAGCCAGACCAGCTATCCGGTGGCCAGCAACAACGGGTTGCACTCGCCAGGTCACTGGCCCCAGAACCCGACGTGTTGTTGCTGGATGAGCCGTTCTCGAACCTCGACGTCAGGCTCCGAATCGAGATGCGCGAGGAGGTTCGTCGAATCCTCAAGGAGGCCGGTGTCACCGCTATTTCCGTCACCCACGACCAGGAGGAGGCACTTTCCATCTCGGACCGCGTTGCTATCATGAACGACGGTCAACTGGAGCAAGTCGGGAAACCGGAGACTGTGTTCGAGAACCCCGAATCCCGCTTCGTCGCGAGTTTCCTCGGTCGCGCGAGCTTCCTCCCCGCCCGGGTTATCGATGACACTGTCGAAACCGAACTGGGTCAGCTAACGACGACCCGACTGAACGGCCCGGTCGCTGCGTACGATGGTGCAGATATCGACGTGCTGGTCAGGCCGGACGACCTCGAAGCCGTGCCGTGCAACCAGGCAACTGCTGACGGGCGCATCATTCACCGTCAGTACAACGGCCCGACGTTCGTCTACCGCGTGGAACTGAACAGCGGAACGACCGTTCGCTGTCTCCACAACCACGCCAAGACGTTCGAACATGGGCAGCCAGTTGCTGTTTCGCTGAAAGCCGACCACTCACTGGCGTGGTATCCCCGCGAGTAACGATACTGGCTATCAAGGAGTGTTTCTCGGCGACTATCACTCGATAGCTCGTCTTCCAGCCTCGTAACCCGTGACAACTGCAACACCGCCGCGAGAGTGCTCGCGGACGAAGTTGTGTCCGCCGATCACCGTCCCTGCTGCGTAGAGATTCTCGAATACCGGCTCACCAGCTGTTGTTACCGGCTGTAACTCTTCTGAGACGTCGACACCGAATCGCGCGAATGGATGGTCGCCGAGCGGCGCTGGAACTGACCACTCCAGCCGAGTGTCTGGCACAGTGACTGGACAGTCGAAGACTGGCTCGACGACGTCGTCACCTGTCCCGACGAGGCCACCGGCGGCGACGTCCCCGGTAGCCAGAACGAAGCTGTCTCCCTCGATTGTCTCTCGCTCGTCCTGGCTTGCTCCACGGTCGACGTGGAGTTTCCGAATCGTGTCCCCGTCGGCCTCGACATCGATTGCCGCTGCATCAGTCCGCTCGATACCGGATGCGTCTACCAGTTCGAACAGTTGCTCTCTCAGACGTAGCCCGGGCAAACTCGGCTCACCAGCTGGTATCTCGAACACGTCTGCGTGCAGGAGTGACTCGAGCTCTCTCCGAACCTCCGTGTGATTGTTCAAACCCAGAACGGCTGGGAATCCGACTCGCGGTTCGATATCCAACTCAGGTCGTACTGTGTCTGCGAGCGCTTTGCGAACGGGTTCTCCGTTCGGTGTCTCCCGGTTCTCGTCGAGTAGCTCGGCTATTTCGAGCAGCGGTGGCGAGGACGTGGGGTCGATCGGGAACTCGACGGTGGTCCAGTTGACGTCGTATGGGGCAGTTTCGTCGAGTCTGTCACCAGCCAGTTCGGCATCGAGGTGTGTTACCTGCTCGAACCCGACAATGTGCATCTGTTCCTGACTGCTTGCGACCCCGCCGGCTAGTCCCTCCGGATAGCGCGCTGTCGGCCGCACATTACCATTCAGCGTCGGCAGGAGTACGTTCTTCGCTCTATTACCGAGATATGGGAGCGTCTCGTCGTTTTCCAGGTAGTCGTCGAAAAATTCGAGTGCGTTACGAACGCCATCCACTCCGACGAGGCTGTACGGATGGTCTTCTGGCAGAGTACGCATCTCGAACAGCGGCCGCTCGATTGGGCCAGTCTTATCGTCGGTATATCCGAGCACGTCTATGGTTCCGGATTCGTACTGAAAGCGCTCTGCCGAGGTCGACAGGAGCGTGACAGCTGCACTCTCGTCTTTTGCTTTCGCAGCGAGGGCAGCGAGACAACCACCGATTCCGGCTCCGATGACGACAACGCGTGTCATTGTGGGCGCTCACCCCACGGTGGGCGGTCCTCCCAGTCGGTCCGCATCGATTGCCTCGTTGCTCCATCATCGAACGCCGCCAGTCCAACCGTATCCTCGGATACGGACCGAGTTTCGTCTTCGAGAGAGTCGTCGACATCTTCGGCTTTCGACGACACCAGTTTCTCTGTCGGCGATGTCAGATTCATCGTTCCTATCTGTAGTATGTACGTGCGCATCACACGCTCGAACTGAGTTCCTGACAGGACGTGTCGCTGCCCGCCCCAGTGAGCCTCGAGGAACGATTCGAGCGAATCGGTAACAGTCTGTCCGTCGTAGTCGGGATACAGCTCAGCAGCTATCCTGTGGGCACAGCGACCGCCCTGGCAGTTACCGGACGTTGCACTGGTCCGGATTCGGACTTCATCGATGTCGGTCCCGCCGGCAGTCTCGTCTTCGAGTGCGTCTCGGATCTCCGCGCGAGTAACGGACTGACAGTCACAGACGACGGGATTGTAAGCCGACGTGTCCAGAACATCTGTCGCCCTATCCCCGAGTCGTCGCACACCTGGCGCGATATCGACACCACCGTCATCCGAGTCGAACTGCTCGAGAGCAGCGTGGGTTTCCTGTGGTGCTTTACTGCCAGGGAGCGGAATGTCTGTCGTTTTACACTCGCGCTGGATGCCGAATTTGCGACAGACGTCGTCAACTACTCTCTCGGCAACGAACCGGTGTGTCGTGAGGGAGCCGCCAGTGACTGTGGTCATCCCCCAGCAGTCGTCGCGGTTGCCGTGATCGATCAGCCTGTGTTCGTGTTCGCCTTCTGCCCCGGGATGGGACGACTGAACCCCAGCATATGCTCGGAGCTGGGGAGCGTCTTCGATTGCGGGAACAATCGTACTCATCTTGTCGAGTAACTGGCCGATGCCGTCTTCAGAAACGGCTGCATCGTCGGGGTCCGAAATCTCTTCCGCTGTGGCCCCCAGTATCGCATGCTGGTCGCTCGGTGCAACTGTCGTTTCGTCTGGATGACATCGTGTGACGACTGTCTCGACCGGGTTGTCACCCAGCGTAGTCAACGTCCCTGCGGTAAAGGCCAACTCGACGTCCAGTCCCGCGAGGTCAGCAACCGCTCGAGCCCACGGCCCGGCCGCATTAACGATATAATCCGGGTCGATCTCTTCAGTTTCAACCTTCGGGCCCTCCTCTAACTGCTTGGCCACGTCGTCTGGGAGTGAGGGACTCGTGTCCATACCGCCTGGTACGTGAGCACCTTTACGCTTACCACCCCCCGGACGTCCGCCATCTGTTTTTCGTTGATTGCTTCCGGGACGACCGCCGTCTGCCCTCGTTTCTCGAGACGTCTCTGACCCAGTGTTTGCCTTCGCCGGAGTCAATTTTCGTTCGAGAGTGGCTGTATCGATCGTCCCCCCGTCGACTGTGATATCAGTCACAGACGTGTGGGTTCGTATGGTTGCTCCGTACTCCTGTGCACTTTTCGCGTTTGCGACAGTCAGCCTGGACGGGTCGACGACAGCATCTGGGACGCTGATTGCCCGCTCGACGGTTTCGGAGAGTGACGGCTCAGTCCCCTGGGCCGACCCTCCATCGAGTACCTCGTGGGGTATCGACCGAGACTCGATACGCTGTCGCATCTCGTCGAACCAGGACCCGTCGTCTTCCTCGTGTGAAACGAGCAACCCGCCGGTGCTCTCGATGCAGTGGCTCGCGATCTCACGGAGCGTCCGACTCTCTCGGTACTTCGTTCTCGCCAGGCCGTCGCTCCCGTCGGTACGAGCGCCGCTGTAGAGAATTCCCAGGTTTCGTCCTGTCGTCCCTGCTGTGAGTGTGCTGCGCTCGACGAGCGTGACGTCAAGCCCGCGGATAGCCAGGTCCCGGGCGATACCTGTCCCGGTGACGCCGCCGCCGATAACCAGCACGTGCGGTGTGTACCCCATTCGATTACACGAGATTGGGGCACCCGAACACTTAATGTGTGTGTTGTCCGCCGAGGAATCGGTTCACAATCTCGCCGAACTCCGCACGAGACTGTTCGTACACTGCATGACTGCCCGCTATCGTTGCCATATATCCGTTCTGGATACGAACAGCCGCGTCCTGTTGGGCTGGCGTCGGAAACAGTTGACCCTCGGTGTCAGCGACGACGAGTGAGGGCACCTCGATACCCTCCAGCACTCCTCGTCCCTCGTAATTGCCGAGCGCGTCACAGGAGTGAACGACATCTGTGGACCGTTCCGGGCGAGGCAGTAGCGGCGCACAGAGTCGGTAGAGTGGTGAAAGGACACAACCGTAGAGTCCTGAATACATCTGCTTGGCGTACTCGAGGTGAAGGTCGTTCCACCTCCCGGCCTGTGCTAACTCTCGCCATCTCCTGATCGTTACCCTGCCCTGTTCGCCAAGTCTGGTGCCAAAGGCCACGAGGACGAGACTATCGACGAACTGTGGATAGTCACGTGCTAGATACGTCGCGATTGCGCCACCGAGAGTCAGTCCCAGTAGATGGGTGCCCTCGTTTGCCCCGTGCAGTTGTTCCAGTAATTCAACGTACCCCGCTGCCATCTGTTTTGCCGAAGCGTCTGCTGGCAACCCTGGAGGCCTAGATGCAACCCAGACGTCGTACTCTCCCAATGCACGGAAGTAGTACCGACCGAGAAGTTCTGCAGTCAGTCTGCGGGGAGTGTTCCAGCCGAGTGCGTCCATCAGACCTGGGAGAATGACGAGTGACTCCGAACCGGCACCGAATCGATGACACGGGACACCGCACGGCCCGGTACCGTAACTCGCCATACCACCCTCTATGCATCGGACGCCCAAGTGGGTGTCTGTGCCAACCTCTGTTGAACTCCCCTATCTTATACTTCTACGTACTGTTCTTTCCACTCCTCTCGGGCCTCGAGTTCGCGCTCACCTCGGTTTGTCACGTTGTAAGAGTTCGTCCGTTTGTCTATCTCCCCTTTTTCGACGAGTCCTTTGTCGACGAGCGTATCCAGATTTGGGTAGAGTCGTCCGTGCTGAATTTCTGTCCCGTAGTAATCTTCGAGCTCCTCTTTGATTGCGAGGCCGTGTGGTTCTTCCATTCCTGCGGTTATGTACAGCAAGTCTCTCTGAAATCCTGTCAGGTCGTACATCGCTAATACGCACTTTCATCTCATTGGTATTAATTCTAACGAGAATGTGTAATATAATATTTTGCTGGGTAGTAGACTCGTATCTGCTCTAATACGCGGTTACAGCCAATTTCATTTCTGAAGTATCAACCAAACCACAGTAGTACTTGTGGACTGTTTCGGAATGGGAGATATATAACCTTAGATGGATATATATCTTTAATGATTGAGGTGTTGTTTGTAATTCACTATCATGTCTGGTGTGGCAGTCAGTAGAACAGAGAGGAATTAATAGTGTGGATGAGTGGTGGCTCGGTCAAGAAGCTCTCATCAGAAGGGGCTCAGTGGGGGTAACGTTTCGTCATCGCCACCACACCTACACCATCTTTGGATCTGCGGGGTCATCAAGGTTCTGTGTCGAGAGCGTAGCCGTTGTGTCTCCGAGTTACCAGACAGTGGGACGGAGCGTGCCTTTCGATCACAACATCAACCCAACACGCAGGCGAGCTTTTATACAGGATACCGGGACCACTTCCGGGCGTGCGACCTGTGATCTTCGGCCTGGTGGTAATCTGCGTGACTCTCGGTGTCACTGTGGCTAGCCCTGGTGTTAGTTCCGGTAGTGCAGATACTGGTCTCAGTACAAGTGCTGCAGGTAGCAATGATGCTGGTATCAGTGCAAAGGCTTGCAGTAGTACTGCTGCTGTTGATACTCCACACTCATCGGAGGAACCCGAGATAGTCGAACTGTATCCAAATCCCGCTGCGAGAGGTGATCCCGGTGAGTTCGTCACGTTGCGTGTTCCGGACGGGACCAATCTTTCAGCCTACGAAATCGCTGATGAGCACGTCCGGGTGTCCCTGTCCGAACCGCCAGAAGATCTTAGTTCCGGGGAGTCGCTTGTCACGTATTCGAGTGCTCCGAATCGGACCGATTCTCTGACGAACAGAACAACTGTGAAGCTATCTGACCGAATACAGTTGGCTGACAGGGGCGATTCTGTCCGACTGGTCCGAAACGACACCACCGTCGATACAGTCGAATACTCTCGCGCACCCGAGGCAGAGGTATATCACGTCGAGACAGAGTCGTGGGAACCCCTGTGTGCAACAAATAAGTCTGTGGTTACCGCAGATGGCGGCACTGTCGAAGCGTTTGTCCTGCCTGATGAGCCCGGGCGGGCGGTCGAGTTTCTTGATAGTGCAACGGAGCGCATCCTCCTCGCTGGATACACACTCTCCGCAGACGCCGTGGTGGATACGTTGGTCGATGCACACGAGGAGGGCGTTGACGTCGAGGTTCTCGTCGATGGGAGCCCTGTCGGTGGGATGGCTGGTAGCGGGGCTGCAGCCCTCGATACGCTCGCTCGCGAGGGTGTCACGGTCGAAGTCGTTGCCGGTGAGAAAGCACGTTACAGGTACCATCACGCCAAATACGCGGTTGTCGACGAGCGCGCGCTCGTGACTACGGAGAACTGGAAGAAATCAGGCACTGGCGGGAAATCGAGCCGGGGATGGGGAGTCATCACACGACAGCAGGAGATTGTCGATGGACTCGTCGACACGTTCCGGGCAGATACTGGCTGGGTCGACACGGTGGTCTGGGAGGAGTACGACGACGTGACACTCGTCGATGCTAACGGTGCAACGGGCACTCATCCCCAGAGCTTCGAGGCGACTCCATTCCAGGTCGACCGCACGCGGTTACTCGTTGCCCCGGATAACTTCGAAGACGTGACTCTCGAAACAATCGAGGGTGCCAAAGACTCGATCGACATCAAACAGGTGAGAGTGAGCGACCCCCAGTTTCCGCTGTTACAGGCTGTACTCGATGCTGCTGCCCGCGGTGTCGAGGTTCGAATCCTGCTCTCCGGGAAGTGGTACGTCGAAGAAGAGAACGAGCAGTTGAAACGCTGGCTCGGCGAACAGGCGGAATCCGCGAATCTGCCACTTTCGGTCCGTATCGCAGATCCGGACGGTGAGTTCGAGAAAATCCACGCCAAAGGGGTAATCGTCGACGGGGAGACGACGTACGTGGGAAGTGTCAACTGGAATAACAACTCCGTCCAAAATAACCGTGAAGTGGGACTGTTAATCGACAGTGAGGAGGTTGCAGCCTATTTCGAATCTGTCTTCGACAGTGACTGGGAGCAAGATGATAGCTGGACTGTCCCCCTCGGGTATCTTGCTGCCTGCTTTGTGGGTGCGATACTGGCTGTAATGACTGGAAGGAAGCTCGAATTCGAGAACTAGATCACTCACACTACTCAAAGAACCTGACTCCGATTGACTAGCAACAGCTGGTACTGTGAAGAAAGCGAAAACAAAGAAACGCCAAAGACAGTTACTCTTCTGTGAGAACAGCAGAACTACCGAGATCCTCGTCCAGTTCGGCGTCAGCCATCTTCTCGACGAGCGCGTCGATAACCTCCTCACGCATTCCACTGACGAATTTGATGGAGCCAACAACGAGATGACCACCGCCTGAGACACCGCCGCCGGGAACTTCCTCTTTCAGCTCGGCGACCATCTCCGGAATGTCGAGGCGGACGCCGTCAGAACGAAGGACCGCGAAGTCCGGTCCGAATCCGATCGTGATAACCGGGTCGCCAGTCTCCTCGACTTTTCGGTCGTGGATCTTTCCTGTCGTCTTACCGGGTGCAGGATACGTGAACCTCCTTGCATGACTCTCGACATCGATTCGGTAGAGGTGTGCCCCGTTTTCGAGTTCTTCGTGGGTCACGTGTTGCATCGCCGCGTCGAGTTGCGTCTCCACGTCGCGCTGTGCACGTTCTGCGAACAGGTCGACGAGTTGCTCGTGGCGCGCACGGTCGTCACAGTTGACGTTGAGGAGGTCGTTTACTAGCTCTCTTCCGTCGTTGTATTTCAGCCAGTAGGTGGCGTAGTCCAGCGCTTCACCGATTTCGACGAGGCGGCGCTCGTCGTATCCCTCCTGCTGTGCGAGGTCGAGGTAGTCGTCCATCGCCTCGCCGTCCGAGCGGTCGGCCAGTCCGGCGACGGCAGGGACGTGGCGCAGTTCGTCAGTGATTTCGGGGTCAATCATCCGCGCGAGTTCGACGCACATCATTCCGGTCGTGATCCGGTAGTCTTCGTCGTAGAGATATGGGTTGACGTGGGTTTCGACGAGATCTCGGACTGCATCGGGGTCGGGATGGTGGTGGTCGACGACGAGAATCGGCACGTCGTAGTGTTTGAGGTTGCGGTACGCTGGCGTATCCTCCTCGGTGCTGCCGTTGTCGAGCATCAAGAACAGCGGCAGTTTCTGGCCGTGACGCTTGCGGTTCTCCAGGGCGTAGTTGAGGTCTCGCGTCACGTCTTCGAGTTCGTAGAACGGGGCCTTGCTCGGCAACCGTCTGAGGAGGTGTCGGGGCGCATCGGGGTCCTCCCAGGTCCTCTCGATGAACCGTTCGAGTGCGTACTGCAGCGGGACGCTCGCACACAGTCCGTCCCCGTCAGCGTGATGACGCATCCTGATTGGACGGCCTTCGAGGACAGTTTCACGGAGTCGCTCGGCGACTACTTCGAGGTCGTCGTACAACTTCTCGAACGCTGGCCAGTCGACGAGTGGCTCGATGTCCGCTGATTGTGACATCTCCAGCCCGGAGTTCTCGAGATCAGTCAGAACTTCGTTCCGCGTCTCTTCAGCAATCTCAGACAGGCTCTCTGCCTCGACTTGCATATACCCTTCGCGTAGCCCCGGCCGGCCGACAACTCGGACGATGTCGTCTAGCTCGATTTCAGGGTGGGCGCGAACGCCTGCCTCCTCGAAGGCTGCACACGGAACGACACCAGTCTCAGTTCTGACCTGGAAGATTGTCGGACCGCCGGTCTGTTTGATCTGAACCACCTGGCCATCCAGGTGGATCTGCTCACCAGTGAACTCCTCCAACTCCGCAGCAGTGATTTTCGTCCCCGGACCGATCTCTCGTAGTTCGTACTCTGCAACCTGTACTTCGGCGAAACTGACGTCACCATCTGCACGGACCTCCGAGAGTTCGACAATCAGGTCGTCGCCGACATCGTGTGTCCCCACGAGATTCGAACTGTGAACGAGTCCCGAGACGGATTCAGAGAGGTCGACGAAGACACCGTATTCGACGACACCGTTGACAGTTGCCATGTACAGTTCCTCAGCGTCGACATCGTCGATTGTACACTGTGGTGCGAGGTCGTAGACAATCTTCGGTCCTGCAGACTCCTCAGCGAGGTCGGTACCGTCATTTCCGGTACCGTTGGGTGTAGACATATAGAATTCGTACGTCACTTGTTGGTTTTTAAGCTTCGATATCCATCGCTACTTTGGATAGTTGATGTGAACCGACTCCTGTGAGAGTCGCTATTTTCCGGAACCCTTAGATGGGGGCAATGTTGAAAGTCGTACATGGGAGTATTTCGCTCGAGTGAGATACTTGGAATTGCCGAGTCAGCACTCGAGTTTGCGCGGGCGGCATCCGAAGAAGCACACCCAAACGAGTATATGGGTATGCTCCGCGGAGAGGAGGCCTCGAAACTGGGAGTAGACGAGTCGGGAACGGTCCTCTCCGAGGTGCTCGTTCTCCCCGGAACGAAGTCGAACTCCGTCAGTGCCGAGTTCAAACCCATACACGCACCGAACGATCTGAGTGCCGCTGGCTCCGTCCACTCGCATCCGAACGGAGTTCTCCGCCCGAGTCAGGCGGACCTCGCAACGTTCGACAGAAACCACGTTCACATTATCATCGGTGCACCGTACGGCCCCGACGACTGGCAGGCATTCGATCGGGATGGTGAACCAATCGATCTCCCGGTACTGGAAACCGAGCCGCCAGAAGAGGAGTTTTTCCATTTCACGCAGGAGGATATCGACCAGCAACTCGACGAGGAGAAAGAGAGATGAGTCCAGATACAAAACGGGTCGTCGCACAGGGGACGTTCGACATTCTCCATCCCGGGCACGTGCACTATCTCGAAGAGGCCAGCGCGCTAGGTGATGAGCTACACGTCATTGTCGCCCGGTCGGAGAATGTCACTCACAAGAAAGGGCCTGTCATTCCCGACAGACAGCGCGTCGAGATGATATCAGCGCTCGAGGCGGTCGACTACGCACGACTGGGCCACCCAGATGATATCTTCGTTCCGATAGAGGAGATCGAACCGGCAGTTATCGTTCTCGGACACGACCAGCACCACGACGAAGCGGCGATTACGGCTGAACTCGAATCCCGTGGAATCCAGTGTGAAGTCAGGCGGGCGTCCAGACACGAACCCTCGTCGGATGAGATGGTGCTCTCCTCTCGCGAGATCATGGACCGGATTATCTCTCACCGGTCAGATTGACAGTTTTGGAGGTGCATCAATCCAGTTGTTCGACCAATTCTAGTGACGTCCGTCAGACAACGCCCATAAGCCTATGTACATTGAAATCCAAGGGGAGGCCAAGAGAGTCGATGTCAGATACGGAACCTGTTGTACTCATTGTCGAGGACGAGGAAGACGTCGCAGAGACTTATCGTCTCTGGCTCGAAGATTCCTACGGGGTCATCGTCGCCAAAAACGGGGATGAGGGGCTAGAAAAACTAGATGAACGTGTCGACGTTGTGCTGCTCGACCGAATGATGCCGGGACTTTCTGGCGGGGAAGTACTTGAGGAAATTCGAGCACAGGAACTGGACTGTCGGGTTGCCATGGTCACTGCTGTCGAGCCGGATTTCGATATCCTGGAGATGGGATTCGATGCCTATCTCTCGAAACCAGTCAAAAGCGATCAACTGCAAAAGACCGTCGAGAACCTCCTCGAACGCTCGGAGTACGACACACTGCTCCAGGAGTACTACTCGCTGGTCGAGAAACAGGCGACACTCGAGGCGACGAAGGACTCGGCCGAACTCGAAAACAGTGACGAATATCACGAACTGCGAGAACGGATTACGGAGTTGCGGGGAGACCTTTCCGAGACACTCGGTGGTATCGAAGATGACGATGATTTCATTGCGACAATCCGTGGATTGAGCGATGTCGAATAGAACGAAACACTCCTACGACCTCTCGGGAGTACTGGGATTCGAGTCAACGTCGTCGGTCAGTCCCGGGACGAGCATTCTCGTCTCCGGGCCGACGATGACTGGCAAGGATGACCTCCTGTTCGAACTCCTCGCTACAGGAACTGGACGTGGGGAGGCCGGCATCGTCATGACGACGGACAAGGACGGAGAGGACACACTTTCAGCTATCGAAGCGCTCGGAACTGATATCGATACGTCGTTGCTATCAGCGATTGACTGCCGTGCAAAAAGCGGTCGCGAGGAGCGAGAACTCGACAACGGTTCGTTCGTCTACAGTGTGGCTGAACCGTCCGAGCTCACTGGTATCGGAATCGGCGTGACGAAGTGTTTCGACCGGATGCGGGACGCAGACGTTGATAACGGTCGAATGGGCCTGACCTCACTGTCGACGATGGTCCGATACGCCGACCGAAAAACGGTGTTCAAGTTCTGCCACGTCCTCTCACAGCGCCTCGACTCCGCAGGATTCGTCGGGCTGTTTACGCTCAACTCGGGCGCACACGACGACCAGACCGTCGCGGTCATCAA
>LKMJ01002635.1_pt1 | contig 16553 bp, 22 predicted proteins | sample 643391 | NCBI WGS metagenome assembly LKMJ01 (sample SAMN04112250, study PRJNA286221) | soda lake metagenome | biome: soda lake; feature: Kulunda Steppe; material: water; isolation source: sample PL-Br10 brine of Picturesque Lake | place: Russia: Kulunda steppe | collected 2010-07
TCATCCCCCCCCTGCCACTGTGCAGGCAGCCGTGGCCCCCCCTGCATGCCCCCCTTGTCCCCTTGTGCTGACCCTCCGAGTACGCGCTCCGGAGCAGCAGCGGCGGCGGCTGCAGCGGCAGCCTCACGCTGCGCCTCCTGTTGCAGCATAGCCGTGAAAGTGGGGTAGTCCTGCATGCTCTGGTTGAGCAGCGCCACCACCTCCGCCAGGTGGGCCTGCATGCACGTGGGCACGGTGTGTGCCATGCGCACGTGGGCACGCGTGTGCCGTGCGCACGTGCATGTGTGTGCGCATATGCGTGCAGCACAGCTGGGAGGGGAGACAGGGGAGATATAGATTGCTGCATGCGCATGTGCAATCAGTGAAGGGGTGTGACAAAGGGGGGCAGGGGCCGGGCGCGCACGTGAGCACAGCACAAGGGGGCCCATGCGTGCAGCACAAAAGGGGGCCCGGTTCATTCCAGGAAGCAATTATGGCATGTATGCATGCTCTTGCACATGTGTACAAGGGGGGATATGTGTGGCCACTGGGGGCGTTCACATGGGAAGAGGGTTGGGGTACCTCTGCCCACGGCTGCGATGCATGTTAAGGCATATGCTCTGCCTGACATTGAGCCACAGCCTCACACCTACCTCACAATGGCACGCTTGACACGACCATCCTTCTGTTCTGACTGTGACCGGCATTGCAACGCAGCCCACTGTTCAAGCAGCCCTTTGCGCACTGCAGAGCGTACCCCATGCACTGCAGAGCACGCTGCCAGCACATGCAGCCCTGCGTGCACCCCATGCATTGCAGACCACACCTGCGCGTTGGACCTTCCGGGGAACCTGTCTGGTCCCAGGCGCAGTGACAGCCACATCCATAGGGACAGTGCCTGCGTGCACACACCACAACATCCAAGGGGGGCGGTCACTCCGACGCAGGCAGCCACACATTAATGGCCGCGTCCATGGGGGCAACGCCTTTTGCGCGCGCATCGCAGGGCCACGGGGACTGGCACGTCCTCCCAAGAAGCAGCCACTACGCGCACGCCTCCCCTCAGAGGGGCGCACTGCGTGCATCCGACTTCTGCAGCACAGACTGCAGCGCGCACGAGGCCAGACGCAGCCCCCGGCCTATTCCCGGACCTGGGCTCTCCACACAGGTAGCGGGCTCCCAGACAGGGGGAAGCAAAGCCTGTGCTGACCGCATGGCTAGCAGCATGTACTAAGGAAGGGTCTGCCTGTGAAGCTAACATACTGCTAGCTAGGGCCCCACATCAAAGTTTACTGGACTGCTGAGCAAAGCATGTGGCGTGACCGACCGACAGACTCTGATGGACAGGCCTGGGGCATGGCCACAAGGGGCATGACCAAACGGGGGCCATGCTCAACATGGGGCATGACCTAAAAAGTGGATGACCTAAAAGGTGGGTGGCCTGAAACGGCATGACCTGAAAGAGGAATGACCTGAAAGAGGCATGACCTGAAAGAGGCATGGCCTGAAAGAGGAATGACCTGAAAGAGGAATGACCTGAAAGAGGCATGGCCAAAAGGTGCATGACCTGAAAGGGGCATGACCAAAAGACACTACAGACGGGCCTGGGAGGAGGCGCGCGCTGCCACACCTGCCCAGCCAAGGTCCACCAAAAAAATTAGCGAGAAGCCACAAGAGGCTTTGAACAGTTACTGCTTGAGGATGGGGGGGGTGCACACGCGTCCAGGTCATCTTAATGGAGGGGCTCGCTGTGGCCCTCAGCTGACATGCCAGGCATGCATTGCCGACCTGGTGCCAGATCTCCAGCAGCTGCAGGCGGGCGATTGGGTCCTCCACATGGCTCTGGAGCCATGGCAGTGGGAAACGCGGGTGGTGCACGAGGCCGCCGCAGGCCAGGACCGCAGCAAACTCACGCAAGTAACTGCGACCACAGCAGGACAGCGAGCGGGTGCTGGGCCGCGCGCCATGGCAGTGGAGAGCATAGCAGTAATGATACACGCGCCATGGCAGCGAGACGCTCAGGGTTGATAATATGCACGCCATGGCAGCAGGATACGTGGGGGTGATGCCATCTGCACTAAGACAGCGAAGATGCAAGGGGGTGATGCCATCTGCACTAAGGCAGCGACGATGCTAGGGGATGATGCCATCTGCACTAAGGCAGCGACGATGTCAGGGGGTGATGCCATCTGCACTAAGGCAGCGAAAATGCAAGGGGGTGATGCGTGAGGCAGCTGCTGGCCGGTACCTCTGCACACCAAAGCAGGGGTGATTGAGCAAGTGTGCAGACAAAGCATATGCACAGAGTGCATGCAGAAATGCAGGCAGATGATCAAGTGTGCTGACAGAAAAGATGCACAGAGTGCATGCAGGCGCACGGGCAGGTGATTGAGTGTGCTGGTAGAGTGAGTGTGCAGACAGTGTGTACAAGCAACAGCAGGCAATTGAGTGAGTGTGCAGACAGTGCATGCAAACAACAGCAGGCAATTGAGCAAGTGTGGAGAGAGAGCCTCAAAGTCCAGTGTGTATTTCAAGCCCTACCAAGAGTATCCATCTGTTGCCATGCTCTGTCCTTCGGGACCTTTCCTTAATGCACACATAAAAAATTGGTGGCACTGCTTTTTTGGGATAAGGGCTGCCTGTCCACCTCCCCAAGTGAAAGCAGGGGCTTCCAGCCATCATGCCATACCACCCCAGGTAATAACGATTCCCATGTGCATTGAGCATGCGTGCACAAATCAGACCATACTCATGCATGCAGGTGGTGCCCCTGCAGGTGGTGCATGCATGCAGGTGGTGCCCCTGCAGGTGGTGCATGCATGCAGGTGGTGCCCCTGCAGGTGGTGCATGCATGCAGGTGGTGCCCCTGCAGGTGGTGCCCCTGCAGGTGGTGCATGCATGCAGGTGGTGCATGCATGCAGGTGGTGCCCCTGCAGGTGGTGCATGCATGCAGGTGGTGCATGCATGCAGGTGATGCATGCATGCAGGTGGTGCCCCTGCAGGTGGTGCATGCATGCAGGTGGTGCATGCATGCAGGTGGTGCCCCTGCAGGTGGTGCCCCTGCAGGTGGTGCATGCATGCAGGAGGTGCATGCATGCAGGTGGTGCCCCTGGTCAAAGAACAGGCGGCACATCCCCTATCGTCGATGGCAAAAGGTCACTCACGCAACAAGAGCCAAGCTTTGGTTGGTTTGCCCTGGCAGCAGGGCTGTGTTCTCCATGGCCCCTGCCTGCGGCAAATGACACACGCAGCACACATTGTAGCAAAGATGAGGTATTTTTTTGTGTGCACATGAAACAGATAAATCTATTTGGGCCAGCGTGCACACAGAGGTGTGCACAGTACAACAAAAGGCATTTCTGCAGCAGCACACTGCCCTCCTCCCTGTATCTCACGGCAAAATAGCCTCCAGGACGTGCGTGTCTTTGTAGGTGTGTTGGATCAGGATCTACTGAGGCAGGGCCCATCCACAATTATGTGCAGGTTTTGCAGAGTCGACAGACATGCTGCCTGCAAAGTGTGGTGAAGGGTGTGAGAAGTTGCATGCGCAGAAGCATGTACTCATGGGAACAACAACCCCTACCTTGCGGACGGCTGCGCCCTTCTGCTGGGCTGCGATAACCTTGACCGGTGATTCAGCAAATTTCAGGCGGTCAGCTATACTCAGCTGAGGGAACTGCAAGGGGGGAGGGGAGCCGCGTCAGCAGCAGGAATGCATTAGGGAATGGGGGTGGGTGAGCTTCGCCAGCGGACACCGACGAGGAGCCCTGACACCCACGAGGAGCCCTGACTGCACTTCTGAGTTCTGAGCTCCCGAGTTCTGAGCTGCCAAGCACTGCCGGCGTGACATCGTACGTGGCATATGACGTGCACATAAATCACATTCTTCAGCGCGTCCGCAAGCACGTTGTGCTTGACAGGCACCCCCCCTCCCACTCCCCACCCACACACATGTGACATATGCATGCAAGCAAGGACACATGATTTGACACCTCAAGTACTCACAGAATTTCCACCACAACAGGTTCAAGCTCAGCAGGCACACACGCACACACAAATGACACCCATTCTCCAGCACGTCTGCCGCTATAGCGTTAAGCTCAACAGGCACACATGCGCTCAAGCGCACACACATGCGCACAAACACACATTCACACACGACTCACATACTCCAGCATGTCTGCCACCGTAGCACTATGCTCCACAGGCACCGGCTCAAACAGCCTGCTCCGCCCTGGCAGCCCCTGCTGCTGCTGCTGCTGCTGCTGCTGCTGCTGCTGCCTGTGCTGGCGCTTTTCTCCTGCAACTGCCCTGCCCTGCGCCCCGGCTGGCTGTCTCTCCAGCCGGCTCTCGTTGCGCATAGCCGCATCCCACTCGCCCTTGGAGCCGTAGATGTCATGGCGCTCAAAGCGGCGCAGCACCTCTGACAGGGGCGCCCCGGGCATGGTCGCCGCAAGTGCCTCAATCTGTGTGTGTGTGCGTGTGTGTGTGTGGTGTGTGTGTGTGCACGTGGGAGTATGTGTTCGTGTGTGTGTGTGTGTGTGTGCGCGTGCGAGTATGTGTTAGTGTGTGTGTGCGCGAGAGTACGTGAGTGTATGTGAGTGCAAGTACGCGTGTGTGAGGTGTTAGTGTGTGTGTGTTTGTGTGTGTGTGTGTGTGTGTGTGAGTGCTGGACGCAGGTGATGGCACTAAGGGGCAAAGGGCACATAGGGCACAAAGGCAAATAAGGTAAGCAGGTAATAGCACAATGGAGGTAATAGCACAAATGGAGGCAGGTAATGGAAAAAAGGGACACAGTGCACAAAGGGCATAAAGGGACACGAGGGAAGCAGGTAATGGCACAAATGCACGCAGGTGATGGCACAAAAGGACACAGGTAATGGCACCCAGGGGCATAGGGCACACAGGGTCGCGAAGGGACAAGCACAGAGGGCACAAAGGGTTAAGTAAAGGAACAAACGTAGGGACAAACACACAGGGACAAGCACAGGTACAAGCATGAAGGCGCGCTAAGGGACAGACGCATAGGGCAAATAAGCGTGTGTGTACATGCTTGTGTGGTGCACAGCATGCACACACGTGAAGGCGCAAACTCGAAGCGACACCCAACAAACTCCATCCACCTGTCCATCAAACACTCGCATTCTGCACTTAAAAGGATGGAAGAAAGCCTCTTCAGCCCCTCTATTATCATCGTCCCCCATCGCACACATCAAGCACAAGCACACACAGACAAATACAGCCCAGGCAAGCATGGCAGCGATAGGCCTGCACATCCAAGCATGCAGCACGCATCCATATGCAGCACATTCAAGTGCAGCATGCATCACATGCATGCGCGATCAGGCATATGATGTGTGCAGCTCTAGCGCGCGCACACACACACGCACACAAACAAACACACACAAACACACACAGAGGCCCCATGGGTTGGCACTTGCCCGCCTCAAAGGTGGAATCGCAGACGCACATGCGCTGGAGAAGGAGCATCAACGGGTCTGCATGACAGTACAACAGCAAAGCGCGCCCAGGGAGCCCTGCAAGCCAAGGGGCCAAGGAACTCTGCCATCAACCACTGGCTTAGACTTGGGGCCGAGCACGGGAATGTTTTGGACGAGAGCTGGGCACAGCCGCAGTGAAGAGGTGCGGCGCACCTGTTCCCCTTCTGGCTTGATGTACGCAAACTCGATGTCTGGCAGGTCCCTTTGCAGGGCAGCCTGGAGCTTCTTCCTCGCGCGGTTGACATCGCCTCCGCCCATGTAGGTGACCAGGCCCTGCTCATACCTGGCACCGCCATCCATCACAGGCAGCAGAACAATGGTGGTCCTTTTCCCCTTAGGACGTTCATGTCGTATGAGCTGCTTGCGCTGTGCTGTTGTGTGGAAGAGGGGGAAACTGGTGGCCAAGAAAATATGGGTCTGTCAAGGCTCGTAGACATGCGTCCATGTATATCCATGACAGTACATAGCTTCTAGTGAACGCCCACTACCACTAGCACAGATCAAAGCCATGAGACACACCAGCACGAGTCAGGTCGGAGCAATGACACTGACCTGGTACCCCTGCGCCCAGCTCGGCCCGCGATCTGCTTGATCTCCGTATCTTGGAGAGACCTCACTACAAGCCTGCCATTTACCACCGAGGTTTTGTTCATGGACGTGAAGACAACCCGTCGGATGTTCAGGTTCAGCCCCATGCCGACCGCGTCAGTGGCAAGTAGCAAGTCGTACCTGCAGCAACAATCCCCAGACCGTGTTTGCCTGCCTTGCAAATTGCCACCATGCCTTGCAAATCACTGTAAGCACTCATGGTAAGGTTGTGTTGCCCTTCAGCATCACAGATCTGCGATGTATCCGACACAGCAGTCTCCACCTGTCAATACCTGGTGCAGCAGAGCTGCCCCTGCTCTTAAGCCCTGCACCTTCAGTCCACACACGCCAGTGACCTTCTTGGTGACCCCCCTCTTAAAATGTGACCAGCATGCCACGCACGCTGATGAGAACCCTGACAGTGCTAGGCTAGCACCCAGGAAAGCCTTGGGATCTGTTTCCAGTGAATCACTGGTGCCTGTCCAATCTCTTGATATGGAGTTTGATTGGCCCCAGTAGTGCAAACATGTAAAGCACGACGAGCACCACCAAATCAAGGCAACAAGCTTCGTCGCCCAGCCTCCTTTCAGCACACCCCCTGCCCCTTCAACCCCCCAGCCCCCCTTATCACACATGCCACGCCCCTTACCCTGAGTTGGGGTCGTTGAACAGCCTTGCCTGCTCCCTGCGCGTCTCGGCCGGGAGGGAGCCATAGATGAGGCAGCACCTGTGCCCCACAGCCTCCAAGGCAGCCCTCCACACAAACAGCACTGCGGCAAAGCAGCAGGTCAGGTTGCTGAAGTAAGACAACACATAAGCAGCACCACAGCACAAGCGGCAGCTGCTGGCCTGCAGATCGACCTAGGACTGAGTGGGAGCACACAGCCTGCAGCGTACCAAGGACTGAGTGGGGAAGACCAAGGACTGAGTGGGGCAACACACAGCCTGCAGCGTACCAAGGACTGAGTGGGGCAGACCAAGGACTGAGTGGGGCAGCACACAGCCTGCAGCGTACCAGGATGAGATGGCATGAGAGCGTACCAGGATGAGATGGTAAAGGGTCCTGCACTTCAAAGATTTCTTGGGTTCTCTGCTGCCCGGATACCATCTCAGCAGCAGAGAACCCAAGAAATCTATGAAGGGCAGCAGCAAAGCTAGAGCGCCCCCCCAAGTTGCTGCCTGCTGCTATGGTAGCACACGCTTGTGTGGGGGAGCACATGCACATGTAGGGGAGCACATGCGTGCGTGGTTGTACGCACATGTGTGGGGGCAAACGCTCGTCTGGGGGCAAATGCACGTGTGGGGTTATGCGCCAATTCTCCTGTTTGAGGGCCTCTGCTCCACTTGCAACTCGCCAACAGCAGGTTTGGAAAGAGATAGGGCAGGAAGACAAGACCGCCTGACAGAGCAAGGGCAGGGTGTGATGGAGCAGGCACAACCCGCAAGGCCCTTGGAAAAGGTGGCGCGTTCATGTCTCCCGGCTGTGCTCGCTTAGTCTTAGCACGCCCGTTCGGAGCCCGCAAGGCTGCGTGCACTTGCATGAACCCACATGGCCGCTCAAAGGTGATGAGCGCATCTCCTGGCTGTACAAGCTTGACCAGATCAGAGCCGGAGAATCGGCTTGGACTCTCCACCGCCAGGGGAGTGTGCCTATGGTACTGCCGCACCTGCACACACGATGGTACGCATGCGTGTGCATCACCCCTGGGGCAAGTCGCCCAAAGAAGGCAGTACCCTCACAGAGGCAGCACTCTTTTCTAATCCTGAACCCTCCCTCACACACGCCCATGTACGCAGGCAGCGCTGCGCAGGCCCCTAGCTCACAAACATCGCCTGCATTTCACGCGTTCCACGTGTTGAACGCATCGCATGCACTCACTGGGCACTCATGCACAGGACCCTCAGTTACACAGGTGCGGCGCGCATGGCTGCCCACAACGCCCGGCAGGCGCAGCACAAAAGTGTGCCCACACCACGCCACAGGCACAGTGCGCGTGGCGCTGCCCGCACCCCCCCACACGCACAACACATCAGGCCGCCCCACCTCCAAGGCCTCCCCGTTCTGCTGGCAGAGTGCGCGCAGGAGGGCGAGCGCGCTAGAGTCCCCGCACACGTGCACCTCCCGTGCGGGGATGCCGAGCACCGCGCGCGTCCATGCCCAGCCCCTCTGGGGGTCCCCCAGCATCTGCAAGCAACGCGCCAGACAGAAGTGGGGCATGCGCGTGTTTTGCAGATTAAGCGAACAGCGGCGTCGCCAGGCCAGGCCTTGCAAGCCTTCCTCTTGTACATGAGGCTCATAGGAATTGGAGGGGGCCCAGTTGTAGTTGGAGGTGGGCTCTTTAGGAAGCAGAGGAGGGCCCCATGGGCATTGGGAAGGGTGGCCCCTGTCCGCCACTCCTGCTGCCGATTTGCTCAGCCAAGCACATTCCTCTCCTGCACTTTTGAATTTTGTACTCTTGCCTCAGGCATTTGACTCCTACCCTACCTTGTCATAGCCAAATTGCAAGTGCAACAGGCAAAGCCTGTGTGGACAAAGCAGCTGTTGGCCTCTGTTAGTTCCCGATGACACACAAGAGCAATCACACAATGGCACCCAGAAGGAAGCACAAAGCCCACTGGCACGCACAAAGCCCTGCCTCACCGCTGCCCCTGGCTGCTTCTGCCACCGCGGCTGCAGCTTATGCTGGTGGTGTTGCTGCTGCTGCCCTTGACTGTGCTACACTCTTTGGATGCAGTGCTACACTCTTTGGATGCAGTGCTGCACTTTTTGGATGCACTGCTACACTTTTTGGATGCACTGCTACACTCTTTGGAGGCACGCTGCTGCCGGCCTTTGGGCGCGCCACACATGCATGCTGGGTTGCTGAAAAACATGTGCCAACCACATTTAGCTTGGCGATTTTGCACACTAACTGGCAAATATACTGCATACATGCATTGTCTTCAATAACCCTAGGTGCACGACATGTTTGTGACCAGATGCTGTGCCGACCATATGCTGAGCTGACACACCAGCCGCTTGCGCTTTTTCCATGCCCCCATCCCCTGACCAGCAGCGTGGGTCTTGCCCCCTAGTTGGTGCAAAGCGTGTGTGCCGTGCAGTGAGCTCATGCCGCACCCTTGTGCATGCGCCTGGACGCCTTGCCCAGCATGGCTCAGCACCCCCCCAACAGCCCCTGCTTGCCCGGGCTTGCTTGCTTGATGCATTGGTGCACCACGCCTGCATCAACTTTGCCATGTCATTCCAGACATCATGGACCACTCTTTGACTGGCGATGAAACAGCCCCGTACCAGTATGTATTATGACCAGGCTGGCAGGTAGCCCCGAACTTCTGCACCTGTGCACCATGCCCTTGCATGCACCTGGATTTTGTCAAGTACAGCCACGTCTAGCACAACCTCATCCACATCCAGCTCCATCCTGCGCATCCACATCCACCACACCCTGCGCGCACCTGGATTTCGTCCAGGACAGCCACATCTAGCACGTCCATCCCTTGGAGGCCCACCGCCACCGGCGCCATCTCCATCGTGCAAGAGGTGTGCCGTGCATGGGGGCAGTCCCGCACTTCCTCCCCAGTGCGCAGCTTGCAGGGCACGCCCAACTGCGCGCAATTGTTTGGTGCGTGCACACCTCGCACGTGCACTGCAACACACGTTCTGCATGCGCACAGCTGCGCGCAAAAGGCATGGAACCGCAGTGACAACGCCTGCACAAGACCCCAGGCGTGCGCGCACGCAAGGCCCAGCACTGGCAAGACACCCAGTATTGGCAAAAAATACAGCACAGGCACAAGGCCCAGAACTGGCAAGATACCCAATATTGGCAAAAGATACAGCACAGGCACAAGGCCCAGAACTGGCAAGATACCCAATATTGGCAAAAGATACAGCACAAGCACAAGGCCCAGCACTGGCAAGACACCCAGTATTGGCAATAGATACAGCACAGGCACAAGGCCCAGCACTGGCACCAGATTTGGCACAGGCGCAAGGCCGCGCACTGGCATAAGAGACTCAGCTCCAACACATAGAGCCCAGTCTCAACGCTCGACCAACCTTAGCCCCGGAGGCCTAGACCCGGCACAAGCAACCCCGCAGGCCTCACCTCGTTCAGCTTCTCATGTACCTCCACAGCCAGAAGCCGCAGAGGGCCGCAGTACACGCCGCTGCGGGCTGCGCACAGGGCCTGCATGGCGGTGTAGGTCTTGCCGCTGTTGGTGGGACCTGGCCAAGTATCAGGCACACACACAAAGCATTTGTAAGACATACTTGGCGGCACAGGTCTCGCCGCTGTTTGCAGCGCCCCATCCAAGCACAGGCACACAGCGCACACATAGCACACGCATGGCAGCACAGGTCATGCATTGATGGTGGCACGTGGCCAGGCACAGGCACGCAAAATGCCCACACACTCATAAGGCGCTGCATGCTTTGTGCCTGATGCCAGCAGAGTGCAGACTTTGCACGCGATGCTCACATAAAAGCGCAAGTTTTGCACACGCGCACATGCACATGCACACACGCACACACACACGCACACGCATGCACACATATTCACACACATTCACACACACAAACGCTTGCCCACGCATGCACACATTCACACACATTTACTCATGCAAGCGCTTGCCCACGTGTGCACAGACATTCACACACATTCACACACACAAACGCTTGCCCACGCATGCACACACATTCACACATTCACACACATGCAAACGCTTGCTCACGCGTGCACATGCTCAGGCACCCCAGCACATGCACGTGCGCATCTGTGTGGTGCACAATCACACGCGCACGTGCGTGGTGCACAAACACGCGCGCACCTGCGTGGTGCACAAATACGCGCGCACCTGCGTAGTACACAAACACGCGCGCACCTGCGTGGTACACAAACACGGGCGCACCTGCGTAGTACACAAAAACACGCGCGCACCTGCATGGTACACAAATTTCCGGTCAGTGGCGCGCGCAAGCGGGTACCAGAGCGCGGGCGGGCCAAGGTGCATGCGCTGCAGGGACAGGAGCCTCCCGTGGATGGCCAGCAGGTCCTCCGGTCTGTCCTGCCGCCAGCGCACGTACGCAGCCTCCAGCAGCGCCGCCTGCGGCTTGGCAAGGACGCTGCGGCTGGGGGGGGCGCTGCGCAGTGCAGGGGCAGCGCATGGGCATGTCAGGGGAAGCACGAGCACGTTGCAGGGGTGTTCCAGCCCCAAATCAGGGCCTAGTCGGGGGTGCCAGATGGACCTAACATGTGTATCACATGGGTATCACATGCCACAATCCACCACACTTGTATTGGGGTCACCCGTTAAGGTTCCTTACCCTGTTGCAGGGTCCGCACAGACTCTGTGCACCCAAGGGATCGACGCACCTGACACCAGGAGCGCATGGCCACACTGTGCACCAATTAATGCAAACACGCAAGCCTTCTGCTGCCCAGCCATCCAGAAGTAAGAACAGCGTTGCATGAGGCATGGAGCATGAGGCATGAAGCATGAGGCATACCGAGCATCGCATGAGGCGCATGGAGCATTGCATGAGGCTTGGAGCATGAGGCATGAGGAGCATCGCATGAGGCATGGCGCATGAGGCACAAAGCATCCAGAACATGGAGCTTTGGGTGCACAACAGTGCCACAAACATTCCCCAGTCTTGTCTTGATGGATGGAGCATCAGCCCCCTGCACCACTCATAGGGAAAGAGGCATGGTTGGCTTGGTAAATCCAAAAGAAATGGATCTGGATAATGCAGGAATAGAGCTGCGCACAGGAGAACCACCTGGGGATATTAAAAAGGCGCACATGCAAACAGGAAGCCTGCACATGACCTGGGCTCATAGGTTGGGCTCTGCTCCTCCCCTCCCACAGCTTCAAACAGGGCCTGCTCCTTATTGCTCAGCACAGTCTGCACGTTTCCCATTGACGGCTGCTCCATGTGTATGCGGCAAGTGGGCTGCTCCATGTGTGTGCGGCAAGTGGGCTGCTCCACACATGCACAGGGACCCTGCACAGCTGGTCCTTATACTTGACCTAGCATGTGGCCAGTTTCCAAGGCTTGTGCTGCAAGCAGGCAGCACCGCACTGGCCCCGCGTACATCTTCACAAATGCAGCAGCGAGAGCAGCAGAAATCCACCGTGACGCGTGCAGCGGTGAGCGCAAAACACATGCACAAGGACATCTGCAGCAGCGATAGCAGCAGCAGGCTCTGCCATGGAAGAGGAGCGACTGTCTGTGGTTGCATGCACAGCTGCGCAATGCAGGCAAGGAGAAGCAACAGGGCCAGCAGCACGCGCAGGAGCGAGCAGCACCTGGTGCCAGAGCCGGGGCTGCCATGTTCAGGTGGGATGAGGGCTTGTGGGATGGCCAGCACTTGCAGCAGCGGCCAGGAGGCCTGCAGCTCGGACTTGAGCCAGCTTTTGAACTCGGGCGACTTGGTGGTTGGTTCAAAAGTCTGCAGTGGCATACAAGTATGGCGATGTGAGCATGGCGATGTGAGCACTTCAGCGGTTGGTCCAAGCACGGGCAGGCATGCGAGTGTGGTGGTCGGTCAGAACATGCACAGGCGTGCAAGTTAAAGGGCACTGGGCCATCTTCAGCAGCAAGAGTGACGGCAAAACCTGCGGAAGATGCATGAAAGACTGCGTTGCTGAAAGTGGTGACAGCATCAGCAGCTACACCAGCAACTCCGCATCACCAGCCGCACTGGCAAGAGGGGCGGCGGCAGCAGCGCCAACGGCGACGGGAGCCTCTGCTTGCGGCACAACACCCGTGCTGCAAAGAGCAGCGGCAGCACCAGCGGGAATAGCCATGAGTGCAACAGCATCAGCAAGAACACGCGCCTGCTTGTCCACGCCCGCCTGGGCCAAGGCTGGGCTGGATGCTTGGGTGGCGGCGGCTGCCTCCCTGGCCCACGTGGGCACCACCCTCTCCAGCACACGCTGCTCCAGTGGCGCACGCAGCGCGGCCGGCGGCGCTGCTGGCTGCCACGGCTCCGCTGCGCTCGGCACGCTGCCCCCTAGCAGCTGCGCGCGCGCCCACCGCGCCAGGCGTGCGGTGAAGGTGTGCTGCGGGGCCACCCGGGGCAGAGGGAAGGGCAGGTCCGAGGGGCCGGGAGCACGCAGCGCCTGGGCTGGCGCCGTCCCTGCCTTCGTCAGGGCCCGACCAAGGGCCGGCGCGTGCTGCACAGTGGCCGCAGCTGGAGCAGCAGCAGGCGTGGGCAGGCTGCCTCCAGGTGCTGGTGCTGGTGCAGAGGGGTGAGCGGGGGCTGGGGTAGCGGCACAGGTGGAGGAGGGGGCGTCAGGCCCTGGCCTGGTCAGCTGAGTAGCCGCTTGCTGGTCAAAAAGTGGCGGGGGGGCAAACGGCGTGTGGTGGAAGAGCCAGGCTTTAAAGTGTGCGTTTGCGGCTTTTGACAGCGCGATGCGGTCCTTGGAGCTGCAGGCAGGCGGGGCAAGCCGGGGGGGAGGAGGAAACTTGCTGAGGGCAGGGGGACATGGCGGCAGACGCAGGCAGGGCACACCAGTCCATGGTCCGTCCTTAGATTGCGCACAGGGGCAGGTAAGAAATGTGTGCCTGCATGTGACCTATGGCGCATCCCTCAACCGTGCACAGCAGCCAGCGTGAGCGCAGCAGCTCCTAGCGCGTGCTTGTACACTCATGCTGCAAGCGCGCACATGGGTGCACATGTACATGCTTTACTCTGCCTCCCTTCCTCTCAATCAGGAATTCCGATTGGCAGTTCGGGTGGCATGCACTGCCTGGGAGCAGCCTTCACACTGCACACTGCATCCTCCAGTGCACACACTGCACACACTGCACACACTGCACACACTGCATCCTCCACTGCACACACTGCACACACTGCACACACTGCATCCTCCAGTGCAGCCCAGAGCAGGAGCAGCACACACAGCCTCTGCACACAATTCAGGGACAGGCAGCGCAATCCGCATCAGGACCCATTGGTGCAGACGGCCAGCACCTCAGATGGAGAGCACCGGCAGACGGATAGCAGCTGTCATCAAGGCATGCTTGCAAAACCGCCTGAGAGCACCGGCCACCAAGGCATGCTTGCAAAGTCACCTGAGCTGCTGGATGAAGTGGGAGCTGCTGCCAAGGCTTTGTGCAAAGCACCGCGCCAGCGCTTTGGTGAGCGAAGGCTCTGCAAACTACAGCACACAATGTGGCAGTGGTTTGGGTTGGTGCGGAGCTGCCATACAGGCGGGCAGCAATGGTCCATATAATGAAAAGGCTTGGCTTTTGGTCCTGGGACGCCCCCAACCCCCTTGATGAAGTCTTCGCGCTCTCCCCTCAAAGCTACGCTAGCCCCCAGAGGTACCCTGCGCACCCCTCCGTGTGCACCCCTACCTGTGCACCCCTGGCGCCGCATCACCTCCCAGACACCTCCGCTGCTCCCCGTGAAATTTTGTAGTCTGCAGGCTACCAGCATCAGCTGTGCCTGCCGCTTTATGGGATAAGTCACTTTCGTTTCGCACTCATTTGCGGCTTAGTGAGCTCAGCGCTGTCCATCATGGGTTTGAGAGGATCGGCTATGTTATCTGCCTTTGAGCATGTTATGAAGTTCAGCCTGTATTCAATAGGAGCCCCTCCGTTGTTTGCCGGCTAGGGATGGCATTGTCCGCTGCCAATACCAGCTTCAACATCGGAGTATGCACCTTGCCCCATGTGCATGTGTGTGTGTGTGTAAAAAGCGGGTGCATTGCTTACGAGCTGGATGCAAAGCCGGACAAGCGCGGCCAGAAGCAGGCACAGTCATCTGCAGCCTCCCCTCCACACAAAATCATGCGCGCAGCAAGCACCCCCCATCTTGGGTGGGAGATCTGGGTGTGCCGCCTGGTGCAGGGCTCAAAGGGAGGGGTCGCGCGCCCATCTCACCAGGGGATCGATGCCCTTGTCCAGGAGGTTCAGGGAGAAGCCTGGCCCCAGCTGCGGCCTGTCCGCCCACACCTTCAGCGCCCCTTGCAGCTTGGCTGCCTGCAGTGCATGGGCGACGCAGCGCAGGGTGGAGTCCGATGAATGGCCCCAAAAGGCCACCTTGCTAGGCGCGCGGCCACTGGGAAGGAGCCTGGTGCAGAAGGGGGGGGCGAGGGGCTCCTTCATGGAGGCGAGGCCTTTCGCCTGGGTAGAGGGGCTCAAGGAGCCAGTTTTAAGGCTCTGTGGGGGGCAACGGAGCTGGCCTCAACCCTAACTTAAACCATCCCAGTGCGCACCCTTACGCCTCCCTCTGATGAAGCAGGCAGCCCCCCAAATGGGCGCGCAGCTGGAGTGATGCACACTGCCCACAGGCACACCCGCCCTCTGCTTCAAAGCAGAGCAGTTGCTGCACAGGCAACCCCAAGAGCACAGGAGCAAAAGAGGCTGAGCTGGTGTAGCTCTGGGAAGGCGGGATTCCCTCTAGCTCTTAGAAGCCAGCCTTCCTAGAGCTCCGCCGGCAGATGTGCACATGATGCGATGCCAGGCAGGCTGCTGGCCAAGGGCCTGCAGGGAAGGTTGGCATGTGGGTTCAGCACACCTACTACATGCAGGTTCTAAGGCTGTCACTGGGAGCACATGGGGAAGCACAGCTCAGGTCTTGGAAACACCATCTGCCTTCAAGCGCAGAGGCAGCATGTGTGTTGGTGGGTACTGCCCTGGCTGCAGCATGTCAGCATGCCAGCGATGTTGAGAAAGGAATGCCAGCGACAGCAGCGTCGAGGGCACGAACGAAAAAGGGTCAGGCATGCACGTTGCTTTCCTTACAACCATCCCCAGATCCTGCGCTCGCACATGTCGCACAAAAATGTACATGCGCACACAACACCCACAAAAGCTTGCTCACATGCCCATGCACACGCACATTCACATGCACAGCATTAATTTGGGGATCAGGACAAGCGCGCTTTTTCCACGCCCCGTGCTCCCAGCTTGGCTGTTTTCTTACCTGTCAGCATGCACATGGTCTGACCAGTCGCACCTGTTTCGCTGGCGAGGGGCCGGGAGGGGCTCTGCCTTTGTTTTCGGTGGGCCCAGCAGCCCCAGGTGGGATTGCTGTGCTGCTTTGGGGCTCAAGGTCGGCTGCGGGCTGCACAAAGCCTGGCTTCTGCTCAGGCGCAGGCTTCTCGGGGGCAGGTGAGGGGGGGTGGAGGCGTGGGGGTGTGGTGATGTGCATGAACAAGCTGTCCAGGGAGAGCTGCAGGCTTGAGAGGGTGCCCTGGGGGGCTGGATTGGGGAGTGGCGGCGCGGCGGGCGTGTGCGCGGTCAGGACAGGAAGCGGCGATGGTGAAGGCAGACGAGGGTGCGGTGGCAGACTCCCACTTGACTCCTCATGGGACAGTACGGAGGCCTGCTTTGTTACAAGTGCGGTGGGCGGTGGGTCGTTGCTGCGCGAGCAGTGGGCGAATGCACTTACAGCTGCGGATGTCTGGGACTTGGTGACGTGGTGGCGGGCAGGCGCAAGAGAGAGAGGCAGGTGCAAGAGAGAGAGA
>LKMJ01002636.1_pt1 | contig 16551 bp, 13 predicted proteins | sample 643391 | NCBI WGS metagenome assembly LKMJ01 (sample SAMN04112250, study PRJNA286221) | soda lake metagenome | biome: soda lake; feature: Kulunda Steppe; material: water; isolation source: sample PL-Br10 brine of Picturesque Lake | place: Russia: Kulunda steppe | collected 2010-07
AACCCAAAATCCATTAGACCATACCTGGTAAGAATCTCTTCGCTTCTGTTCATTCAATGATGTTTTTGTGTCGTTGGGATCATCAATTCTGCCCCCGCCAAAATGAGTAAAAATACTGCTGCTCACAAAAAAAAGAACGAGTGCAATAGCAAGCAGCCAGCCGCCGAATCCCAAAACTATCGTACCGATTACGATAACTGTGTATATAGCCGACATTCGAATCCAGTTCATCAAAAATGCCAAATACGCAGCAATAATGGAGAGCCCCAGCCCGCTCAAAAGCATATAATGATCCGGCATATTTGCTTCCAACACAAATAAATAAATCGTGATAAGGCCAAACAGGTAGTTTAAAAGCCGGTCCAAAGTGGATAGTTGATGTTAGTTAACTGGTTGCGGGATCATCAATTTTATGATCTCTTTTAAGGATAGCGTAAATAACGGTAATATATCCGGCCATGATTACAATGGGTGAAATGTAGAGCGAAATAATACCGTCTACTTCATTTTCCAGTCGCATTGCTATGAAGCCCACGATAATGAGGAGTGCTCCAAAACCCAAAATCTTATAGTTTAATGGAGTAAAGAGCATCGGCTTCTTTTCTTTTTTATGTCTTCTTTTTGATTTCTTAGCCATCTGGGAATCAGTTATGTAATAGAATGATAGTTTTATCTGTTAGCAAAAGATAACATACAAAATGAAAACTGCGAAGAGACTATTTTCAAATTCGATTTTTTCATCCATTCATAAAAAAAGCTGGGGGTAAAATCTTTCTATAGATTACAGGCATATTTCCAGCTTTAAGCCAATAATTTGTTAAGTTCGCCATTCATTATTCGATATGTAGAATAGAGAAGTAGAGTGCATTGCATTGCTGCCCCGTCAGAAAGCTGAGTTGCGATCAAACGGGTTTTACGAGTTGTAAGAACCCCATCGTCAGATGGGTTTTTCAATGCTATATGGTAATTTGTGCGACGGAAACTAAACTCATTTTAAAAGTAGATAAATTATGAAGATTGTACTGGCATCTTCCAGCCCGAGAAGAGCTGCACTGTTAAATCAACTGAAACTAACATTTACAGTAGATCCATCTGATGCCGAAGAGACGTTCGACAAATCGCAGCCTCCGGATAAAATTGTTGAGTATCTGGCAGAATTAAAAGGGAAAAATGTTGCAAAAAGACATTCAAATTCCATGATAATTGCTGCAGATACTATGGTATTCCTTGGTAAGAAAAACCTTGGAAAACCTTCAGATTTTGCATCTGCCAAAAACATGCTTGAATTATTAAGTAACAATCAGCATGATGTATATACAGGAGTTTATATAGCCATAACAGATAAGGATTGTTCAGTTAAAAAAACGATAGTATTTTTTGAGAGAACAAAAGTACAGTTTGCCACGTTAACCGAGCGAGAAATTGAGCATTATATAAATACAGAACGGCCCTTTGACAAAGCAGGTTCTTATGGTATTCAGGATGATATTGGTGCACTTTTCATTAAAGAAATAGACGGAGACTTCTATAATGTTATGGGGTTTCCAATTCATGCATTTTATCAACATTTGAAAACAATCTGGCCCGATATAACCCATCAGTTATTTTTTACTGACTCATGATAAAAAAATCTTTCTTACAAATACTTTTCTTTTTCCTGGCGGGTATCATTTCTGTTTACGGACAACAGAATAATTACCAGCTTGCCAATCAGCTGATGCAGCAACAAAAATATGAAGAAGCACTTCCCATTCTTCAGAATTTGCACGAAGATAATCCTGACGCTTTTGTTTTTTTCGACAGATATATAGACTGCCTGATCAATCTGACTGACTATGAAAAGGCCGAGCAGGTTGCCCGTGAAAATTTGAATTCTCAGAGAAATATTGATGAAACCGCACTGAAACTTGCCGAAATTCTGCATTTAAAAGGTGATAAAAGTGAGGCAGAACTGCAGTGGCAGCAAGTTTTGGATCGAAACAGAAATAATATTCAAATGTTTTACAAAACAGCTTCATCAATGATGAACCGTAATGAATATGAACTAGCCATTAATGTGTACAGAACTGCACAGGATCAGTTTGATAATTCCACCCTGTTTTTGAATGAACTCGCCAATACCTACATGCAGGCCGGGCAGTTTGAAAACGCAGTCAGAGAATATTTCAGGCTCATCATATCCAATCCCGACCAGGTAAGCTTGGTTCAGCAACGACTATTAAGAATGAGAGACGACAATCTCTACCAGATTGCCGCATTTGAACTTGAAGACCGATTGATGGAAATTGACCATACGCACAGGGCTTATCCGGACCTTTATCAGTTGCTAACCTGGCTATTATTAGAAACTGAAGAGTACAGAAGAGCTCACACCCTGGCCAGGCAATATGAAAACAGTACATCTCACACAGTCTATTCACTGTTTTCGCTCGGCAATCAGCTACTCTCATCTGGCGAATACGAACTTGCAGCTGACGCTTATGAATTTTATCTCGATTCCGGTTCTCAATCAGTTCGGTTCAGGGCAATGGAAGAACTGGCGAATACTCATATACAGCAAGTTCAATACCTGAAACAGAATAATCTTGAAACTTCAGATGTGTATCAGAACCTATACGAAAAAGCCTACAACTACAGCGAAATTATCATTAACGAGTGGCCGGAGTATGAGCGGGCAGATCGTATTTACACAAAACTGATTGATATTTCGCTCGACCAGTTTAAAGATTCTGAAAAGGCTGAGCGATGGTATGAGCACATGATTCACAACCTCAATAATTCTGATGATGCTTTCGCTTTTTATGCTGAGGGAAGACTGGCACTTTTCAATGAAAATTTTACCACGGCAAGACAAAGATTAACCCGCGCCGACAGGTCTACCAGCGAGTCTGATTTATCAGAAAAATCGAGGTATTACCTGAGCCTTTCCGATTTTTATGCCGGTGATTTTGAATTTGCAGCCATACAGCTTCGGTCACTTGAAAGAAGGCATTCGTCATTTTATGCAAATAATGCTATAAAGCTCGGCATGTGGATTAAAAACGGACAGCGTGCGGACACTACCGGTTCTATTTTGTCCACAATCGGCCAAAGCCTCCATCTTCTTCATACTGGAAAATACGATCGTGCCATTGAAAAGTTAGAACCTATTCTTGCATCTCCTCAGCATCCGTTTTCAGATGATTTAACAGTTGAACTTTCAACTCAGCTGACTGACAAATATGGTTATTTTCTACTCAGGCTTCTTGAACACCAGATAAGCGGCCACTCACAATCACCCCTTCGGGAAAGAATGTTTTGGGATCGAATACAACTCATAGAAAAAGTGGTCAGTGGTTCTGTAGATTTCTCAGAAGATACTGTTCATTCGTATGATTTTTTACCTGAATTCTCCGCTTTCGATTACACACAACAAAACTTACAAGACCATCTTGAAGATTTATTGATGGAATTCCCAAATGGCTTTTATGCTTCATTTGCCAGAGAAAAACTGCAAAACATTCAAATTACCACACAATCGCTATGATCAGATTTTTATTTACCGCTCTCTCTGCCCTTCTGCTATTTTCGGTTTCCCTGCAAGCACAGGAAAGAGTTTTAATTCCAATGGACGGTTCACAAAGTAATCATCTCAAAGCTTATGGTATCATTTTTAACCACCTTGTGGATGGTGAAACCGGCCAGTGGCTTCTCAATTACCGGGGCGGCAGTTTTTTAACAACAAATTCAAACGAAATAGTAAGAAAAAGCCGCGTAAGGAACGTTTCTGTTGAAGTTATTTCAGAACAGCAGGCGCTTGAAATTGTACAGGAAGTGGAGCAGCCAAATGTAAATATGGCCGCAATAAACCTCGAAACCGCACCCGAAATTGCTGTTTACACTCCTCCGCAGTCCGTTCCGTGGGATGACGCTGTTACCCTTGCGCTCGATTACGCCGAAATTCCCTACGATAAAATTTACGATACCGAAGTACTGAGCGGTGAATTGGAAAATTATGACTGGCTTCATCTTCATCACGAAGATTTTACGGGTCAGTTTGGAAAATTTTGGTCTATGTACAGAAATGCACCGTGGTATATCGACCAGGTGCAGCGATTGCGAACACTCGCATCAGAGCTTGGATATAATAAAGTGAGTGAGCTCAAGCTCGATGTGGTTCATGAGATCAGAGATTTTGTGGGCGCCGGAGGGTTTATGTTTGCCATGTGCTCAGCAACAGATACGTTTGATATAGCACTTGCAGCAGATGGAATGGACATCGTACCCAGTGAAATAGATAGTGACCCATTTGATCCAAACGTGAACGACAACCTGAATTACAGTAAAACATTTGCGTTCGAAAACTTCTCTGTAGTTACAGATCCATACATTTATGAACATGGTGATATTGATATTGAAGTTGATTTAAACCGGATAAGCGAAAGCCTTGATTATTTTACGCTTTTTGATTTTTCAGCCAAATGGGACCCGGTACCGACTATGTTAACCCAGAACCACGTTAACAGTATTCGTGGATTTTATGGCCAGGCTACAGCATTTCAAAAAGACAAAATTAAGAGCAGTGCAGTAATTCTGGCTGAGTCTCCCGGCAGAGATCAGGCAAAGTATTTACATGGTAATTTTGGGGAGGGTACATTTACTTTTTACGGCGGGCACGACCCTGAAGATTACACACATCGCGTGGGTGATCCGCCTACAGATCTAAGCCTGCACACCAACAGCCCCGGCTACCGGTTAATACTCAATAACATACTGTTTCCCGCTGCTGAGAAAGAAAAGCGAAAAACATAGTATAATTAATCTTCAGCCTGTAAAATTTCCCTTCTTCTAAGGCTGAAGAATTAATTTCCTGGTTTAATAGTTTCTAAAACTCATGTGTAAAGTGATATTTATGAGACGTCTGATTACCTTGCTGAATCTCTAAAATTATGTATCACCGTTAACCGGCTAAATTTTTTTTGATATGACTCCATCCGATAAATTCGAAGATCTTGTTGAACTAATATCCATACTCAGAAAAGATTGCCCCTGGGACCGGAAACAGACCCATGAATCGCTGAAAGACAATCTTATAGAAGAAGCCTACGAAGCTGTTGAAGCCATCGATAACGAAGATTATGACGAGCTGTCTAAAGAGCTTGGCGACCTGATGCTGCATGTTATTTTTCAAAGTAAAATAGCTTCAGAAACAGATACTTTCACGATTAACGATGTGATATTAAAAATTTCAGAAAAACTAATAAGAAGACACCCACATGTTTTTGAAAACACAGAAGCTGAAACTGATAAAGAGGTAGCCGCAAACTGGGAAGGAATAAAACTGAGAGAAGGAAAAAAATCTGTTTTGGATGGAATTCCAAAACATATGCCGGGTTTAATTCGCGCGCAGCGTATGCAGGAAAAAGCGGCCAATGTTGGATTTGATTGGGCTGAATGGGAACTGGCCTGGGAAAAACTGAATGAAGAAATTGATGAATGGAGAGATGCAGTTCAGAATCAAACTTTAAAAGAGCAGAAAGATGAATTCGGTGATCTGCTGTTCAGCCTTGTAAATGTAGGCAGATTGCTGGGACTGCGGGCTGAGGACTCGGTTAGATCAGCGAACAAAAAATTCGAATACAGGTTCAGATATATTGAAGAGAAGCTGATAGAAAATGGAAAATCGGTAACCGATTCAAGCCTTGAAGAGATGGATAAGCTATGGGATGAGGCCAAAAAAGTTAATAAAGTTTAAAACTGTTTATTACAGAATTAATAACGCTAAATCCCTTCTATAATCGCGGTTCATTTTGTATTTTATATTGATATAAAAAAAAGTATCTGCGTTGCTAACGATTATTCAGACTCAGAAATATCAATTATAAACACCCCCTTATTTCTGAAGTAGAAACTTTCTCATGACAGAGATCATTTAAAACGAACGCAGGCTGTAATTATAATTAAATAACCTACTGAAGAAATGGCGCAGCACGACTTAGAAAATATAGACACGGAAAAGTATCCACACATTAATAAAGGGCTTGACGGAATAGTTGCTTTCTCTACCACAAAAAGCTCAATAGACGGCCAATCCGGAGAACTGATCTATTCAGGGTACAACATTGATACCCTGGCTGAAAATGCAACTTTCGAGGAGGTTTGCTTCTTGCTGTGGAATGACCGGCTTCCTAACAAAAAAGAACTGGATGAATTAAAAAATAAGCTTCAAAGTCAAAGAGAGCTGCCTGAAACAATCTTAAATTATATTAAAACTACAAATAAGAAAGCTGAACCAATGGCCGTACTCAGAACAGCTACTTCCATGCTGGCTGATTTTGAGTCCACATCAAAAGAAGACAGTCAGGATCACGCCATATCACTTACGGCCCAATTGCCGACCATTATTGCTGCATTCGACAGGGCACGCAATGGCAAAGAAATTGTGCCTCCTCTTAAAGATGGTAGTACAGCCTTTAATTTCTTATACATGCTCAACGGCGAAGAACCGGGCGAAGCAGCAGAACGGACTATGGACTTATGCCTGGTTCTCCATGCAGAGCACGGTATGAACGCATCCACATTTACATGCCGAACCATTTGTGCCACTGAATCAGATATGTTTTCTGCAGTAACCGGTGCTATCGGCGCGCTGAAAGGACCTTTACATGGAGGTGCTAACACGGCCGTAATGAATATGCTTCTTACGCTAAAAAAGCAGGGTGAAGATGCAGATCCAGTTACATTCACCAAGGCTAAACTTGAGAAGAAAGAAAAAATGATGGGTTTTGGTCACCGTGTTTATAAAACATTCGATCCGCGTGCCTTCCATTTAAGAAAAATGTCTAAAGAACTTTCTGAGGAAACCGGTCATGAATATCTTTATGAGTGGTCTGAAGCCATGGTAAAAACCATGAAAGATGAGAAGAATATCGACCCGAATGTAGACTTTTTCTCAGCTACCGTTTACTATTCAATTGGAATTCAGCCCGATTTATACACCTGTATATTTACGATGAGCCGAGTTAGCGGCTGGTCAGCACATTATCTTGAGCAAGCAGCAAACAACAGGTTAGTCCGGCCAAGAGCGTTATATATAGGCGACAAAAACCTGGATTGGGTACCGGTAGAAAACCGTTAAACCGAGTATTTGGCTGAAATTAATTTAACGTAGCCCTGTAAACTGAAATACAGGGCTATTTTTTTATTCAGAACGGAGCTTCATCATCATCAGATTCGGGCCCGAAATCAATAACTTTTTCATCACTGTTTCCTGCTGTAGCATCTCCCCTCTCTACTTTCCAGGCTTTTACATCTGTGTACCAGTTCCCTTTATATTCCCTGCTTTGTATATCTATAAATGCGGTGATTTCTTCATCAACTGATACATTGTTTTTATCAATTTGATCTCCCCATTGAGTAATACATATTTTTCGCGGATACTTTCCGGGAGTTTCAAGAATAAAATCCTGCTTTTTCCACGGGCCGTTTTTACCCTCGCCTGATTGCATATCTAATATTTGTATAACCTTCCCTTTTACCTTTAAATCCATTTTCACTCGTTTATTGTTGTTTTTATAATTATTTCATTAGCAAAATACAGCGTCGAGCCAGCCTATTCAACAACTCAATGCTTATTATTTCAGATGATATTTTCACTACATAAATAACATGTAATGAAACCTTTTCTGCAGCCATTCGTTAACTCATACGAGATTAATTACACCCGACAAATTTCCTTATAGATATGAATTCACTTTACAATCTAAATACGTATTCAGTACTATTCGCAGCTATTATTTCTTTGTGGATTATAAATCCATCTGACCTGTCAGCTCAGCAATCCGGCCTTTATTTCAGTGATAATTCACCAAACGTGAATATTGAAAAGAGGGTATCGCACGAAGACAACATGGTTATCATTACCACAAAAGAAGGATCTGTTGAACTTCTGCTTACAGACGACCATATAATCGTTCAGTTTTCACAAGATGGACTGGCAAAAATAACGAATGAAATCAACAGTACAGAGGTTGAACACGAAGAATTCTCGCTCATTTTTGATGTATTTAAATCGATGCTAAGCAGCGGTCTGAGGACATTACTTGACCATTCACTGCAAATTTCAATCTCTGAACTCGAAGAAGTTATTTACAGGGACGGCAGATTAGAGATGATAACTCACAACAATACCGTTCTGTTTAAAAATCTGGAAATCGGCGACCGGTTTCTTATCGAAGATTTCGCTGAAGAAGATGCCATTCGTTTTATGAAAGAACTTGAAAAACGAATGAACAATTAGTGGTTTTAAAAAAGCCTGCTCATTTTTAGTGAGACAGGCTTTATAAAGTTTACTTCAGGGCTATTTCAAAGCACTTCCGAAATACTTGTGTATTCCATATCAAAAGCATCGGCAACATCTTTGTAAACGATATGGCCGTTAGCAATATTCAATCCCTTCATCAGCTCAACATTTTCCGTTAAAGCCTTTTTCCAGCCTTTATTTGCCAGTTCAACTGCATATGGTAGCGTTGCGTTGGTCAATCCAAGCGTTGATGTATATGGAACAGCTCCGGGCATATTTGCCACGCAGTAGTGCACAATTTCATCCACAGTATAAATCGGATCATCATGAGTTGTGGCTTTTGAGGTTTCAAAACAGCCGCCCTGATCAATTGCTACATCAACCATAACTGTTCCCGGGCGCATCAGTTTCAGCATGTCTTTGCTAATCAGGCTTGGAGCTTTGGCACCTGGAACCAGAACCGCGCCAATAACCAAGTCAGTCCTCGGCAGTAGGTTTCTGATATTTCCTTCGGTTGAAAACAACGTTTTTACATTTTTGGGCATTACATCATCCAGATAGCGCAGTTTCTTTAAACTGATATCCAGAATGGTTGTATCTGCCCCCATTCCGGATGCAATTTTTGCAGCATTCACACCCACAATACCCCCGCCGAGAACTATTACGTTAGCTGGCGGCACACCGGGTATTCCGCCCATAAGAACACCTCTTCCACCGGTCGGTTTTTCCAGGTACTTAGCACCCTCCTGCGATGCCATTCTACCGGCAACTTCACTCATCGGTATTAATAGCGGGAGTGATCCATCCGCTTTCTCAACTGTTTCGTAAGCAATTGCAATACATTTTGAATCTACCACAGCCTGCGTCAGCTCTTCGCTTGCAGCAAAATGCAGATAGGTAAATAATATCTGTCCATCCCGCATTCTGTCATATTCAACCTGGATAGGTTCTTTCACCTTCATAATCATGTCGGCTTGCTGCCAAAGCTTTTCAACATCATCACTAATTTCTGCACCCCGCTCAACATACATCTCATCAGAAAATCCGCTGCCTGCTCCGGCTCCTTTTTCAACTATTACTTTGTGGCCATTTCTGATGAATTGCAGTACACCAGATGGTAGTAATGACACTCGGTTTTCGTGCGTTTTTATCTCTTTTGGAACTCCAATAATCATATTTTTAGTATATTTATATGTGGAAAATTTTCGCCCGAAATGTACCAAACTTTATGAAATTTCTTGAACTGAATTATGAAAATTCTTTTTTAATATTGAATAAAATTTCATCTTTTCGATTCATACCTTGTCTGAAGGTCAATTTACACTTGCATTAATTACAAATTTCATCTTCCCTATTTACAGTTATGATTTCTAAAGAAATTTTATCGAAAATCCGCAAACTTGAAATTCGAACAAAGGGACTGGTTAACAATATTTTTGGGGGGGAATATCAATCAGCCTTTAAAGGTCGCGGAATGGAGTTTTCTGAAGTAAGGGCTTATACTTTTGGAGATGACGTAAGGCAAATTGACTGGAATGTTACGGCAAGAAGTGATGAACCTTATATTAAAATATTTGAAGAAGAAAGAGAGCAAACCCTGATGCTTTGCGTGGATATATCACCCAGCGGATTTTTTGGGAGTAAATCGCAAACTAAAATGGAGCTCGCAATAGAAATCTGTGCCGTTTTAGCATTCAGCGCAATCAAAAATGGCGATAAAGTAGGCCTGTTATTATTCAGTGATAAAATTGAAAAAGTTGTACCTCCCAAAAAAGGCCGAACTCATGTACTCAGGCTGATTCGTGAACTATACACAACCGAACCCGGTGGCAATAAAACATCCATTGGAGAAGCCCTTTCTTATTTAAACCGGTTACTGAACCGACAAGCTATTGTTGTTCTGGCTTCTGACTTTCAGGATATGGATTTTGAAAAACAACACCGAATTACGGGCCGTAAACACGATCTCGTAAATCTTGTGATACACGATGAGGTAGAAGAAGAGCTCCCTGACATAGGAATTGTACCGCTACTGGATGCAGAAACCGGAGAGCAAACGCTCATCAATACTTCGAGTAAAAAAGTACGTACGGCTTATAAGGCGAGAATTCTTGAACAACAGAAAACGTTACAAGACTATTTTTTGAAAAATAAAATGGACGCGGTTGATGTATATACAAACAGATCGTATATAAAACCGTTAATTAATTTCTTTAATCGCAGAACCGGAAAAAATTAACGGCTGCGAATCAGATATTCTGAGCAATTTCATTTTCCTGTCCAATTCTGTCGATCATCTCGTTGTATCTTTCCACAACATTTTGAAATTCCGTCATTAAATGCTCTTCAAGCTTTTCTGAAGCAGGTAAATCAACATTTAATGAGTTTACAGGTTGGTCGTTAACATAAAACCTGTAACAAAGATGCGGGCCGGTTGCCAATCCTGTTTGTCCCACATATCCGATTACCTGTCCCTGTTTCACCGTTGCACCGGGCCTTATACCTGATGCAAAGCGGCTCAGATGTAAATATGCGGTTCTGTACGTAGAATTGTGCCTGATCTGAACGATATTTCCATTTCCTCCCCTGCGTTGTGCTTCAGTTACTACACCATCACCAACAGCAATGATAGGCGTTCCTGTAGGTGCGGCATAATCGATGCCGTAATGAGGCCTTCTTTCATTCAGTATCGGGTGCATTCGGTTCCTGGAAAAATGTGAACTTATGCGCTGATTATACTCAAATGGAGCTTTGAGCAATGCTCTTTGCATGCTGTTTCCTTCTTCATCGTAGTAGGTAACTTCATCGCCATTATCGAACTGGTAGGCGCGATATTCATTGCCGCGGTGCTGAAATTCTGCGGCAATTATATCGCCTACACCGATAAACTCACCATTTACAAACTGCTCTTCATAGATCACTTTAAAATGATCACCTCTTCTCAGTGAGAAAAAATCAACTTTCCAGCCATAAATATTAGCCAGCTTGGCTCCCACAAGCTGAGAAATACCTTGTGCTGCAATAGCATTATACAGCGAACTCGATACAACACCGGAAGCCTCATTGATTCTTTTTTCAACCGGAAAAGAATCCTGCTCAATTACAACATCCTCCCCCCACAGTATTCGGGCAAAAGAAGTTGACGAACGCTGCCAGACAAATGCAGTTGCTGCTCCGTTTTCGAGATAGACTTTATAATTTTGTCCCGGCACCATTCTGTTCAAATTCAGGCTTCCACGTGCTTTCTGCTGTATATTATGAATGGTAAGCGGGCTCACTCCATGGCGTCTTAAAATAATATAGAGAGATTCATTTCTGTTAATACTACCCTCAACTACTTCATAATTACCATTTGAAATTCCATATATATCAGTGGCGGGCTCGGGTGGGATTTCACTCAGATTTTTTACAGTAATTTTTTCCATTTCCGGAACTTCAAAATCATCACTGCCCACTAAAAAATTTATTAAAACTATCAAGGTTACAAGAGGGAGCACGAAGTAGATGAATTTTTTGTACATGAAGAGAGCGTTTGAATCTGATAAGTAGGTAGTAGTAGTTAGAACATCGGATAAATTAAAATTAAATAATGTTGATTCATAATTCTGCACCGGAAAATTTTAAGTTTTTATCTTGAAAAAATATGACTGTTAAAATGCTTCATAGCTGTCCAAAATGTTCTAAGATTTATTAAAAATCTTTGTTTCTGCTGATTTAGGATAGATTTCGTTGAAGTTCGAAAATTGATCCCCTTCTTTTTTCCGCATAATTACGTAAATGAATCCGTTAGGCCTCACAGATATTCTGCGTAAATCTGCAGTGAACTCAGCGATACTCTGCGAAATTAGGAACAAAGGTCATTCGGGGCTGTAAACTTCTTTATCTTCCTTGATCGATTTGGACATTTGCGAAATGGCTTATAGAATAGCTCATCTAAAGAATCAATTGAAGCATCAAAATGTTAAAAACAGTTTATAATCTGTTTACATATTTATTTGTATTTTACAGAGCTAAAAGAATTTAAATAAACATTATAAATCTGATACCCGGTGAACAGGCAGTATAGTTCTGTTCTCTCCATCAAAAAGCAGTTATGAAGCATCTCTTCAGCATACTATTCCTGGTTTTTTCATTTACATCACAATCGAACGCTCAGCAAACTTTTGGTGCTTCGAGCAAAGACAAGGTGAATATTGAGGTTAAACATTCGCAAAATGTTATACCGGCCGGTTCATCAGCAGAAGCTGCGGTTTTACTAAATCTTGAGGATACGTGGCACGTTAATTCTAACCAGCCATCCCAGGATTTTTTAATTGGTACCGAACTGAACATAGAAAACAGGGATCAAATTACTGTTTCAGGCTACCAGTATCCTCCCTCAAAAACATATAACTTTGATTTTTCACCTGAACCGGTAGATGTTTTTGAAGGTGAAGCCCCAATACTTTTTACCATCACGGTATCTGATGAAATTGAACCCGGTAGTTACGAATTAAGCGGCACGGTTCGCGTTCAGGCCTGTGACAATGAAGTATGCCTTGCACCCGTAACTCTCGACATCTCTGTGCCGGTTGAGGTATCTGCTGCGGGGACTGGTTATCAGCCTATTAATACTGAGTTTTTTGAAGGTGTTGAAACTGCAAGAGGATCCATAACCGATGCACTTACCGCACGTGGCGGCGGAGAAATAGCGGCTCTTTTCGATACACTTGGACTGTTTTGGGCATTTGCAGGGATCTTTCTTATTGGACTGGCGCTAAATCTCACCCCGTGCGTATATCCAATGATGTCTGTTACCGTGTCTTTATTTGGAAGTAAAAAAGGCGAAGAGAGTAAGCTCGGCAGTTCTTTCTTTATGGCTTTTGTGTACGTTATGGGCATTGTGTCCATGTATAGCGTTTTGGGAGTTGCGGCTGCCTATACCGGCGCTCTGTTTGGCAGCTGGATGCAAAGCCCAGTAGTGCTTGCGGTTATTGGAGTTCTGATATTTGCACTTGCCCTTAGTATGTTCGGGCTTTATGAGCTTCAGCCTCCCTCCTCCTGGATGCAATCTTTGAGCGGCACACAACGTAAAACAGGCGGAGTTGTAGGCCATTTTTTCTCCGGCCTTGTGGTAGGTGTATTTGCCGCTCCTTGTATTGGCCCTCCGATTATCGCGCTTCTCGCATTTGTTGGCTCACAGGGTGATCCCGTTTTTGGCTTTACCATCTTTTTTGTGATGGCTTTCGGTCTCGGATTTCCATATTTGATTTTGGGAACATTCAGCGGATTATTGTCCCGAATGCCTAAATCCGGCACCTGGATGGTGTGGGTCAAGAAAGTTTTTGGTGTGATACTTGTCGGAGTCGCACTATTTTATCTTGCCCTGGCATTCTTCCCCGGTTATTCTTTCCACGTAATTATAGCCACTGTATTTCTTGGCGGTATTTATCTTGGTTTTCTTGAATCATCAGGAGCAGACGCGAAAATTTTCACCCGTGTAAAGTGGGCTGTAGGTGTTGCATCACTAATTTTGGCATTTATGATGTTTCAAAATCTGCAGAAAGAAGGCATTCAATGGGAACCCTATTCCGATGAGGCCTACGCAGAGGCCATTGAAAATGGAACTCCGATTATGATGGACTTTTATGCAGACTGGTGCATTCCCTGCCTTGAGCTGGAGCGTTCTACGTTTACTGATGAAGATGTTATTGAGGCTACACAAGAGTTAAGACGCTTCAAAGTAGATATGACTCAATATGAATCTGATGAATCCCGTGAGCTGCGCAACCGATTCGAAATTTCAGGGGTGCCCACAATCGTTTTTATCGATCCGGAGGGTAATGAAATATCTGATGCCAGGGTAGTTGGATTTTTACGTGCTGACAGATTTCTCGAAAGGGTGAACTTACTGAGAGAGGCATCCGGCAAGGAGAGTATTTTGGCGGATTAAAAGCGTATGAATTCCGCTGCTCATTGAGCGAGTGGAAGTTCAATTGAATTCCTGTAAAAAGATCCGAATAAACCCAGCCCGCCTGTTACATCTCCCGAATCTATATTTAATAATCCACGAATAACGGGTCTTGCAGGAGCCCACTCTCTGCCAAAATGTGTGTAAGTGATTATCAATGTATCTGAACTCAATTGATTGCAGGTTATAATCGGATCAACCGTAAAAGGGTTTAGTGTGGGATTTTCTAATATGCTATTGGGTGGAAATACTTCAACCAATAAATTGTGAGGGCTAATATTTAATTGAACAACATCTTGGTCATCATTGTGTTCAAAAAATTGTAGATAAAATCGCATATCCGCCTGACGGACTTCACCCTGGTATTCTGCCGATATCCGTAAATCAATAAATTCCTGATCTACAACATTACCAAAACTAAATGTAATTCTATCATTACATTCATAAAATTCATTTTGCGGATTCAGATTAATCTCAGTCTTTCCGGGAGTGGTTGCTATACTTTGGCTTTTTTCCCCATCCGATCGTACTGCTTCAATACTGTAAACTTTATTATGTTCAATCTCATCTTCAATGATAAAATTGTGGGTATAGCCAGCGGGGTAAGAAATAATACTGTCTTTGAGAGTAAGCAAATTTCCGGTTTCAAGATCTGATAGTGAAACTTCACCCCGAAATTCATTCGAATCGTTTAAAAAAGCTTCATTCAAATCTTTTACACGTACTACATTGAAAGATTCTCCAACCTGGATAGCGCCATAAAATGAGTATATACCGCTTTCTTCTTCAATGGGATTGATAACATTTTCATGGCAACTGAGAGCAAAAATTACACAGATAATTAATGTAAAATAAAGTCGGTATTTCATAAGAAATTGGTTGAATAATATACCTTCAAAAATCAAGCTGAGATAATAAAAACGTACCAAAGTTTATGGCACCAGACGAACTAAATAAATCTTCTAAGCTTTAATTTAATCTTCGCTTCAGGTAATTCCCATGCGAAGCAGTATTCATTATACAAAGTTGAAGGGAATAATTTCCTTTACGACATTAAGAGTTACGCTTTTGTTATAAATTTAAATTCATAAACCCGCTACGTTTAAATAAAAGATCTTCTATAAATTCAGATATACAATAATTGTGCAACTATATTATCAGATTCTGCAACTTCAAAAACAGAATGAAAATGTACATTATATAGTTAAACTTATATAACCACGTTTCAAGTGTTGGGTTACATTTAAAGAAGAAGAAATATTAAAAATTCAATCAATTATGGCTGTTGATTTAATAACTGAAGAACGAAAGGGACAGAAACTATCAAAAACAAGAAATTCTTTGGCCGACAGATTCAGGACTGTCAGAGATTTTACTGAAGAACTCACAGATCCACTGAAGAACGAAGATTTTGTTATTCAGGTTGTTGAACATGCCAGTCCGGCCAAATGGCACCTGGCGCATTCGAGTTGGTTTTTTGAAGCCTTTTTCCTTGAAAAAGCACTGGATAAATATCAGACCAAACATCCGAAGTACAGTTATCTTTTTAATTCCTACTATCTTCAAACCGGTGACCCACACTGCCGGAATAAGCGCGGAAATTTATCCAGGCCAACTGTAAAAGAGGTTTTTGAATACCGTAAATATGTAAATGATCATGTACTGGAATTTCTTGACAAGTGCAGTGAAAACGAGTTTGAAAAATGGGCTTCAGTACTCGAAATTGGGCTGCATCACGAACAACAACATCAGGAGCTTTTATTAACGGATTTGAAATATATGTTCTCCCAGAATCCGCTCCACCCTGTTTATACAGAAAGTACCCGGCCGTTTTCTGAAAACCGACCGGATTTGGAATGGACTTCATTTAACGAAGGTGTGTACAAAGTTGGCCATCCGGGCGGATATTTTGGGTACGACAATGAATTTCCTCGTCATAAAACCTATATCCACGACTTTAAGCTTGCCAATCGCTTAATTACCAACGGCGAATACCTGGAATTTATTAATGACGGTGGTTACCAAGAACCTAAATACTGGCTGGATGAAGGTTTTGCCCTGATCTCTGAAAAGCATCTGAATAGTCCGTTGTATTGGGAGAAAAAAGGTAATAGCTGGCATCATTTCACTCTAAACGGATTGGAAGAAATCCGTGAAAACGATCCGGTTACGCATGTTAATTATTTCGAAGCAGATGCATTTGCCAGATGGGCTGGCTACAGGTTACCTACAGAGTTTGAATGGGAACTGGCCGCACAAAACGTCGGCATTGAGGGAAGTTTTGTAGACTCCAAACACTTTCATCCATCTTGTGCAATTA
>LKMJ01002637.1_pt1 | contig 16550 bp, 20 predicted proteins | sample 643391 | NCBI WGS metagenome assembly LKMJ01 (sample SAMN04112250, study PRJNA286221) | soda lake metagenome | biome: soda lake; feature: Kulunda Steppe; material: water; isolation source: sample PL-Br10 brine of Picturesque Lake | place: Russia: Kulunda steppe | collected 2010-07
ACAACTGCGCGATCGACCGGCGATCACCTCGTTGTTGCCGATACTGATTTCCAGACCGATGCAATCGAATCGACGCTCCGAGTGACTAATCTTCGAGACAACTATCGTACCAACTGAAACGATTGTATGACGAGGCCGTGACCGTGGCTCAAATGCGACTAGGGGGCCATGACGAAGCCCGGCGTATGGACGATCGGATTCTTGATCGTGGTTCGTTTCCGAGCGCCTTCGAGTTGCTCCATGTCACTGGGTCGCTGTTCGATCGAACACTCGAAACGTTCGAACGGTACGATGATCACGCACTCAGATTCACGGATGCATAGCAGTACGCTCGCGGATGCATACGATATAGACGCTGTACTCAGCTTCGACGATGATTTCGACGGACTTGTCAAGCGGCTCGATCCCACAACCGTTGGACACTGATACTGGACACGCTCGTGCGTCAAACTAGTTCGGAGACTCCTGCGCTCGATCGATTCCAGTCGGTTCGTCTGCCTCGATCGCTTCCACGAGCAACTCTGCGACATCGACGATCTCGATCGCGTCCTCGTAGCCGCCGGTTTTGCGGCCGTCTTCGTACATTGTCATACACATTGGGCAGGCGACGACGAACGTCTCGACTGCCTCACCAGCGGCAGTGTCTTCGAGTGCTTCGCGGAGGCGTTCCTCGCTCGGCTTTGGCTCTTCATCAAAGTCCATCCAGAGGCCGCCACCGCCGCCGCCACAACAGAAGGAGTCCGCGCGATTTCGGGGCATCTCGACGAGCTCACAGCCTGTTGCCCGGATGAGCTCGCGTGGGGCCTCGTACTCGTCGTTGTATCGGCCGAGATGGCAAGGGTCGTGGTAGGTGACAGTGTAATCAAGGGTGCCGTCGAGATCGAGTCGGCCTTCCGTAACGAGTGCTTCGATCGCCTGAGTCCAGTGGAGGACGTCGACCTCGCCGTCGGCGTTCCACTGCTCGTCGTACTCGAAGGGCATGATCGGGTCGTCGGCGAAGGCCTCGAAGTCGACCTCGGGATACTCGTTTTTGATGGTGTTGTAGGAGTGTGGGTCGGTACAGACGATCGAGTCGAATTCACAGTCCTCGAAGGTCTCGACGTGGTGGCCGGCGAGTTCGACGTAGAGGAACTCCTCGCCGACGCGGCGGACGTCGTTGCCGTCGTATTTTTCATCGTCAAAGAGGATGCCGAAGCTGACATCTGCGGCCTGCAAGATCGTCGCGAGCGATCGGGCGACCTGTTTGTTCCGATCGTCGTAGCTCGGGTAGTCGCCGACATACCAGAGGTACTCGACGTGTTCGGTGCGGGCGTCGGTCAGCTCGAAGGCGAGGTCGTCAGCCCAATCAGCACGATTGCGTGCCGGGTTGCCGAACGTGTTGCCGTGTTGCATGACGTTTTGAAAGACCTCCTGGAGGTTCGGATCGACGTCTCCCTGGTCGGTTAGCTGGCGGTTGAGCCGGGTAAACGACTGGAGGTGTTCGATCTCGACGGGGCAGGCGTCCATACAGGCCATACAGGCCATACAGGACTCCATCGTCTCCGAGTCGATGACGCTCGTCCCGCCATCGGCGACGATCGGCTGTGGCTCGGCTCCCGACTCGCGCTCTTCTCGGTAGGATTTCAGATCGAGGATGACGTCGCGGGGGTCGAGGGGTCGATCGGATGCCTTCGCAGGACAGACTGCAGAGCAGCGCCCACACTTGGTACAGGCGTCCTGGTCGAGCAACTCTTTCCAGGTGAAGTCGTCGATCGATTCGGCGTTGGTCGCATCGAGGTCGGCGGGGACGTTCGGGAGCCGTTTGCCGGCCTTTTCATCGCGGGTGACGACGTTGGCAAACGAGGCGATCATATGGAAGGGTTTGGCGTAGGGGAGCCACGCAATAAAGAAAAAGGCGAGCAGGGAGTGAGACCACCAGGCCAGCCAGTGGAGGTTCTCGCCGGTCAGGCCAGCCGCAGGGTTGAGTCCGGGGTCGCCGGCCAGCGGGATGCCGATCGCGCCAAACGCCAGTGCGAGCCCATAGCCGACGAAGCTGACGACTTCGTGTTCGGGCATACCGGTCGCGTAGATCCGAAGCCCTTCAAGCGCGAAGCCGCCGACGCCCAGCCCGAACAGCGTCCAGATGAAGATATCGTCCTCGCGTGCGGTGTGACGACCCCAGAGACGTTCATTGCGGACCCAGTAGCGTCGGTAGATCGCCATTCCGATGCCGACGACAAAGAGCAACCCGAGCGCGTCGACGATGAACTGATAGGCGAGATAGAAATCGCCCACCCAGAACGACTCGCCGAGGAGGAACGTCGATGCGTAGTCGTCGACAGCGAGGATCGTCGTCGCGATCAGCAACGTCAGAAAGCCCCAGAGAATAAACGCATGCATCAGCCCGCCGTAGAGGTCCCGATCGAAGTTCTTCTCGTTCGAGAGGGCGATCCGCGCTGCGCTGGTGATGCGGTCTGGAAGGTCGTTGAGTCGGGCAAACGGGTCTTCGGACCCTTCCGCATACCGGCTGAACCGATAGTAGATTCCGTAGGCGAAGATCGCGATCGTCATCGCGGTCAGCAGGTAAAACAGCGCGTAGCCGGTCGAACTGATTCCCCAGTAGGTTTCTCTTGTCACCTCCGACTGGGTCAGGAACGTCATGATTCGTCATGCGACGGATGCTCCCTTAGTTCTTGGCACGTTTTGACAGGCAGGCACTGTCGCCGTCATGCATACGCCATGGTTGCGTGGTCCACGCGCCATCCGTTGCTCCCGACGCTATCTGGCAACAGAGTTAAATAGCCACCCCTCACGAGTGTCCACCCATGAACGAAAAAACTGAGGAACTCCGCGACATCTTCACGACGGTCACCGACGGCGAAGCGACCGTGACCGAATCACAGGAGGACACCCGCGGATCGCTCGAACAGGACGAGCGATCCGTCGAGGAACGGCTCGAAACCGTCATCAACCAGTTGCGCGATCGGTACGGCTTCGAGACGCCACTCAGCGACGAGCAACTCATCGAACTCGCAACGTTGTTTTACGACGACAAACGCGACGACGAGATCGCTGACGAACTGGGCGTTGCCGAAGAGGACGTTTTCGAGGCGCGCCTCTCGATGCATCTCGTCGACGAGACCGACGCCGACGAGGTCGACCTCGTTGCAATCCGCAACCGCGAAGAAGACGACGCGACGCTGGCTGCCGAGTACGACGTCAGCGAAGGACGGATCGAACGCTACCGCAAGGTCGCACGCGCCAGAGCCGAATCACGTGCAGCCAACGATCGCTACCGCGACGAGTTCGATAGCATTCTCGCCGAGACCGAACTGACCAGTCGGATGGCCGCTGACGTTCGCGAGGATGGACTCGAAGATGCGACCGAAGGAATGGAGACGGACGTCGACTTCTAATACGATCGGGCACACGTCCATAAACCGTAACACCGGCGTGCTCAGCCTGTCTCACTCGTTTCGAACCCGATCTGGCTGTGGCACGATCAGCGGCGTGTGCCCGACAGTATAACCTTTATATGCGATCGGGCGGCCAGCCACCGCGTGAGCCGGTATATCACGTTTAGTGAGCTGCGGACAGCGACCTACTGCCCCCGGAAGCTGTACTACCAGCAGACGAGAGAGACCGAGCGGGAGCCACCACCCGAGATCGACGAGATTCGGGCCCTCGCCGATCGGTACGACGACCTGCTCGCTGCTGACGCCAGGCTTGCAGACGAGCCGATCGCCCTCGATCCGACGACGTACCGAGATCAACTGGCGGCGACACGGCGTCGACTCGAAACGGGGGGCAACGCCGACGGCGACACTGAGACGGACCGAGATCACTGGAGTCGCGTCTGTGAACCGATCGATCGAGACCGCCTCGTTACCGGAAAGGAGTGTCGGGGAATCGTCCACAAGGTACTCGAAACGCCGATCGAGCCCGTGATCGTCTCGGCTGGCTCGCCACCGAAACAGGGGGTCTGGGAGTCCCAGTCGGTCCACGCCGTCGCCGCGGCCAAGGCGCTCGCGTGGGAACACGAGCGGCCGATCGAACGGGCGTGGATCGAGTATCCAGCCTGCGGCGTGATCCGATCGATCGAACTAACGACGCGTCGAAAGGCCCGGTACCGACGGGCGATCCGGACGGTCCGCGAACTCGACGGTCCACCGGCACGAATCGACAACCGATCGAAGTGTGAGGCCTGTGCGTTCGCCCAGACGTGTGGAGTTAGGACACGGACGTTGCGATCGTTGCTCGGCTTTGGATAGCCCGAACCGTGTACGCATCAACACCAAAGAGACGACGTGTACGCATCAACACCAAAGGGACGAGCAGTACGGAACGTAATCCGTATGAGGCCGTTGCGTCGCTGTATCCCGCCGTTATCGACGCCGATGGGCGCACCTACTTATTGACGCAGGTGTGCCACGGGACTGCATGCTCGAACACGCACTGGGGACGCCACTGCAGGTCGTCGGCGAGTTCCTGTACTGGGCGGTGCTTTTTGTCGCCCTCGCGATCGTCGCTGCTATCGTGGGTGCCCGTGGCGTCGCCGGCGTCTCGATGGAGATCGCGCGTATCTTCGTCCTGATTTTTATTATCCTCGCTGTCGTTGCGCTCTTGTTGTAAGACGATTGGTTGCAATTCGGTACCTAAACGGAGGGGCGATCGGCCGTAAAACGGCACACCGATCCGTATAATAAGCCAACTGTTCGCATGGACACCACTATCGACGACCGACCGGTCGTCCTCATCACGGGAGCAGCGTCGGGGATCGGCGAAGCGACGGCAACGGCGTTTGCCGATCGGGGGTGGTTGGTGTACGCGACAGATGTCGAGACGCCCCTCCCAGGGTCGGTTGCGACCCGCTGTCGAACAGTGCAACTGGACGTTACCGACGCTGCTCAGTGTCGTCGCGTGGTCGATCAGATCGTCGAGGAGGCGGGACGGATCGACGTGCTGGTAAACAACGCGGGCTATGCCGTACCGGGGCCGGTCGAGGACGTTCCGGTCGAGACGACCCGCGAGGAGTTCGACGTGCTCGTCGGCGGTACCCACCGGCTCGTCAGGCTCGTGGTACCGATCATGCGCGAACGCGGCAGCGGCCGGATCGTCACCGTATCGAGCGTGCTCGGACTCTCGACCTATCCCGGCCTGGGAGCCTACTGTGCGGGGAAAGCCGCCGTCGAGTCGCTGACTGATGCTCTCCGAATGGAGTTGCGTAACGTTTCTGGCGTCGAGGTCAGCCTCGTCGAGCCGGCATGGGTCGACACCGACTTCACTGACACCGCGCTCACACAGCTGGCTGATCGCGATCGGACCGAAGAATACGCGGCAATCTACGACGGACTAGAACGGGGCTGGGCGCTCGACGGTGGGCCACTTGCGACCGACCCCGAAACCGTCGCTGACACGATCGTCGAGGCGGCGACGGCAGCCAACCCGGCCGCTCGGTATCCGGTCGGCACCGTTGCCCGGTTCGTCCGCTGGGTCCACTGGCTGCCGGCGTCAGTACAGGACCCGCTCCGGCGATCGTTCGGCCGAGCGAGCGTGTATCTGCAGTCACTCTCCGATCGATTTATCCGAGATGATCGATCGTGAGCCGCCGTCTCGTCACGTCTGGCCGAGCCGCCAACACGCCCGATACAACGTCCACATGTCACACCCGAACCGATCGGCGATCGATCGGCAGGTGTCCAGATACAGCATGTACTCCGTGCGTGACGGCGGATCGGGGTACGGGTCGTCGAGATACTGGTAGTCGACGAGGACCGCCCATTCGCGCTCGCCGACGGCGATGCAGGTCTCGGGATCAGTAAAAAACAGGAACGCCGAGGCGACGGGGAGGTCAACGCCGTCGAGCGCCATCAGCCGATCGAGTTCGGTGGCCGGATCGGACGCCGTCGCCGCCTCGACGATCGCTCCCCGGACATCGTCGAAGCTGTTCCGACCGAACGCGTCCTCACGCTCCCGACGCGTGGCGTTCGGGACCGCGCCGAGGTATCGTCTGCCGGTCCACTGGACCACCCACTCCGCGTCTCGCCAGCCGAACTCACCCGACCGGAACGCCGCCGGGAGCGTTTCGATCGCCTCCTGTTCGACTGGATACAGCGGCTCGCGATCGCAGTAATTCCGTGCAGTCGACTCGATGAGCGATCGGGTCAGTGCCATCGTGGCTGTAGTTCGGTATGGACGGTTGTGAGCGTTCGCCTCGCGACAGCGGACAGATACCGTACTCGACATCTCTGATAGGCTGACACTCCGGCGATGAGACTGCTGAAAACACTCATTATCGTCCGTGATGTTCGATCGGATGTCGAGTTGCGATCGGATATCTAGGAAATCATACCAATGTCCAGTGAAAACCAAAAGACGGTCAAGACGATCTGTCCGTACTGTGGCGTCGGCTGTGGAATTCAGGTCACCCAGGATGGCGACCCCGGAGACGTTCGGTTCATGCCGTGGGGTGATGCCCCCGTAAACGAGGGCCGAATCTGCATCAAAGGTGGCGCGGCGACGGAAGTCGTCGACCACGAGGATCGGCTCACCGATCCGCTGATCAACGAAGACGGCGAGTTCCGCGAGGCGACGTGGGAGGAGGCCTACGATCGCATCGTCTCCGAACTCGAACGGATTCGGGAGGCCTACGGCCCCGACGCGATGGGCTTTTTCGGCTCCTCGAAGACGATGAACGAGGAGAACTATCTCCTCCAGAAACTCGCTCGTCGGTACGGCACGAACAACGTCGACAACTGCACGCGGATGTGTCACGCCTCGACGGTCTGGGCGCTGCGGACCAGCCTCGGCGCGGGGGCGATGACAAACAGCATGGCCGACCTCGAAGCAGCCGCTGACGTGTTCTGGATTCAGGGGGCAAACCCCGGCGAACAGCACCCGATCGCCAACAGCCAGTACTTCCGGCAGGCTGTCCTCGAAGGCGCGACGGTCATCCAGGTCGACCCCCACGCGAACAAGACGACCCGATCGTTCCAGATCACCGAGACCGATCGGCACATGCACCTCCAACTCAATCCGGGGACCGACATCCCGCTGTTGAATATCGTCATCAAGACGATTCTCGATCGGCACGAAGCCGACCCCGAAGCGGGATGGATCGACGAGGCGTTCATCGCCGAGAGAACGGAGGGGTTCGACCACCTGCTGGAGACGCTTGCGGACTTTGACAAAGAAGCGGCCGCCGAAGAGTGTGGCGTCCCGCTGGAGGACATCGAGCTGGCCGCAGAGAAGTACGCGATGGCCAACAACGCGGCCATCTTTACGGGAATGGGGATGAGCCAGCACACCTGTGGCGTCGACAACGTCCAAAACGAGATTAATCTCGCGCTCATCACCGGCAATCTCGGCCGACCCGGGACGGGCGTCAACCCGCTGCGCGGTCAGAACAACGTCCAGGGGACCTGTGACGTCGGGGCGATGCCGAACGTGTTGCCCGGCTACCAGTTAGTCGACGACGACGAGGCCCGCGAGAGCGTCGAAGCCGAGTGGGGATTCGAGATTCCCGACGAGCCCGGCCTGACCAACGTCGAACTCTCTCACGAGTTTGGCAAGAGCGTCAAGGGGCTGTACGTCATGGGCGAGAATCCCGTGATGTCCGAACCCGACGCCAACGTCGTCGCCGAACGAATTCAACAGCTCGAGTTCATCGTCGCCCAGGACATCTTCATGACCGAGACCGCAAAATACGCCGATGTCGTCCTTCCGGCGACGACGTGGGCCGAACGCGACGGAACCGTGACAAACACCGATCGGCGCGTCCAGCGAATGCGCGGGGTCGACAAAGTTCATGAAAACACGAAACACGACCTCGACATCCTGATGGAGATCGGCAGTCGGCTGTTTGACTCGGACGAGTTTCGCTTCGAGGACGTCGAGGCGGTGTTCGAAGAACTCCGGCAGGTCTGTCCAAGCTACCACGGGATGACCTACGATCGACTCGGCGAGGAGGGAATCCAGTGGCCCTGTTATGAGCCCGGCGACGAGGGCGATCAGTATCTCTACGAGGACACCTTCGACACCGAATCCGGTCTCGGGCGGATCATCGGCGTCACCCACCAGCCACCCAAAGAGACACCCGACGAGGAGTACCCGCTGATCCTGACGACCGCACGCCTCGAAGAACACTACAACACGGGAACGATGAGCCGTCGGTCGCCGACGCTCAACCGCCAGACCCCCGAGAACTTCGTCGACATCCACCCCGCCGACGCCGATCGGTACGGTATCGACGACGGCGAGACGGTTCGCCTCCGGTCCCGACGCGGCGAGATCACCGTCGACGCACAGGTCACCGAGGATATCAAAGAGGGCGTCGTCTGGACGACGCCACACTTCGCTGCAGCCTCGGCGAACCGACTCACCAACGACGTCCTCGACGAACGGGCGAAAATCCCCGAGTACAAAGCCGCTGCCGTCGAGATCGATGTCGGAATCGAACCGATCGATGGCGAACCGAGCGCAGCCGACGACTGATACGGAGCGCTATCCGTAGTTACCGCCGATCGGCAGAGACGGGGTCGCCGATCGGTGGGAATTGATAGTAATCCGTATGAGACAAAAACGCACTCTCAGTTACGCTGTCGTATTCATACCTGTTTATTATTATGAATGTGTGGTAACACCTAACACGATACGGGTAGACGTGATATGCGTGTCTACAGATGACTGAAATCGGTGGTTTCCAAGACCGCGTTGCACGCATCGATCTGAGCGAGGGGGAGGTGAACGAGGAGTCGATCGACGACGAGGACGCACAGAAATATATCGGTGCCAGAGGGCTCGGCGTCAAATACGTCTTCGAGAAGGGACCGGAGGTCGACCCGCTGAGCCCTGAAAACCTGCTTGCGTTCATGAACGGGCCGCTGTCGGGAACGCAGGTGACGATGAGCGGCCGGATCGCTGTCTGTACCAAATCGCCGCTGACCGGCACGGTTACGGACAGCCATCATGGCGGCTGGTCGGGTGCCCGCCTGAAGTGGGCTGGCTTTGACGGCCTGCTTTTCGAGGGGCAAGCCGACGACCCCGTCTACGCCTACGTCGAAGACGGCGAGGTCGAACTCCGTGATGCCTCTCACCTCTGGGGCAAGGGGTTCCACGAAACCCGTGATATCATCGAAGAGGAAGTGGACGGCTCATACGGCAAGAACCTGAGCATCATGGGGATCGGCACGGCCAGTGAGAACCTCGTTCGCTACGGCAACATCATGAACGAGGACGATCGGGCCTCGGGCCGTGGCGGGACGGGCTGTGTCGCCGGCTCGAAGAAGCTCAAAGCCGTCGTCGTCAAATCGGGGACGACAATGCCCAAACCAGCCGATCCCGAGACGTTCAAAGAGGGCCACCAGCAGGCGATGAAAGCGATCCAGGAGTCGGAGGTCACCGCACCAAACGAAGGGGGGCTCTCGATGTACGGGACGAACGTCCTGATGAATATCACCGAGGAGATGGATGGCCACCCGACCAAAAACGGCCAGTACACCTCCAGTAACGCCTACAACGATAGCGAGGCCGATCGATCGCACGATCTCGACGCCGAACGCATCAGCGGCGAGAACGTCCGCGAGAACATACTCGTCGACGAACCCACCTGCCACTCCTGTCCCGTCGCCTGCAAGAAGGAAGTCGAGGTCCAGACGATGCACAAAGGCGAGGAGATGAACGTCCGGATGGAGTCGTTCGAGTACGAATCCGCGTGGGCACTCGGCACCAACGCCGCCAACGACGATCGGGACAAAATCGCCGTCATGATCGATCGGTGTAACGACGTCGGGATGGACACGATCGAGACGGGGAATCTGCTGGCGATGGCGATGGAGATGAGCGAGAAGGGGTACATCGACGAGGAGATCGAGTGGGGCAACCCCGACGAAATGCTCGACCTGATCGAGCGGATCGCCCACCGCGAAGACGACCTCGCCGACGCCCTCGCCGAGGGTGCACGCGGCGCTGCAGAGGCGTTCGACGCTCACGACTGCCGGCTCGATGTCAAAGGCGAGACGATCGCGGCGTACGATCCACGCTGTATGAAAGGAATGGGGATCGGGTATGCCACCTCGAACCGCGGGGCGTGTCACCTGCGTGGCTACACACCAGCAGCGGAGATTCTGGGCATCCCCGAGAAGGTCGACCCCTACGAGTGGGAGGGGAAAGGTGAGCTCACGGCGGCGTTCCAGGACCTGCATGCGATCAGCGACTCCTTTGACATCTGCAAGTTCAACGCCTTTGCAGAAGGGATCGAAGAGTACGTGCTCCAGTACAACGGGATGACCGGGCTGGACGTCAGCGAAGACGAACTGATGGAGGCCGGCGAGCGCATCTACAACTTAGAGCGGTACTACAACAACCTCGCCGGCTTCGACGGCAGCGACGACTCGCTGCCAGACCGGTTTCTCGAAGACGGCATCCGCGGCAGCGGTGCCTCCGACGGCGAGTACTGCGAGCTCGACGAAATGAAAGACGAGTACTACGAGTATCGTGGCTGGGTCGACGGTGTCGTCCCCGACGAAAAACTCGACGAGCTGGGAATCGAGATCGGTCCCGGAACGGGTGTCAGCAGCGAGGGTGGTACGCCAGCAGTGGGCGACGATTGAGACGGAGTAGTGTCCGTCTCAGTCCCCAGCAACCGCAGAGAGCGACCCCGTATCCGAGTTTGTATCCGGACGCGTCAGTTCGATCTCGACACTGCCTGTATCGCCGACCGAGACGACGACATCATCGAAGCTCTTCTCGTACTCCGTCGCGTGCTTGCCCGAGGTGTTGATCCGGACGCGTTCGTCGACGAGTTCGGCCTCGGCGAGTTTCTCGACTTTTCTGTAGGCCGTTGAGGTCGGAATGTCACACTGCTCTGCGAGTTCGGTCGCCGTCAGCGCCTCGTCGGCTGTCGCTTCGAGAATCGATCGGCAGCCGTCGTCATCCAGTGCAGAGAGTACAAGTTGTGGGTCGACATCGTCCTGTGCTGGCCATCCCGGCTGCGTTCTTGGGCCGCGGTTCATCGAAGACATCTGCGTTCTATCTACTACTATCGACCAGCCCCCCTCCAAATGACTCCCACTAAATACAGGGGTCTTTATATACCACCCATACGGCCAGCCCCACCAACCGAGAGGGTCAGGTTCCCGACAAGCGACCAGCGCCGTCGCCGTCCGACAGTATTAGGCCGGTCGGCGCCAGAGCAATCCACAATGCCGTCGGGAATCCGCGCGGAGATTCGAATCGACGACCCCGAAGGCTGTGTGGTCTCACAGGTCGCTGGCGAGGTCAGTGGGACGGCCCAGTCGGTAACAAAAAGCGTCGATCCGACTGCTCCCGATCGAGTTACCGAAGAGTTCCTCCTCGAAGCCGAGACAGTCCCAGAAGAGTTCGACACCGACATCGAGCTCAGGGAGATCTTTTCATACGGCTCACAGTCAGTTTACCGCTTCCAGCGCGAGCTCGAACGCGGCTGCCCCTGTGAGTCGATCGAACGCTTCGACTGTCCCGTCATCGACGTCCGCGCACAGGGGTCAGCCCTCTTTCTGACCTTTCATGCCACCGATATGGAGACACTGCAGTCGATCATCGCCGCGTTACAACAGCGCCACTCGAACATCGACGTCCAGCGACTCCTCCAGTCCGAACAGGAACACACCGACCAGCATCTCGTCTTCGTCGATCGATCGACACTGACCGCCCGCCAGCTCGAAGTGCTCGAAACGGCCCACGAAATGGGCTACTTCGAACATCCAAAGCGAGCGAACGCCGGCGAGGTGGCCGATGAACTCGGGATTACTGGAACAACACTCACCGAGCATCTCGCGGCCGCCCAAACGAAACTGCTGGGTGCGATCCTCGATTGAGAGGCGATCAGGGGCAGTTTGCGATCGCCGATCGGATCCCACTCGTTTGCACATGAACTCTTGCCTCTAGAGCCCGTAGATTGCGTGATGACACAGACAACAACCGAGCGCGTACAGGCGTACCGCCAGCGGTTCGACGACATCGATCGGACGATCGCGGCGGTGATGGATCGGTGGAGTCTCCCGGTGCTCCGGATGTCCGTCGCCATCGTCTTCATTTGGTTTGGCGCGCTGAAGATCTTCGACGTTAGCCCAGCCGCAGAGCTCGTCGCAGCGACCGTCTACGTCGTCCCACCGGCGCTTTTCGTCCCCGTGCTCGGTGTCTGGGAAGTGCTTATCGGCATCTGTCTGCTCTACCGACCGCTGATCCGCGTCGGGATCTTCCTGCTGTTCCTCCAGCTTCCGGGTACGTTCCTCCCACTCGTGCTCCTGCCCGAGGTCGTCTACACCACCGCTCCCTACGCCCTAACCGTCGAAGGACAGTACATCGTCAAAAACCTCGTCATCATCGGTGCTGCACTCACGATCGGGAGTACTGTCCGAAGCCAATCAATGGAGTAGCGGCGATCGGTAACGGGTTCTGGCGATCGTCGGCGATCGATTCAGAAATCGGGTTGGAAGCAGGTAATCAAAATGACAGACCGATCGTGAGGGGCGCAGCCGTCTCCGAACCAACTGGATGCGACAGTCGTGTGTCATCCGAAACCCTATATATAATGGCTCCACACCTATTACCCACGGCACAGACCGTTCAGCTAAAGCAATCTGATGAGCAGATACCAGTTTACGTGTCCAGAATGTGGACAGGAGATCGAGGTCAACGAATCGATGCGTGAGGCAACCCTCTCTCATGGCTGTCCAGTTTGTGGGTCGGCTGTCTCATCGAAAGATTTCGTCTCGGCACAACAGACCAGTTGATCGCGCCCTGAAAGGCTAACGACCCGTTCATATCCTGTACTCTGAGTGTCGACGGCTACTCCGATCGATCGATCTCAGTACGACGGCCGTCGAGTCGCTCCGGTGTGAGTTTGTAGAGCTCGATGTTCAGTTCGTCTTTGCCGTCGGCCCAGATCTCGAACAGTGGTCGTCTGGTTTCTCCGTACTGGACGATCTGATCCGGTGTGAGATCGTTTGGCTCGATGCTTTCGAGCGTGCCGGTTGCGACGATACTCCGGTAGGTTGAGTCAGCCTCGTCGTAGATGACGAGCCGGCACGTCGGCGTCGATTCGAGAAACGCCCGTTTTTCGCTTTCCGGTGTTGATACCAGCCGCATGTAGAACGTTCGCTCGTGCCCGTCGTAGCCGTATGAGATTGGAATAGCATACGCCTCGTTGTTCCGAGCGAGCGATAGGACGCCGGTCTCGTGGCGACTGACGAACGCGTCGATCTCATCGTCGGTCATCTCGGTCTCTATATCGATAGCCATCGTCCCCGTAGCTCACCCAAGGAGGAACATGGTCATTAGCGTTGTCATCGCTTCACCGCGATCCCATGGGGAGTAGCCAGCCGAACCGATCGCTATCGCGTGTATCAGCCCTGATCGCTGCGCCCGATCAGGACGGGGTCGCGAACCTCGAGTGCCGTCTCGAACTCGCTGTCGCGATCGAGTCGGCGTCCGATCCGCAGCAGCTGTTCTTCGTGGGCTCGCCGGACGGCTGATAGCTCTCGGTGCTCGAATCCGAGCTCGTCGCCGATCGTCTCCCAGTGGCCTCGCTCGACCAGAAACGCCTCGATCGACTCACCGTCGTGGAGTCGTTCGTACTCGCGGCGGTAGCGATCGCGGTCTGTCGCCAGTCGCTGCTGGACGCGATCGACGAGAGTGGGGAGGCGCGGAGCCGGCACGCTCGCTTTGGCGGCTGTGAGCACGAGCACCTGTCCGTCGATCGGGTCGCCCGCCATTCAGCCACCTGCGCGCATAGCTTTCTGTGCGAAATCCTCGATGAGCGGCTCCAGTGTCTCCGCCTCGCCCTCGAAGACGACGGTAACCTCAGTCAGGGTCAGCGACGGGCCGATGCTGACGCTGTCCGAAGAGAGCGTTGCCGACCACCCCTCGCCGGTCACAGTCTGTTCGTCGGCACGCTCGCCGCCCAGATTCCGCAAATAGCGAACAGCGAGGCGTTCGGAGATGCCACGAAACGATCGTTCGACGCGTCTCACCATACCTCGTTTTGAACGGACAGCAGTATAGCGTCTGGGTGCACGCCGTCGAAGCCGACACACGATGTCGGTGGGGAGGGGCGTCTGGCTGGCGACACGAGTCGCGATACACGGTCGCTTGCGGTGGACTACTGGCAGCCGCCAGCGACCGGCGGAAACACCGACAGCACGTCACCCGACTCCAGTTCCGTCGCCGGACCGTCCATATGCACCACGTTACGGCCGTTTTTGAGCACGCTCAGCTGCGCTCGGACCGCATCACCGTCTTCGGTCAGCAGCCGCCCGTCGAGTCCATCGTACTCGTCTTCGAGTGCCCCGAGGACGTCACCGACAGTCGCGTCTTCGTCGATCGATCGGGTGTGCGTTTTGCTTCCGGCGGCCTCACGGAAGGTCGCGAAAAACCGAAGCTCGATCTCCATACCTGACTGTCCATCGCTGTGGATATAAATGTCGATGCAGCCGAGCGCTACTGCTTTCGCGCACCGATCGAGATGCTCTTGACGCCGTATTTCTGACACGCGCCTTTGGCCTGTTCGGAAGTGAACTCGTATTGTGTGTTGTCTCGACGATCGGTGAGTTCGAGGCCGGCAGCTTCGATCAGCGTCGTGTAGTCGTCTACCTGTTCGGCGCCGCCGATACACGCCGCCCAGAGGTCCGCGTTGGCTTTGATCCCCTCGGAGAGTCGCTGCTCGCTGCTGATATCCGAGAGCGCCAGCCGGCCGCCGGGTTTGAGCACCCGGTGTATCTCCTCGAAGACACGAGACTTCTCAGCCGAGAGATTGATTACGCCGTTCGAGATTACGACATCGAACGTTTCGTCCGAGACCGGAATCTCTTCGATGTATCCTTTCTCGAAGGAGACGGTGTCGACCCCCGCCTCCTCGCGCAGCTGTCGTGCCTTCGCCAACTGCTCGTCGGTCATATCGAGTCCCATCACACGCCCGGTCTCGCCAGCGTGAACTGCCGCGACGAAGGCGTCCATCCCGGAGCCACTTCCAAGATCCAAGACCGCATCACCCGGCTGGATATCCGCGAGATTGAAATGGTAGCCAACGCCCGCAAACGAGTCGATCGCCGCCGCCGGAATCCGATCGAGGTCTGCAGGCGGGTAGCCGAGTCGTTCTGCCAGTGATCGGCCCATCTCGAAGTGGAACTCCTCGTCTGGCTGTTTGGCGACGTCTCCATACATCGATTTCACCTCGCGTTCGAGCTTTTCGGTATCGAGTGCGTGTTCCATCAGACCACCTGGAGGTGTTCGTCTCGAAGTTCGTCTTCCGTGAGGTCAGCGTCGTGGACCTCTTTCATGTGTGTCCGTGCCAGTTCGATCGCTTCGTCTTCGTTTTCCGACTGGATAATGAACCGGCAATCAGCGTCTGCCGATTCACAGTCGAGTTTGTGTGCATCCTGTGCGGTCATGCTAGTCATCGCCTGTGGCTGCTTGGGACTGCAGGTGGTCTGCGATCGCTTCGACTTCTCCGTAGAAGTGATCAAGATCGTAATCCTGTGCCTGGATGAGCGCGCTGTAGCGCGGCGTGTAGCTCGCAAGGAACGACAGCTCGGCGAGTTCCTCCTCGGTCGCGCCGTGAAGCTGTGCAGCACCGCGGTGGAAGTGCCTGCAGTACTCACAGCCGATCGCTGCGGCGACCGCGAGTCCAACGAGTTCGCGTGTTTTCGGGTCGATCGCCGACTCTCCAAAGAGAAACCGTTCGAGGTTGGGCCACTCGTTGATGAGTGCCTGTTCCGGAAGGGCATCGAGATAGCCCGGAACCATCCCGAACGCCGCTTCGATCTCCGCTCGCGTGTCGTCGTACGTCTGGTCAGTAGGTGCCATAGGGAATCGTCTTGCTGCACTGTCAGCTCCACCAGACACGCTCATAATCGCACGCGCTGACCGATCGGGCACACCGTGAAACGCAGTCGATCGTGTTCATGCCGAGACCGACGGTCACAGCGTGTACGCGTCCACTGCTGTCCTCGCGTGTCAACACGTCGGGCTTGCTGACTGTCACCACGTTGTCCAATACGCTTTCATAACTCAACCAGTGGTACCACACCACATGACCGAGCCACTCGACGACATCGCGTTTCTTGCAAACTCGCCAAACCGAGTGGCGGTGCTCGAAACGCTCGCCACGGGCCCCCACCACCGGGACGAACTGCTCGCCAGTCTCGATCTCTCGCGTGTCACACTCGCGCGCGTTCTCTCCGATTTCGAATCGCGCCAGTGGATCGACCGCTGCGGACAGGAGTGTCAGATAACTCCCCTCGGCGAGTGGATCGCCGGGGAGTTCGACGAGCTGTTAGCGACACTGGCAGACGAACAACGTCTTCGCGACGTGATTTCGTACGTTCCGACCGACCAGCTCCCGTTCGGAGTTCGGTGTCTGCGTGATGCCGACCTCGTCGGACCGTCGACGGGCAGCATGTGGGCCCACGTCCGGCGAAGTGCGACATGTTTCCGATCGGCAACACAGGCACAGGTCCTCTCCTCGCAGGTCGCCCCACCAGTTCTGGAAGCGATCACGGATGCGATCGATGACCACGACCAGCAGTTCGTAG